>Ga0315552_1002318_pt1 | contig 11332 bp, 5 predicted proteins | sample SalMarSW160170MG_2_FD_203102 | JGI IMG/M metagenome (GOLD analysis project Ga0315552, IMG submission 203102) | Salt marsh sediment microbial communities from the Plum Island Ecosystem LTER, Massachusetts, United States - Salt Marsh Sediment SW1601-70 ...
TAAAGGGAGAGATTAGGGCCCGTCCTGAGCTCGCCGAAAGATGGGCGTGAAACTCCCTCTTCAGAAATCACCCCCTCTAACTCCCTTCAGCCAGGGAGGAAGAATTACAAAGGATTTTACGGTTAACTATAACAACTGCCAAATCTTTATAATTCTTGAAACTCATCTACTTCTCCTGATACCTGTTCCCTGTCCCCTAGGTAATTCCGTGAGATTTCGCGGTAGACTGGCCTATCCTTTATCTTGCCTCATCAAGAACCTGATCTCTCCCAAAGCAAGACCCTTATTTCTGAGCCTAAGTATCTCCCTCAATCTTAGAGATTCTCTTAGCGGAAGATGCGATAGCCAACATCCGAAGAGTTTGCCACATCCAGCAGACCAAGCCTCACATAATAGTCAACCTTACTCGGTTCACCTTCTTCTCCTCTGCCAACTCTCGCAGCGTATACAGCTTCAATGTGTCTCCGTTTAGTAAACCCTTCTACTTAAGAAAGCCTCACCAAGTGTACAATAATCCCTTAATGAAATTGAATTACCAAGAAGTTACCTATTTCAAAAGGACCATAGACCTCGTCTCTGTAAAACCCCCGCTCTGTAGCCTACAGAAATAGCCGCCAGAGGCGAATTTGCTTGCATCCCAGGTTAGGCTTTTGTAACCGCTGGATTCTCTCCGGTCTACCAAAGTAGCAACTTTCTCGCCCAGAATGTTAAAAATTTCTAGCTTAACATAACCATCTCTCGGCACAGCATATCTGATTTTGGTGACAGAGTTGAAGGGATTGGGATAATTGGGCCAGAGGTTAAATCTTAGAGAATTTGATGCAATTCCGGTGGATCCTTCCACCCCAGTCTGGGAGCATCTGACGACGCTTATACTGCTATTTTGATGATTTCCACAGTAGATGATATTGTTCTGGGGACTGTGGAACAGACGATCTGGTCCCTGGCCAACGGTAACTGTGGCTACTACCTCATCAGTTAAACAGTCGATCACCGAGACACTATTGTCGAAGTCAGAGTAATCGGTGCCTCCGGAATTGGCGCAATAGAGACGGTTGTTAGTGGGATTGAAGACAAGGTCGGCCGGACTCTGACCAACATAGATGGTAGTAGTTATGGTGTCTGCCGAACAGTCCACGACCTTTATATAATCCTCCCTGGAGTTGGCGCAGTAGAGCTTGTGATGCTTGTGGTCGATGGCTATCGATGTGGCTCTAATGGGGATCGTAGCGATGCTATCATCTGTAACCGGATCTATGACAGTTACAAAGTCCCGGCTCGAAGAAGAGGAGTTACAATAAACCTTTCCCGTGGTGCTATCATAAGCCAAAAATGCGGGATATCCGGTATATTGACCACCCACTGATATGGTTTCGATAACCCCATTGGTTGCCCCATCTATTACCGAAACAGTGCCGCTATACTCGTTAGTGCAGTATACCTTGTTGTATTGTTGTAGATACAGAAGACTATGGGGGTAGGATTCTACATAGACATGGCCAATTATCCCATCCGTCTCCCCATTTATCACCGTAACCCAATTATCTACCTGGGAGATACAATAGATCTTATTGTTGATCGGATTGTAAGCCAGGTCAGTTGGGCAGGTGCCTACCTCGATTGTAGCGATGAGACTATCGTGAACGGCACTGATGATAGAGAGAGTTGCGTCTTGGTAGTTGGAGCAGTACACTTTCTCACTACCTAGATTATAGATCAGACAGTAAGGCTTCCTTCCCACAGGAATGCGACCTTTAATTTGGAAAGTCAGACTATCCAGAATATCGACTTCCGCTCCATCGTAATCGGCACACCAAACTTCGTCGCCTACTTGACAGAATGCTTGGGCTCTTCCACCGACACGTAACACCTTAGAGGTATCAGTGTTGCCATCAATTGCCAACATATGGGAATTATACCAGTAGGTGCATAGGGCGGTGTTAGTGGTAGCCGCATAGATGATTTCCTCCCCTCCACCTCCGGTAATCGTAGCGGTGATGTTATCCGTGACTCCATCAATGACGCTTACCTTCGGGTACTTAAAACCAGGCCATGTACCATGGTCACTACAGTAGACCTTATTGTCGGTAGGATTATAGGCTACCCCCACAGGCCAGGCGAATTGCTTAAGGGCGGAGATTAAGGTGTCTCCAGTTCCAGATATGATTGCCAATAGGCTGTCATGGTCCACAGGGCAATAGACTTTGTCATCCACCCAATTGTAGGTCAAGGATTGGGGATAATTGCCCACAGCAACGGAGGCTATAACTGTATCTGCGCCCCCCTCAACAACAGAGACCCAGCCACTGGGTCCTGAGCTATGTGAGTAGTAGAATTTATCTTGAGATGAGAATGAGCTATAGGCCATAGCATAGAGTCGGCCCAAAACAGGAATCTCCCGGACAACCTCATCTGTAGCTCCATCTATCACGCTCACATCATAACCACCACAATAGATCTTATCCTCTTTCCGGTTATAGGCAAACATAGTCGGCCCTGAGGTTACCGCCACGGTCTTTATGATGCTATCGCCTTCTCCATCAATAATGCTTACACTGGCATCATAGCAGTTGGCGCAGTAGATCTTGTCTTCATCAGGATTGAAGATTAAGGCACTGGGTCCCGTGCCCACATCTAAGGTGGTGATAACTGCATTTGAGAGTGCATCTATTACGGTGACTGTGTTATCGTAGAAATCGGCACAATAGAGCTTGTTACCGGTGTAGTTATAGGAGAGTGCTCTCGGACCCCACCCTACCTCCAGGCTGGAAATTCTCTCCCAGGTCCACCCATTCACTACAGCCAGCCGGTTACCGTAACGACTGCCAATGTAAAACAAACCACTCAAAGGGCTGTATGTCAGAGCCAATGGGCTGGGCACTCCGCTCAGATTATCGGGCAGCCAGATGGTAGCCACCACACTATCTGCAACCTGAGCCACCCCCTGGCCGCTAAGCAATAAAAGAACCCAAATAATTCCCCAAACCGTTAATTTGCTTCCCATTTCAATTTGCCTCCTCTCCTGGTGAGATCAAGCTGACCCCTGGCTTCTACTTGATGCTCATTTTCTCCAATCCCTCGGGGAGTTCAAATTGGGAATCCTGGAGGGATGTGGACTTAATCTCTGTAACCTCTGTGTGGATAGTAAAGATGGGTTGGTCACCAGTCTTCATCGCCTGCATCAGCCCTTTCATCTGAGATGGTATCTCTTCCTCTTTGTCTTCATCTTCTTCATCATCTTCAAATCTTCCTTTCACCTTCATAGAGACATCTAAAACGATGGGGAAGCCCTCTATCTCGTTCATCTTCCTGGTAAACTCTCCCATCTGGCCCTTCTGTGTCCCGGAGAGGAGCTTATCCATGAAAACTGCGGAAGAACCACCCGTTTTCTCAGAGACCTTCTTATGAAAATCCTCAAGCTCCTTTAACTCCTTGGTTCCTTTCGCCACCCACATATCACCTGTCAACGAAAATGATCCCTTTTCTCCTGTCTCCTCATCCATTCCCTCGGCTTCCATAGTCATTATCACCCTCTGGCACTTGAATCCATTTATCACTTTGCTCTCTTTGGTCTTCTTGATCTCAAACTTGGGTGGGCTAATCTTCACCTGGCTTTCAGGCTCTTCCTCTTCTTCAGGACCAGGTTCGAACATTTCCCTCAGAGAGGTCTCCATATAGCTCTTCATGTCAGGGAAGATATTCCAGATTACCCCTTTATCCAGCCTCATTATGGTAATGGTTTGGCCTTCCCCTCCGGGTGGCTTCATCCCCTCGACTTGAGGAGAAACTACTTCCGACCTTTGTTTCTCCCCTTTGACAAAATTGGTAGTCTGGAACTCCATCTGCATCATCCCCCCCATACCCTCCATCTTTATGGTCTGCTTGTAGACAACATCAGCCCACAAAGAGCTTACACAAGCCAATAGGCCAACCATGGCCAAAACGGGGACTAACCTCTTGCCCCTCATTTAAACCCTCCTTTTAGGTTTAAATTATTGTCCTTTGCATTTCTAAATTCTACATTTTACATTCGAAGCTTAGTCCAATCTATGTTGTCCCCACATTGTCATATCCTGCCAACAAGAACCGCATCGGCGAGTTCCCCCTGGATGACTAGGAGAACTGTCTCTATTCCAAGAATGTCATTTCCTTTGCAGTAGAAGGGTATCCTGAAAGCTGGCTGCGAGAGATCGTGAGATCACGCCCCAACCGGTTTGCAGAAAACCGAAAGAGACGAATCTGCCAGAATCGAAGCTGATAGACTAAAAACAAAAGCAGAAAACGATTTAAAGATCGCAGGGGATCCAGCCACTCCTTGAAGCAAACTGCTCACTCCCGAAATCCAGGTTCAGATAGCGTTGTCCTAAAACAACTGGATTTGTTATCCTCGTGGCGCCTTATCAGCTATCAAAGCTTAACCAGTTCTACCCGGCGGTTGTTGGCTTTTCCTTCGGCAGTCTTGTTGGTATCGATCGGTTTTGACTCTCCCCACCCTTTTGCCTCCAAGTGATCTGGCTTGATATTGTATGTAGCGATAAGGTAGTCCCGCACCGAATTGGCCCGATTCTGTGACAGGGTTAAATTGTGCTCATCCGAACCGTCGCTGTCCGTATGTCCCTCAATTGATAGTCTCAAGTCGGGGTCGTCCTGCAGAAGTTTGCCGATCTCTCTGAGCGTTTTGAAAGATTCTGCCTTGATCGTATAAGAATCAGTGTCAAAGAGAATGCCGTGTGTAATGATCTTTCCTGTTTCATCAAGCTGTTCTCTCATGCTCTTGCCTCCCTCGGCAAACCGGAATCCCCTGAACAGCGTCGGATTTTTGGGATCGTTGTAAGGACGCTGATACAAACGGAAGCCAACCGGGTTGAAGTTCTCCACTTTCGGGACATTGGCAACCCGCTCCTCGTCGACATAGCATTTGATCGAGCGCTTGGTGGCCATAATCCTTATGGTATGGACGCCTTTGGTGAGTTTGCTGGACAGAATCTTGTTGGCCAGTTGCTTGCCACGGATCTTAAGCACAGTGTGTCCCCCATACTCTTCAAAAACCGCAATATTCTGACCGTTACTATCTACCCAATAGATATCAAAGCAGTTCGCGGAAAATTCGGGACCGCTATCATAGAATTCCAACTCCACAGTATACTGGGGAGGCAGCGGTGCATCCGGCATCTTGGGACGAATGGAACCCTCGTTTGTGCACATGATCCAGAACTCCTCGCCCAGCCTGACTACTTCATACACGCCGCGATCCAGATTCCATCGATAGGGGAACTCACCCTCCTCATCGTCTTTCATGTCATCGTAAAAGATAACCTTGTTGCCCGGGACGAAATCATACTTGGTATAGAGGGTCATATCCTCTGCTATGGAAGCCGTTGAGGTTGAAGGCGCCGCACCCGGCTGAGCACCAGAAGAAGGAGGTCGTGAGGTACCATATTCTTTTGTGTATTGACCTTTGCCCTTGTATCTGTAATACTCAGCAGGGAGTTCTGAGGATATTTTTTCGACGGTATTGGCCAGCAAATGCCTCACAGCCTTTTCCATCGGTTGATTGGAATAAACACCCAGAGCACCTGCCAGTGGCATACCCGAAGACCAACGGCCGCCAGCTACCCCGGCCTTCCAACTGGTTGATTTACCTTCAAGCGACAGAGCCTTGATGATCCTTCTCGTGCGAATGTCGATCAGCTTAATATCCATCAGAATTTTGGCGCTTTTTGTCTTTACACCGATTGCTCCAAAGGTTCTTTTCTTCAGACCTCCCAATGCACCACCTTTTCCCCCGACATCAGGTTCAAAACCGGTGACAGCCCCAGTGACCAGAATATCTGCGCCCTCCATCAATCCCTTCTCCGGACCGCGCCCTTCTTCCACATATCCGGATTGACCCAGGTTGATCTCCTCGGCCAGCTCTTTAACTTCCTCCTGACTGGCCAGCACGATAAACCGGTCAGTATTGGCCAGAGCAGTCGACAGCATCTCTCCAATGGCCGCTGCCATATCATTACTGCATTTACGCGCCTTAGGCTTGATCTTGCCAACTGTGATACGGGCTTTATTACCCTGATACTTTGCTGTCTCTTCGACATCGGCGACCGCCGAAACGTAGCCTACGAACAGGGCCAAGGCGATGATCATTATGATCACCCATCTGTAAAACATCGCCCTTTGCATAGTTACCTCCTTACTCTTTCTGGTGCCTGATGCACCATTTACTTATTTTTATTATCCCAAGTCACTTCTTGGGATCCACCAACATCCCAACCCCCTGTAAGCCCCCAATTCATACCTCTGCATCTGTAAATCCGGAGGCTCTTCGGTTCTGTTTTGGCTTTTTCAGCAGCGACTGCTGATATATTCGCCAAAACAAACATACCCCCTGCCAGTATTAACAATTTCTTTTTCTCATTTGAATCCTCCTTTAGTTTAAACTTCCCTAAGATGTTAGACCTTGAACTCGATTTATCCTCGTAACTACTTTGAAATTAACCGCCTGCAGCGGGACTTCTCTGACAGGATAACAAGATTTCCTTCTCCACAAAGCGGCGTTAATTACAATTTGAAATTTAACGAGAAGAAGTGCAGGCCCTTATTCGAAATTTCATCATCGGTGAACGCATAATCGATGGTAAAATCGAATTTGGCTAATCTAAAAACAAACCCCGCTCCGGCGGTGAATTGCTTATGGTTTAGGCCACCACGTAGTGCTAAGACCCGCCACCAATATTCCGCTCCCAGATGAATTCGCATATCCTGACCTTTTTGCTCCTCTAAATCCGCCGCAAGATTTAGGGGCAAGACATTTAAATTGAGGGCAGAACCCAATCGGATGGTAATAGGAATTTTATCTTCATGATTGCTTTCTGTATTCCATTTCAATTTCGACCCCAAATTCTGGACAACTGCCGCAAACCCGATATGTTTGATAAAACCCTTTCGATAAAGGTAAAAAAGTGAGCCAAAGTCGCCTCCCCATCCATTGGCCTGATTCTCATTCAGGGAGTGATAGAAATATTTAACAGTTGTTCCCAGGTTTACTTTAAGGCCTATCGAGGAAAAAATGGATGCTCCCGCACCTATCATAAAAGCATTTTCTGAATCACCAAAATGACCCACCAGTTGACCGAACTCGTCGCGCTCCTGAATATCGCTCACCCCAAAATTTAACCACCCTGCGCTGATGGTCAATTTGGAAACAGGATACGCAAGTGCTAAGTAATTTTCAGTCCTGTCCTCGAAGATAAGCGCCCGCATTGCAGAAAATTCCCCGCTTTTCATCTGCTCCAATCCAGCAGGGTTCCAGAAGAGTGCGGTTCCGTCATCGGCAATTGCCGAAAATGTCTTTCCCATTGCTATCGCTCTTGCGCCCACACCCCAATCCAAAAAACTACCTGCGTAGCCGCCTCTTTCCTCACCGGCAAAACTAAGAGACGCAAATAGCAGAAAAACTAAAGTAAAGAATTTTGGACAAATTGATTTCATCGTTCTACCCTCCTTATCTTAAAATGGCAATTTTTTCCACCGCCCGTTCGCCCTGAGAGGTTTCGATCACAAAGAAATAAACACCATTGGCAACCAAATCCCCTGCACCGTTTTTGCCATCCCAGGGAACACTCTGTTCTTCTCCTGCTGTTTGTGACACATTATCTATCACCGATTTTACTAAATTGCCACCACCATCGTAAATTTTAATTGTTACTTGAGCTGTTTTTGCCAGGCTGTAGCGTAAATTGGTTAATCCTTTGTCTGGATTAAAAGGATTTGGATAGCAATAAATGTTTTCATTGGACAATTTACCACCGGTGCCGGGAGTTACAACCGCAGGGGTCTCAAAGGAACCACTATAGGAATAGGTTTTAGCATTGGGGGACTGAATCTCCACAGTCCATATTCCCCGGGAATAACCATAATTCAATAGACTTACCGTCCAGGTGAAAATCTGGGATTCCTCTCCTGGTGATAATGTACCTACATAGACGCTATCTGCCTCATTTACTCCAATGGCGGGACTCGTCCGCAAGACCACGCTTACCTCCTCCGCGGCCAGCGCGCCCACATTTTGTAGTCTGATATGGATTGTTGCCATCTCCCCAGAGCTAAGCTTATACACATCCTGGCTGGCCTCGCTCACTGCCACAATTGCCGGCATAGGTAGGTTAGAAACCGTGTCCAGGGTAGCAGTTATCTGATCGGTTAAGATCCCATTCAGTTGGGCTGACCGATCAAGTTGAGCGATTATCCTGTTTTTCATCGCTTGACTCGTATCCGCAGGCAAAAACATAACCCAAATATAATCTTTCAACCGTTCCATACCAGCGCCAGCGTAGCTGGAGATAAGGGAATCATACATTGTGGGAAAACTCTCAAGGCTATCTTTGGCAATATTGGCCACAGCATAAATTGGGGCACAGGAGACCTTAAGGCTATTCCTCAAATTATTTTCTGCATTCATTAAATCTTCCAGTCCCAAAAGTGCATCCTCTGTCTCTCCTGTAAGAATCCGGTTCTTGATCTCGGCCAATGTGGAATCGTAATCCTCTGTGGTCTGCTGGAGCTTTTGTTTCATCAACGCCATTAGCTGAGGGTTGGATTTTGCCCGGGGAAATGGGTAGGGTATCTTGCGAAATCCTTTCAGTAAACCATTAGGGTAGTAGATACGGTCCACGGTCTCATCCATATAACCGGGTAGAGTGAAAAAGGTATAAGCGGAAATCCCGATGGCAGATACAACCTCGACATAAGCCCCAATCTTCAAGGCATCTCCAATGGCATCGAGGGTGCCAATGCCGGGAACTACTGAGATAGCCCCAACTGCATTCAGCAAGGCTGCGGTAGCCATAAACAGCTTGGCAGATACTATCAAACCATCGCAAATGCCTTTTTCTCGCTCTACCTCATGCTTCTTTCCGGCGATAAATCCAGTAGCACACGCAGAAGCATCCTCAAATGATCCGTTAAACTGAAAATTTTCTGAGTATTTCTGCGCCTTATCTAACTGTGCATCGGTTAACAGATCGACATAGACCACCTGGAAAAGAACATCTTTAAGTTTTTTTTCAATCAATTCGTGCATTTCCTCCCAGGAACCAGACGAAAAACCCGGTAATACGGCGCCCCACCCAGAATATTGGTTTTTGATATCTCTCCAGACAGCCATTACAACCTCGTCACCACAAATAACCCTTCCCAATTGAGGATTTTCTAAACAGGGGAGTTCAGCCGCTGCTTGTTGAATTGCATCATCCATCAGGGTGAACAAAAGATATTTGGCGAAGGCATTTACTATATCCATAAGTGAAGCCACCCTATCAGTGAATAGATGCCATAGAAACTTTAAAATATCCAAGATAGAATCTAACCAGGTATCCGAATAAAAGATAAAATTAATCAATTCACTGATGCTTCGTATGACTACCCCTCCTATTGAGTAACCGCTGCCAAACATCTGATTGACCATCTGCTCGGCAAGGAGTAACCGAGCGACACTCAATTTTCTATTAGGTGGTAAATTCGCCTGCCATGAATCTAAGAGATTTTTTATCTCCCCTTCGCTCGGATAGCTGAATGTATAGGAGTAATCGTCCAAAAGACTTCCTTTTTCAATGTGGGTGAGATCATACACAGACTGGTATTTTTGCACCATCAATGACTCAGGTAATACGATAGTTCTTGAGTTCATCCCCGGACCGATCTCTATGGGTGTGGTATAACCCAAAGTTTCCAATTGGGGGTTTTCTCCGGGGAGGGAAGCCTCTTTGGTCACCTTTAAATCATAATTTCCCACCGTTACATTCTGCAAAGTCGCAGAACCGGACTGATCAGTTTCCGTTGGGCCATACCTCAATTGGGAACCCTGGTAGAGTGAGATCTCTGCCCTGATTAGTGGTGAATTCTCGTTCAGCAGATTATATTCGAGAGCAGCATAACAATCCTTGACATCAACAGTCAAATCGCCAACCGTCCCGCTTGAAGTGCCGGTTCCCTGAAGGGCTATCTTTGCCTCCGAATGAAGGGAGTCATTGGAATAAATGATGAGGGTATCCTGATAAGCCCGCTCTTCCAACGGTTTAAAACGAATGGTGATGCTATCCGATTCCTGTGGCAAAATGGTCTTCGGTAACGGCGTGTTTACGATTTGAAATATGTCCTCACTGGGCCAATAGGCAGTAAAATCCAGCTCATTTATAATTAAAGGTGCTGTTCCCTGATTTTCCACAGGGCAATCCCAATCCGAAGAACTCTGCGTCCAAACAGCCCCGTAATTGTGGAATGTCTGCGGAAGAGCAATTCGTGGGTTCCCAGGCCAATAGCGGTAATGAAATAAACCCAAGCGATTCCCACTAATCCAGCATTGGGCAGCAATACGAGGGAAATTGTCGCTATCAAATTTTAGTGAAGAATGCAAAGCTGGAGGGTAAACATCATCCACCAGACTATAGGTCCATTCTCCGCCAACCTTTCTACAAAAATAGAGAGCCAAATTTCCACTCTCTGAAGAAAATCCCATCAACACCAAACTGGGCTGGTCGGCCTGATCAATTTTCAGCGATCTTGGATAGGTGGGGGGAAAGGAGTGCGGCGGCACAGGGACCGTTTCCAGATTCCAACTCTGCCCATCATAGACCGCAAGTCGCACAGAGTTATCTGACTCCGAAGAATAAGCAAAATAGAGGTTGTTCTCGCTGTCTATATCGAAGTTCACAGGGGTATATTGCGGAACAGAATCTGGTAGAACGACAAAACTCCAGCTCGAGTCAGTGGCATTCATAAAGGCAACCCTTAAGCTGTCTGCTTCGTGAAATCCAATGATAGGATTATTGCCATTATCAAAGACTAACTCTGTAAACCAGGCATACCCCTCTTTAACATCGCGGATATGCCATCCATTGCCATCTTCAAAGGCATACCTTATACAGCTTGAGGACGGATAGTAGCTGTTCGTATATGAAATGCAGGGGTAACCATTTTTATCAATGGCAAAGCTGCTGTATTTGCCGCATTCATCCAAATTTGCGTGCTCCATACTGGAATCGACAACAACCTTACACCAGCCAGTATCTGTAAGAATCGCATATTTCAGAACATAATAATACCCAAAGATTTTCCCCTGGTAGCTGATATGAGGTCTGTTTCCTGAATCCAAAGCAATGCTAAACTTCCCCACCGGAATAGTTTTTAAACTGTCAACCACGGTGACTGTCCAGGTTACATTATCATAGGAGGCATAGCGCAGGTCCCAAAAATCATAATCAAAGTAGGCAATATGGGGATTGTTCTCACTGTCGAGGTCTAAGGAACAGTATGCTCCTTTCGAGAATCCCGTGCTGTC
>Ga0315552_1002320_pt1 | contig 11330 bp, 12 predicted proteins | sample SalMarSW160170MG_2_FD_203102 | JGI IMG/M metagenome (GOLD analysis project Ga0315552, IMG submission 203102) | Salt marsh sediment microbial communities from the Plum Island Ecosystem LTER, Massachusetts, United States - Salt Marsh Sediment SW1601-70 ...
CGCTGGGATTATGACACGCCGATAGAAGAAACGCTGGAAGCCCTGAATGACGTGGTGCGGGCCGGCAAAGCCCGCTACATCGGCACGTCTGCGATGTATGCCTGGCAGTTTGCCAAGGCTCTGTTCACCGCAGATCTGCACAGCTGGACGCGTTTCGTTTCCATGCAGCCACATTACAACCTGATCTACCGGGAAGAGGAACGTGAGATGCTCAAACTATGCCAGGATCAAAAGATCGGGGTGATCCCATATTCACCGGTGGCCAAAGGGCTGTTGACCCGCAAACCAAACAAAGAACGCAACGAAACGCTGCGCGCCCAGACCGATGCCATCGGCAAACGTTTGTACAATGAAGAAGACTTAAAGATCGCGCAGCGGGTATACGAGGTGGCCGAAACCCGCGGACTTCCCATGGCCCAGGTCGCTTTAGCCTGGATTCTTTCCAAACCGGCCATCACCGCCCCGATTATCGGCGCGACCAAGCCCCATCACCTGGATGATGCCGTCGCCTCCCTCTCTGTCAAGCTCACACCGGATGAGATCAACCATTTGGAAGAAGCCTACCAGCCGCACCCCGTGCTCGGTTATGTGTAATTTGCCATACCTGGTGGCAAATTCGTCATGATCGGGTGTTCTGGTCATTTCTTCAATGATCAGGGCATCCGATATGGTCAAGCCGGATTACAGAAAGATAAGGTGGATTTATTATGGATCGAATCGAACGAAGCAAGCAAAAATGTGCGGAGCTGTTTGGAGAGAAACATATTTCCATTTCTGGCACAGACCCCGATTTTGCGGATATTTTGGACCATTTTGTTTATGGCGATGTGTATTCCCATGGCAGCCTGAATGACAAGCAGCGCGAATTGATCACGCTGGTCGTCCTGGCGACCAATCAAACGCTGCTACAGCTGCGGGATCATGTTGGCGCGGCGCTAAATGTTGGGCTGACTCCGGTTGAGATTAAGGAGGCGATTTATCAGTGCGCTCCGTATATCGGTTTCCCCAAAACCCTGAACGCTTTGACTCAGGCCAACGACGTTTTTACGGAAAAGAATATAGGTTTACCATTGGTAAGCCAGAAACAGGTTAACGAAGACGACCGTTTTGAGAAAGGCTTGGGGATACAGGTAGCGATTTTTGGCGATATGATCCGTCAAATGCAGCAGAACGCACCAGAAAACCAAAAACACATTCAAGAGTACCTGTCGGCTTTCTGCTTTGGCGATATTTACAGCAGAAGCGGCCTGGATATTAAAACCCGCGAATTATTGACGTTGTGTATTCTCAGCGCTTTGGGCGGCTGCGAGAACCAGCTAAAAGGCCATGTTCAGGGAAACCTGAACGTTGGAAACGACAAGGAACTGATGATTGATGCGATTACACAATGTATGCCGTATATGGGATTCCCAAGGACTTTGAACGCATTAAGTTGCGTGAATGAAAAGAGTTGAGACATATTTAAAATACCATCGCGTGATAACATTGACGCAACCGGGAGGGTGAAAAACATCCCGATTGCGTCATTTCAAATATCGCTAAATCTGTGGTTGGATCTGTTTTCGACTTTCATCGACTCAGCGGCACTTGCCCACATTGAAGAGGGGACCCACCCTCGCCGCAGCTTTCTTCAAGCTCGCTGTTGTATGTATATCTTTTAGATATTTGCGCATATAGTCGGCCAATATTAGATACTCACGCAGCTGCTTGGATCGTGATGTGTTTTTCTAAGAGAAATCCGTTCGGATTCATTAAAGGAGAAATTTAGGCTTTAAAAGAAATCATCCCCACTGCTCTCCAATAAATCGACGGGGCAGTTCTGCCCCGCAGACCAGGTCTGCGACATCCTCACGCTGATCGAAGCGAATTAACGCCAAGAACCGCTCGACATGCCGGTCAAGCGGTTCAAATAACCTGTTTCTCGGTAGAGTTTGATCCAGAAGATCAAACCCCTGAATCAAAAAAGAGCGCTTCCTCCGCTCTTTTTTGATCATGCCCCCACAGGGATTCGAACCCTGGTTTTAGCCTTGAAAGGGCTACGTCCTGGTCCCCTAGACGATGGGGGCTATACCATGTTGCTGCGGGATTGTACCATCGCTGGTCTGGTTGGGTCAAGCAAATTCTCTTCCCATATGCACGCTGCCATGGTATAATCTTTGCTCGTGCCGCCTCAGGCGGTTTTATATTGTCCGCTATTATGGCACATAATCATCTGGTAGAAAGCAGATCAAAATGGACGAACTCATTCGAGCCGTTGAGGCTCCTGAAAATCCCGATATCCCCACCCTTAAATCCGGTGACATGGTCAGTGTCTTTTTGCGTATCAAAGAGGGCGCCAACGAACGTATCCAGGAGTTCAGAGGTACGGTCATCAGCCTGCGCCGCGGTGGCAATAGTGCTAATTTTACCGTGCGGCGTATTGCCAGCAACGGCATCGGCGTCGAGCGCACCTTTCTGATGCGCTCACCCCGCATCGAAAAGGTGACCGTCCACCGCAGCGCTCACGTACGCCGCGCCAAGCTCTATTTCTTGCGTGAACGTACCGGAAAACGCGCTCGCCTCAAGCAAAAGTTCACCTCTCAATAACCGGACTTAAGCGCTTGAAGCATCCGTCTCGGAGGTCTGGGCAAGCCAGGTTCGCCTTGACCCTCTATAAGACTTCTAAGTACATATCTCCTATAAAAAATCACGGAATTCTGGTTTAATAAGGTGCAGCCTGATTGGTCTGCACCTTATTATGTTTTCCTGCCCGGCATAAGCAGAATCTTCCTAAATAACCATCATAAACGCTCCCGTATGTCTCAACCTCTGATTGGCTTCACCACCTATAGGACCACCAGCCGGGCGGGCTACCCCCAGATGGGCGTCTCTGAGGCCTACATCCAGGCTTTGTCGCAAGCCGGCGCCATCCCCCTCGCCATCCCCTCGGTCCTGCCCGCCGGCTCCCTCCAAGAACTGTTATCTCATCTGGATGGTGTCCTTTTCAGCGGTGGCGGTGATATCAAGCCAACCCGCTACGGCGCCAACAACCTGCCTCAGGTTCATGAAGTCGACCCTGACCGGGACCGGGTAGAATTGCTTATACTGGAGCACGTCATCCAGCAAGAACTCCCCTTCTTTGCGATTTGCCGCGGCATCCAGCTGGTCAACGTCGGTCTGGGAGGTTCGCTCTACGCCGATATCGCGGCCCAGCTGCCTGACGCGCTGAAACATGACTTCTATCCCGGTTGGCCGCGCCATTACCTGGCCCACCCAGTGCAAGTCGAGGAAACCAGCCGCTTGGCTCACATCTTGGGGACCACCGACCTCCAGGTAAACAGCCTGCATCATCAGGCTCTTCGCCGGCTGGCCGCCGGTCTGCGACCTACCGCCCATTCCCCAGACGGCCTGGTGGAGGCGTTGGAGCTGCCCGACCACCCCTTCGGTCTGGCGGTGCAGTGGCATCCTGAATGCCTGATCGATCAAGCGGCTATGTTCGCTCTCTTTGGCGCCTTTGTGCAGGCCGCAAAGGATAGCAAGAAAGCCACTAAAAACCTTTGAAAACCTCGCCCCATGTTTAGCTCACAGACCGTGTTGGCAGATACCGGATTTCCCCCCTCACCATGTGCTCGACCCCTCTTGGGAGGGTGACCGTAATGACCCTGGAGGTTTCAGCCCGGTCGCCTATCGGCGTCTTCGATTCTGGGGTAGGAGGTCTTTCAGTCCTGAGAGCTATTCACCAGGCGCATTCTGCCGAAGATCTCATTTACCTGGCAGATCAAATCCATGTTCCCTACGGCATGCGTCCCCTGGAAGAGGTGCGAGCCTTTGCCGAGAGCATCACCCGTTACCTGTTGGGTCAGGGCGCTAAGATGGTTGTGGTTGCCTGTAATACCGCTTCAGCCGCCGCCCTGCATTACCTGCGAGGTGTATTCCCGGATGTGCCCTTCGTTGGTATGGAACCCGCGGTTAAACCCGCCGCCGAAACCACCCTTAGCGGTGTGGTGGGGGTTCTGGCCACTCCGGCGACTTTCCAGGGAGCTTTGTATGCCTCCGTGGTGGAGCGTTTCGCCAACGGGGTCACCCTTCTGCAGCACACTTGTCCCGGGTTGGTAGAGCAGATCGAAAACAGTCATCTCAGGGCGCCCGAGACCCGCGCTATCCTGGAAGCGGCCTTGCAGCCCATGCTGGCCCAGGGTATCGACACGGTGGTGTTGGGTTGTACCCATTACCCCTTCGTTATCCCTGTAATTCAAGAAATCGTCGGCCCGCAAGTGCGCGTCATCGATCCAGCCCCGGCCATCGCTCGCCAGGTTGGTCGTTTGCTGGAGGCCCGAGGATTACACCACCCCCTCGCCGGGGAACGAGCTATAGGCGAGGTGCAGCCCGCCTCCATACGTTTCACCACCAGTGGTGACCCTCTTCAATTTAAAGAGCTGCTTCCTGATCTTTTGGGATATGGCGGCCAGGTGCAGGGGTTGCGTTGGGTTGGGAGCAAGGTAGAACATACCTGAAAAGAACACGCCCTGGCATAGGCCCTACCTGAACCATTCCTCGTCCAAGGGCTGCCAATCCGGGCTTTGCTCGGCCCGCTCTTTCCAGTTGAGCTTACCGCTCCAGCTGTCGATGGTGATAGCGTAAACGCAGGTACGCTTCAAATCCTTAGTGGCGATCGGCCTGTAATGTTTCCCAGGCTCCATCCCAGGGAAATACTTACTTATAAGGTTATAAAGAGCCCTGCGTTTTTCTCCATCGTCTTGCAGCACGCCTATCTTGCCAAACACTACCACGCTCGCGTATTGGATGCTGAATTCCGACGCCACGTTTGAGGGCAGCGCTTTCCCCATCTCACTCGCCTCAAAGCAAACCCGCTCATGCTGTTCGCTGTTGGCCCGCAATCTTCCGGTGATGTTCGAATGGAAGTAGATTTCATGACGCGCCACATCGTACCAAAACGTCATGGGCGTAATGAAGAGTTGCTCCTCCCAGCGAGTAGCCACGTGCCCGACCTTAGCAACTTGTAGAAACTCGCTGATCCAGTCGTCATCCCGGGCGTACTCTTTTCTCCGGATTTCGTTTAGGGGGCTGCTGTCAAGGCGGTAATTATCCACCATGCATGCTCTTCTCCAAAATAATTTAACCGCAGCGCTCACGTATCCGCGGGTTGTACGTTTAGATCCGCAGCTGTCAAATGGCTGCTTTTAAAGTTCTCAAATATCAGGTCCCGGAAAGTAAACCCCTGGCTCGCTCGCAAGCGTTCAAATAGATCGGTATAGCTTTCTGGGATACGCCTCTCCCAGTTCACCCCTAACTTTTGAGCTACTGCCCGTATGCTTTCAGCATCTGGGCCTTCCAGTTCGCCAAAATCCCCATAGGGCATCTCATCCAGAGATACCAAAACGCCGTCCAGCTCGTATACCGTCCGGTACTTCTCATAGATTAGACTTACCCGGTAACCTAAAGCCTCCAGCAGAGCCCGGGCAGCCTCAAAATCGCTCACGGTAAATTCGATTTCCCTGCGTGAACGCACCCCGCCGATCTCCTCGGCAGGCCCTTTGTAGGTGAGGCGTGCCACCTTGTCCTGGCGCAGGCGTAGAACCTGAAAATTCCGCCTCAGCTCCTTATCAGGGGTATCAAAACGCAGATTTGTCTCAAGGGTGCGCGTCTGGTATAAACATGCCCCCAATGAGTCCAGGCGCGCTTGAAATACTCTTAAATTAGAGAGATAAAGCTTTACCTCCAATTCCTGACCTGCACTTGACATCACGCCCTCCTTTTTACACCTCCTCCAGCCTTATCCGGAAACTCTGCAACCCACTTCAATCACATGGGATCGCACCTTGCCATCAGTCTACACTTAGCAGCGTTTCCCTTTGCTCGACGCTGTCGCCGACTTTAACACGTACCCGCGCCACCGTGCCATTCCGCGGGGATTTAAGCTCGTTTTGCATCTTCATCGATTCAAGGATGACCAGCACTTCACCTATCGAAACCATCTGACCATCCTCTACAGGCACAGAAACCACCAGCCCAGGCATCGGCGATTTAAGATGATATTCTCTATGCTCGCCTAGTCTGCCCCCTATTGAGGTTCGCAACCGCTTCTCGCGTTCATCTTCCACCTGAAAGGAGTAGAGCGCTCCGCGGAGGAGCACTTGCCAACCATCCTCGCTGGGATAGACATTAGCTTCATAAGATCTGCTATTCACCAGTAGGGAGTGCACTGGCTCTCCGCTGACCGACTCGAAGTCCACTTCATAGGTAACCCCATCAACCACCACGTGATGTTCATCCAGGATTTCGATGAGGATTTCGCGGTTTTCGTGAGTGGTGACGTATTTCATCGGTGGAGTCTCTCCCAGCGGCCCATCCATTTCCAATTGCTGGTATCGCGTTCGTTGCGCTGGATAATCTGCGCAGCCCGCTGAGTCTGATAGTGGGCTACCAGCGTTGCTAGAATGGCGGCGATCTCGGTCATGTTTTCTTTGCCCTCTTCAGCCTCTTCCATTGAGAAGCGTTCTTCCACAAAGCGGGTATCATATTGCCCCCCAATAAAGCGGGGCGAATCCATCAAGAGCTGGTGAAAAGGGATATTGGTTCGCACCCCAATGATCTTATATTCTTCCAATGCGCGCCGCATCCGCAAGATCGCCTCACCGCGGGTTTCCCCGCTTACTATCAGTTTTGAAATCAAAGAGTCGTAATAGGGCGATACCTCAAATCCTGGGTAGACGCCGGTGTCCACTCGCACCCCAGGGCCTGTCGGTAGGATCATATGGCTGATAAGACCTGTTGAGGGCAGAAAGTTGTTGTAGGGGTCTTCCGCATTAACCCGGCACTCGATTGCCCAACCACTAAGTTGTATTTCTTCCTGGGTATGGCGCATTTGTCGGCCACGTGCGATGCGGATTTGCTCTTTGACGATGTCCACGCTCGTGACCATCTCGGTAACCGGGTGTTCCACCTGCAGTCGCGTGTTCATCTCCAAGAAATAGAAATTCTTATCTTTGTCAACTAAAAATTCGATAGTACCCGCATTTACATAATCCACCGCTTGGGCAGCCCGGACTGCTACGCTCCCCATTCTCTGGCGCAAATCCTGGTCATCGCCGACGAATGGTGAAGGTGATTCTTCCAACAGCTTTTGATGACGGCGCTGTAGGGAACACTCACGTTCCCCCAGGTGTACCACGTTTCCGGCTGTATCTGCCAGTATCTGAATTTCGATGTGGCGGGCGTCCTCCAGCAGCTTCTCGAGATAAACGTTGCCGTCCCCGAAGGAGGCTTCCGCCTCCCGCCGCGCCGAGTTAAGCAAAGAAGGCATCTCCTCCAGATTTTGCACCTCTCGCATACCTTTGCCCCCGCCTCCAGCCGTCGCCTTAACCAACAAGGGGAAACCGATTTTTGGAGCCAAGGCCAGCAGCTCTTCATCGCTAAGCGATCCCTCTCCTTCAGTACCCGGCACGACCGGTACCCCACTGGCAGCCACGGTTTTACGCGCTACCGCTTTATCGCCCATCGCCATGATGGAAGATGGTTTTGGTCCAATGAAAGCTAATCCCGCCTCTATGCAGGCCTGGGCGAAATCGGCGCGCTCGGCCAGGAAGCCGTATCCTGGATGGATGGCGCCTGCGCCGCTCTTCTTAGCGATCTCAATTATTTTATCGCCTCTCAGGTACGAGTCACGGGCTGGCGCCGGTCCCAGCAAATACGCTTCGTCGGCGTAGCGCACGTGCAGAGCATGGCGGTCGGCTTCTGAATACACTGCAACAGCTTGCATGCCCAGCTCCCGGCATGCCCTTACAATGCGAACCGCAATTTCACCACGATTTGCGATCAATACCTTATTGAACATGGATAACTCCCGTACATTAGAGAAGTAAAGTATTCAAGAACGCTTTCATTTCTCTTCACCATAGAAACCATATCTTAAGAATTCTATCACCCTACGGTTGAAAATCTCAGGAATTTCTTGGGGAAGCATGTGGCTTGCGTCGGGTGCCAGCCACAACGCTGCTTTGGGAATCCCAGCAGCGATATCTTCAGCATGCTTAGGAGTGGCGTGTTCATCCTCTTTTCCCTGTATGACCAACGTTGGACAGCTGATCTTGCTTAATTGCCCTCGCATATCCCAGGCTAGATTCTCAGGCTTGGTCCATCCCCGGTACCAACCTTGAAACACAGCCTCCCTCTTGTCCCCGTGTAGTCGTTGCAACCCTCTGCGAAAATGAGCACTTTGTTCGTACATGCGACGGACGCTCTCAATGCCTGATATCATCTTGGGTTCCACGTAGATGTGAGCCGCTGCAGTCACCAAGCAAGTCACTCGTTCCGAAAAACCCCCGGAAAAATACAAAGCAATCGTACCTCCGTCACTATGGCCCACCAGCGCGGGCCGTTCTACGTTCAAGTCGCCTAGGAGCTCGTCAAGATCCTGCAGGTCTTCTTTAAAAAATGGCATCGAAAGGGCCTGGCGTGGGTTAGATTGGCCATATCCCCACCGGTCGTAGGCGATCACATGGTAGCCAGCTTTCACCAATGGTAAAGTCTGGTCCTTCCATGAATTTATTGATCCCAGGCCATGATGAAGCAGAACAACCGGCGGCCCAGATTCGGGACCATACCTTTCAACATACAGCTGATGACCATTTATAAACCGCAGCCCAGAGGCTGCAGCCACCAGACCGGTCTTCCGGGGGAATTTACTATCCGGTTGCATCGGATGAATAATCCACTCAAAGGGGGATGCATCCGTGTTTCTTGGCGGGATTGGCATCCCGCTTGTTCGATAGCATTTCCAGGGCATTGATCAATCGCGGCCGCGTCTCCCGCGGCTCGATCACGTCATCGATATATCCACGCGAAGCGGCGATGTACGGGTTGGCAAACTTTTCCCGGTAGTCCTCTACCAATTCGGTCTTACGTTTATCAGAATCTTCAGCCTCTGCCAGCTCTTTGCGGAAAATGATATTAACCGCCCCATCTGGCCCCATCACGGCGATCTCAGCCGTGGGCCAGGCGAGATTGACATCGCCACGAATGTGCTTGCTGCTCATCACGTCATAAGCGCCACCATATGCCTTGCGAGTGACTATAGTCAATTTTGGAACAGTGGCTTCACAATAAGCATACAGCAATTTAGCGCCATGGCGGATGATGCCTCCGTGCTCCTGGCCGGTTCCCGGTAGAAAACCTGGCACATCCACAAATGTGATGATCGGGATATTGAAGGCATCACAAAAACGCACGAAGCGGGCAGCTTTATCGGATGAGTTGATATCCAACACGCCAGCCAACACCGCTGGTTGGTTAGCAACGATGCCCACACTATGACCCCCCAGCCGGGCGAAACCCACCACCATATTTTGGCTGTAGTTCTCATGGATCTCAAAGAATTGTCCGCTGTCTACCACGCTCCGGATGGCATCTTTAATATCGTAAGGTTTACTCGGATCATCTGGCACCAGGGTGTCCAGAGACTCGTCCATGCGCAACGGATCATCCCCGTTGAGGATAAAAGGAGCATCCTCTAGGTTGTTTTGTGGCAGGTAGGAAAGCAATTTTCGGATCAGGTATAAAGCATCTGCCTCGGTGTCGGCGGCCACATGGCACACCCCAGAGACTTCAGAATGCACACTTGCCCCGCCCAACTCCTCAAAAGAGACCTCCTCATGAGTGACAGTTTTGACCACCTCCGGCCCGGTGACAAACATGTAGGAGGAATTGCGCACCATGAAGATGAAATCGGTTAGCGCCGGGGAATAGACTGCGCCTCCAGCACATGGTCCCATAATCGCACTGATTTGGGGGATTACACCAGAAGCCAGCGTATTGCGTAAAAAGATGTCGGCATACCCACCCAGGGAGATAACGCCCTCCTGGATGCGTGCACCTCCGGAATCGTTTAACCCGATGATGGGTGCGCCGGTTTTCAAAGCCATATCCATAATTTTACAAATCTTTTCAGCGTGCACTTCACCTAAACTGCCGCCAAAAACGGTGAAATCCTGGGAGAAAACATACGCCAGGCGACCATCAATGGTGCCCCAGCCAGTGACAACACTGTCTCCCAGGTACTTTCGTTGATCTAAACCAAAATCATGTGTTCGGTGCTCCACAAAAGCGTCAACTTCCCGGAAGGAGCCTTTATCAAGCAGCAAATCGATCCGTTCACGCGCGGTCAACCGCCCCCGCCCATGTTGAACCTCGATTCGTTCAGAGCCACCTCCCTGGCGGCTCAGGGCTTTCATCTTTCGTAATTGTTGAATTTTAGGATTATCAGACATGCCCTTCTCCAAAAAAGGTCCTAACTTTCGGTCGGGATAATATCCAAAAACATATCGTTATGAGGATGATTATCCCAGCAGCCGTAAAAGGCCAATTGACAAAATCTTCGCTGGCGTTTGCCAGCAGTAAACGGTTAAGCCAATAATAAAGGGTAAACACCAGTACTGCAATGCGAGTTGCTCTCGGTGTTCCAGGACGGCCACGCCATAATCCCCATACTAAGAGCAAGCCGGCTAGAGTCCAAAACAATCCAGTTATCGCCAAATACACTGGTGATACGTCTGGCAAGCCAGAAAGAAAATCCCACAGCTGCAGCGTTTGGACAAACCGGATCAAATAAATACCCGTGATTATTAACACCATAATTGCCAGCAGCGTTACGGAAAAAGGTCGCCTGGTTCTGTTCGCAGGATTCCTTTGATTTTGGTCAATCGACATCACCGATGATGCTCGTCTATCCAGAAGCCGCCTTCAGTCCTAGCTTCAATAATTCTCTAAAAAAACCATCTAGATGGAAATTTTTTTAATAGAGCTTTATTCAGGGACCAACGTGATTTTCCCCATCTGCTCACCTTGTTGTAGCCGCTTTTCAGCTGCACCAGCTTCTGAAAGGGCATACGTGCGATCCAGCACTGGATTAAATTTACCAGCAAACAGGAGATCCATAACCGTTTTATATTCATTCCGTGTACCCGTAGTGGAGCCGATCAATGAAAGATGTTTGCCGAATATATAACGATTGTCTATCTCCACTTTAGGTCCGCCACTGTTGCCCACTGTCAAGATGCGTCCACCCTTCCGAGCGGCTCGAAAGCTCAAAGGAAACGATCTGCCAACATTGTCAACCACGATGTCCACACCGCGTTTGTCCGTGAGGTAGTATACGGTTTTCGACCAATTTTCCTCCTTAGAACGATCGATCAGGTAGTCTGCTCCTAAAGATTCCGCCAAAGTCAGCTTGGCGGGGTTCGAACCAACCACATAGACCGTCGCTCCTGCCAATTTAGCGATCTCGATACTGGCAGTATTTACCCCTCCGGAAGCTCCCACCACCAACAAATGCT
>Ga0315552_1002323_pt1 | contig 11310 bp, 7 predicted proteins | sample SalMarSW160170MG_2_FD_203102 | JGI IMG/M metagenome (GOLD analysis project Ga0315552, IMG submission 203102) | Salt marsh sediment microbial communities from the Plum Island Ecosystem LTER, Massachusetts, United States - Salt Marsh Sediment SW1601-70 ...
GGATAAAAACGGCTTGAAAATGTTCGCGGTCTATACGGGAGTGCAGATAGACCCCGAGGGGCAGAAATATGACCCGCAATTGAAAGAAGCCATAAAGTTGCTCAAAGGCCGCGGCACGATTATCTGGATTTTCATCCAGAGCAAAAAATACAAGCCCTCCTCCCCGGACGGCGACCCTCTCGCTGTGGAAACCATAAGAGAAATCGCAGATATGGCTCATGAGTCAGGACTGAAAGTGGCTCTCTATCCCCATACCGGCCTTTGGGTGGAGCGGGTGGAAGATGCGGTTCGCCTTGCGAAGAAAATAAACCGAACAAATGTCGGTGTAACATTCAATCTCTGCCATTGGCTGAAAGTTGACGAGGAGGAGAGCATGGAATCACGGCTGAAGCTGGCGATGCCCTATCTGTCCGTCGTCAGCATCAACGGCGCCGACAGCGGCGGAGACAACTGGAAACAATTGATTCAGACACTGGATCGCGGCTCGTTTGACATCCAGAAATTCCTGAAGACGCTCAAGGCGTTGGGTTACACGGGCCCGATAGGGCTTCAGGGCTATGGCATCGGGGGCGATGCGCACGAAAACCTGAGGCGATCCATGGGCGCATGGCGCAGACTTTCGGCGAGGATTGCCGCCGGGCAAGATTAGGTCACATCTCTCGCCGCACTGCTTGCCCATGTGATTCCTTAGTACAGGGATCTGCAAATACGGTGACGTATAATGGTCTCGTGAAAGGAGCTATTTTGACGGGATAACAGGATAGACCGGATTCTTCCAGAGACGTGAGGCATCCAGTAAATCACAGGCCGGCGCGAGGCTGGGTGAAAGACCACGAAGCGCAAAGAATTGGCGGAGAAGTTGTTCGAGACCTTCTTGCCCAGTCATGGCGTGGTCGAAAGAGATACGGTCATCGTCAAGCCCCGCGTGCCGCGGGGTCAAGGGTGTTGTTGTGGCGGCTCAGAAGATACAACTTGTTAACAAGCTCGTTGCCAGCGGTAGGCCAGTACGTGAGAAGTTGAGGTAAAGCGAAAGGCGAAGAACCTTTCGCAATAATAAACGGGATCCCAAGAATCATGTCTATCCTGTTATCCTGTCGAGGCAAATACGTCACTGAACTTATGAATCGGAGCACTTAGTTTGCTTGGTGATGGCGGGACCGGGTCACCAGCGGGAAGGAAGAGTGAAACGAAATATCGGATTATTACAGAAAGGGCTGACTGACATGGACGCACACATGCTGACTCGTCGTGGTTTTCTCAGAACCGTGGGATTGGGCGCCGCTGCGGTGGCGATGCCGGGTCTGGTTTTCGCGGGGAGCTCGCCGGGAAAGAAGCCGAACTTCATCATCATTTTCTGCGACGATCTGGGATATGGCGATTTAGGTTGCTTTGGCTCGAAGAAGCACCGCACGCCCAACATTGATCGTATGGCTCACGAGGGAATGCGGCTCACGAGCTTTTACGTTACCAGCGGTGTCTGCACGCCGTCGCGCGCGAGTCTGATGACCGGCTGCTACCCCCGCCGCGTGAACATGCACCAGAACACCAGCGGCGAATGTGTGTTGTTCCCGGTTGCCAAGAAAGGGCTCAATCCGGACGAGGTCACCATCGCGGAAGTGCTCAAAAAGCGGGGCTACGCAACGGCGTGCATCGGCAAGTGGCATCTGGGCGACCAGCCCGCGTTTTTGCCCACGCGGCAGGGGTTTGATTATTACTTTGGTATCCCTTACAGCAACGACATGGGAGGGGGGCAGCGCGGCAAGAACCCTCCGCTCCCCCTGGTCCGAAACGAGAAGGTCATCGAGGCGCCCGCCAATCAGAACACGCTGACCAAACGCTACACGGAGGAGGCGGTCAAGTTCATTACGTTAAACAAGGACAAGCCGTTCCTCCTTTACTTGCCGCACGCGATGCCGCACAACCCGGTCCACGCGAGCGAGAAGTTCCGGGGCAAGTCCGCCAACGGGGGCTATGGGGATGCGGTGGAGGAGATTGATTGGTCAACCGGGGAGATTCTGGCGGCACTCAGAAAACTCGGCATTGATGAACGTACTCTCGTTCTGTTCACCTCTGACAACGGCGCCGCCAGCCGCTGGGGCGGCAGCAACACGCCGCTCTCCGGTTGGAAGGGCAGCACGATGGAGGGCGGCATGCGAGAGCCGTGCGTCGTGCGCTGGCCGGGCGCCATTCCGGCAGGCGCGACGTGCGATGAGTTGTCCTGCACGATGGACCTGCCGCCGACTTTCGCCAGACTCGCCGGCGCCGGACCGCCAGGCGACCGCATCATTGATGGCAAGGACATCTGGCCACTCCTTTCCGGTAGAGCGGGCGCGAAATCGCCGCACGAAGCGTTCTACTATTACCAGATGGATCAGTTGCAGGCGGTGCGCTCCGGCAAGTGGAAACTGCATCTGCCGCTGGCAATGAAGAAGCGGAATTGGGGAAAGGGCACGCCGAACACTCCCCTCAGGCTGTATGACGTGAAGGCCGACATCGGCGAAACAACCGATGTTGCGGCCGTTCACCCCGACGTGGTTAAGCGCCTTCTCGCCCTGGCGGAAACGGCGCGCGAGGACCTTGGCGACACGAACCGCCAGGGTAAGCACCAGCGTCCGGCGGGGCTGGTCGTGACTCCCAAGCCGCTGGTTCTTTCATCAAAGTGACCATTTGGTGAAGAGCGGACAATTGATAGGCGATGCGCACAAAGCCGGACGGCACGGCGGAAATGAACATCCGCAATCCGTTCGGTCTGCCCCCCGCCGGGCGAGAGTTGCCCGACAAGTCCTTGACGAAAGGAGCTGCTCATGAGACGACGCGACTTTTTGAAAGCTCTGGGCCTCGGCGTGGCGTCCGTAACTTTGCCGAGAAGCGCCAGTGCCTCTCAGCAGAGCGCGACCGATATGCCCGCGGACAAGCCAAACATCATTTTCCTCTTCACCGACGACCAACGGTGGGATATGATGAGTTGTGCCGGCCATCCCATTCTTAAGACCCCGAATATGGATAGAATCGCCCGCGAGGGAGTTCGTTTCAAGAATGCGTTTGTGACCACGTCAATCTGCGCTGCCAGCCGCGCGAGCATCTTCACCGGCGTCGTCGAGCGAACCCACGGTTACACTTTCGGCACGCCGCCCGTGCCGGCGAAGTACACGAATAACAGCTATCCCGTGCTGCTGCGAGCGGCGGGCTACCGGACTGGCTTCGTTGGCAAGTACGGCGTGAATATGGGCGCTCGAGCTCCGAAGAAAATGTTCGATGTCTTCCAGCCGCTGCACCCCAGTCCCTATTTCAAGAAACAGCAGGACGGCACGCTGAAGCACCTCACGGAAATCACCGGCGAGAAAGCCATTGACTTTCTGCGAAGCTGTAAGGTCGGCCAGCCCTTCTGCCTCTCGGTCAGCTTCAACGCGCCGCACGCTGAGGACAATGACCCCAGGCAATACATCTGGCCCAAATCCGTTGATGGCCTATACCGGGACGTGACGATTCCGCAGCCAAAACTGGCAAACCCGGAGTTCTTCGACGCCCTGCCGGAGTTTATTAAAAAATCCTTGAATCGTGTCCGCTGGCACTGGCGCTTCGACACGCCCGAAAAGTACCAGCGGATGGTCAAAGGGTATTATCGCATGATTAGCGGGGTAGATGTAGTCATCGGGCATTTGTTGAAGGCGCTCAACCAGCGAGGGATGGAGAGGAACACCATCATCATCTTGATGGGCGACAACGGGTATTTCCTCGGTGAGCGAGGATTCGCCGGCAAATGGTTGCCTTACGAGGACTCGCTGCGCGTGCCATTGATCGCCTGCGATCCACGTTCCAGCAAAACCCTCCGGGGCCGTGAGCCAACCCAGATGGCTCTGAATATTGATATAGCCCCCACGATTCTCGAGCTGGCCGGAGTGTCCATCCCGCCGATTATGCAAGGGGACAGTCTTGTCCCCATTTTTCAAGGGAAGAGGCCGGAGTGGCGGAAGGATTTCTTCTTCGAGCACCTTTTTGAGCACCCCCAAATTCCGAAATGCGAGGGCGTGCGAAACGCAAACTGGAAATATATCCGCTACTTCGAGCAGCACCCGATCCACGAAGAATTGTATGACCTGAAAAGAGACCGCCTCGAAACCCGAAACCTGGTCGCCGTTCCTCAGTACAAAGATGCGCTGAGCGAACTGCGCAGCAGATGCGACGAGCTTCGAGACCGTTACGGCGGGGTGTACAAGCGGCGAGCAAAGGTCACCAAGCGTGCGAGACCAGCGGGGAAATCTTCCCAATAGCCCCTTGTCAAATGAGGTGTGCGTAACGTCAAAAGGAGCAAAAAGCGATGAGCGCATTAGACACCACACGTCGGAATTTTCTCAAGGCCTTTGGCCTCGGCGCGGCATCCGTTGCCATGCCCGGATGGCTCTCTGCCTTCGGGTCGAGCGAGGGCAAACCGAATATCATCTTCATCCTCGCCGACGACCTGGGTTACGCTGACCTCGGATGCTACGGACAGAAGGAGATCGAGACGCCGAACATTGACCATCTTGCTGCGGAAGGAATGCGCTTCACCAACTGCTATGCCGGCTCGACGGTCTGCGCACCGTGCCGCAGCGTGTTGATGACCGGACAGCACACCGGGCACACGCGTGTCCGGGCGAACTTCGGCAAGGTGGGCGGCGTGGGCGATCAGAAGCGAGTCCCGCTCGAGCCGGGAGACGTCACGGTTGCCGAGGTGCTCAAACAAGCCGGATACGCCACGGGCATCACCGGGAAATGGGGGCTTGGCGAGCCGAACAGCTCCGGCGTGCCGAACCGACAGGGCTTTGACGAGTGGTTCGGCTACCTCAACCAGCGCAATGCCCACAGCTACTATCCGCCGTACCTGTGGCGAAACGAGAAGAAGATGATCCTCAAAGGCAATCAGGGAGGCGAGCGGAAACAGTACACTCACGACATGTTCACGGAGCTCGCGCTCGATTTCATTCGCCGACACAAAAACAAGCCCTTTTTCCTGTACCTCGCGTGGTGCATTCCGCACGGAAACTATGAGATTCCTCGCGTCAAACATTACGCTGACCGGCAGGGCTGGTCTAAAAACGAAAAAACCTTTGCAGAAATGGTGACCCACATGGACAGTGATGTGGGGCGCATCATGACGCTGCTGAAAGAACTCGACATTGGCCGCAAGACTATCGTGTTTTTCTGCTCCGACAACGGCGCCGCGAATCGCTGGGATGGACGTTTCGACAGCTCAGGTCCCCTCCGGGGGAAAAAGGGCGACCTGTACGAGGGAGGCATCCGCGCGCCGATGATAGCCCGCTGGCCGGGGAAAATCCCCGCCGGCACGATTAGCGACGCGGCATGGTACTTCGCCGATTTCCTGCCCACCGCAGCGGAACTGGCAGGAGCCCGACTCCCTTCGAACATAGACGGCGTCACAGTCCTGCCGACGCTGCTCGGCAACAAGCAAAATCTGAGCGACCGGTTCCTCTACTGGGAGTTTCCCAGACACGGGCTTCAGCAGGCGGTCAGGTGGCGCAACTGGAAAGCTGTGCGGTTGGCTTCCGGCGAAAAGCTCGAACTTTACGACCTCGCCAAAGACCAGTCTGAGAAGCGGAATGTCGCTGCCCAACACCCTGAAGTGATTGCCAGGATTGAGGCTTATCTCAGGACTGCCCACATCGAATCGCCGAACTGGCCGACGCCAAAAAAGGGAAAAAGCGCAACGTAGCACATGAGCTCGCAAATACGGTCACGTGTGGTGTTGTGTGAAAGAAGCTTTTTGACCTTGGCGCCCTTGGCGTCTTGGCGAGAGAAAATGGAAAAAGGGGAAGCCTCTCGCAGAGACGCAAAGACGCAAAGTCCCGTCCATCCTGTTATCCCGTCAAAAAAAGAATACGTCCCCAACCTTATGAATCTGAGCACTTAGGGAGCAACTCCCCCAGCCGGAAACGAGCTCGCGGCCAGGCAACCAACGAGAGGCATAACGCGACCATCGGCCTGTACTTCTCACGAGGCCACAGAACCTTGCCGGGCGCTTACCGCTTCCACGGTGGGATCTCCGGCAAGAACGTCTCGAACTCGGCAACGAGCTTTTCTTCGTAACTGCCCGCGTACGTGCCCGAGAGAAACCTATCGCGCGCTTCGTTATAGAAGCGTTCCCACGATTCCTCCTCGCTTCCTGGGTTCACGGGGAAGAAAAGGGCATCGTTCGCGCGAGCGGCTTTCATGTCGCCGGGGGCATCGCCGATCATGAGGATACGGTCGTTCTGATACCGACCCTGGTTCGCAAGCTGGATATGCTCCGCTTTCTTGCCCTGCTCCTGACCTGCTATGACGGAGATGAACTTCGCCACATCGTGCTCCTGCCACTCGCGGTTCAGCGCCTCGTAGGGAGTCGCGGAAACGATGATGATGTCCGCCGATTCCGACAGCTTCTCTATGCTTTCGCGAACGTAAGGATAGGGAGGAACCCCATGAACGATGTCGGCCACGGTGGCATTGACAGCCTTGCTCCAGGCGAGCGCCTTCGTGAGGATGGCATCGTTGGTACTCTTAACGGCTTCCTCGAGCGCGGGGTTGCCGAGCTTTGTTTCCTTGCCGGCCCACTCTCGGAGGGTGGGAACTTCTGGCATCTTTACGCCTCGCTTCTGGACCTCCGGTCTTTCGGCGAGGAGGTCGAAGGTCATCAGCAGTGCCGGAAACCGATTTATTCCTCGCCACTTGGAGTAGAGATTGACGAACTCAGCGGCGTCCCTGGCGTACTTCGAGATGGGCTGAAGACCCCAGTACTTGATGATGTTCGGAATGAAACATTCTTTGTGCTTGATCTCCATCGTGTCGAAAGCACAGCCATCGGAATCAATCGCCACAAGGAAATCGTGCCTCGGGGTGAACTTCTTCAGCTCCGCCTGCGGGTCAAATGTCATCTTGTTCGATCCTCCATCCTTTTTGTTGCTGCTCTCCCGCGACAGCGAGCTGCCGCACGCTCCGTTTTGGAGCCGGCCTCCTCACCGGCTCTCAACCGGCGAGATAGCCTCCGTCCACGTAAAGGATTTGTCCCGTAACGTAATCCGAAGCCTTGCTCGCCAGGTAAACCACCGCCCCCTTGAGGTCTTCCGGTTTCCCCCATCGCTTGATGGCGAGGCGATTCATGACTGGTTGGTATCTCTCGGGGTCCTGATAGAGCCCTTCGGTCAATTCCGTGCGGAAATACCCCGGCCCGATGGCGTTGACGCAGATATTGTACTTCGCCCACTCGACAGCCAGCGATTTTGTGAGCTGCCGGATTCCTCCCTTGCTGCTCGCGTAAGGGGGAATCAGAGCAACGCCGACTTCCGAAAGCAAGGAGGCAATATTGATGATCTTCCCGCCTCCCTGCCGCATCATCACCCTCCCAACCTTTTGGCAGAGGAGGAATACGCTGCGGAGATTCACCGCCAGCACCCGGTCCCATTCCTCCAGTGGGAAATCCATCGCCGGATAGCGGGCGGTTGTCCCCGCGTCGTTGACCAGCACGTCAATCCGACCGAATTCATCCACGGCTTGCTCGACGAGGCGGTTGAGCTCCTCCTCCTCTTCTACGTGGGTCGGCACGACAAGAGCTTTCGCTCCCGCCGCCTCAATGTTTTCCGCGACCGCCTTGAGCGCCTCCTCCGTCCTCGCTGCCAGGACGACATGTGAACCCGCCTCCGCAAGCGCCTCGGCCATCGCCTTTCCGAGACCCCGGCTGGCGCCGGTTACAATGGAAATTTTGCCATCGAGTCGAAAATCATCGAGAACAGTCATTTCCCTGTTCCGTCACATTCCGCTGAACGCCAAGTACCCGCCGTCTATCGGAACTACGACGCCGTGAATGAACTCCGACGCTGGCGACAAAAGCCACAGAACGGTTCCGATGAGGTCCTCGGGCTTCCCGAAGCGGCCCATCGGCGTGTGCGCAATCATCGCCTCTCCCCTCGGGGTCAGCTCCCCTGTCTCTTCGTCTGTCAGGAGATACCTGTTCTGGTTCGTCAGGAAGAATCCGGGCGCGATGGCGTTGACCCGTACTTTCTTTGAATAGTTTAGCGAGAAGTGGACCGCCAGCCACTGTGTGAAATTCGTGACGGCAGCCTTCGCAGCCGAATACGCGCTGACACGCGTCAAGGGACGGATTGCATTCATGGAACTGGTGTTGAGGATGATCCCTTCCCCCTGCTCGGCCAGGTCTTTGCCGAAAACCCGGCATGGGATGAACGTTCCCATGAAGTTCAGGTCAAATACCCCGCGAATCGCCCCGAGCGGCAAATCGAAAAAGTCTCGCTCCGGCGATGTCGTAGCTTCTGCCCGGTTTCCTCCCGCGCCGTTGATGAGGAAATCAACCCTTCCGAAGCGCTCCATCACCGCATCTCGCGCCGCGCGAACATTTTCCTCGTCGAGCACATCCACCTTGACCGCGAGAGCTTCACCACCAGAAGAATTGATGGCGTCCGCGACCTCCTTTGCAGCCTCCTCTCGCAGGTCGAGGACCGCCGTTTTGACCCCTCGCTCACCCAGAGCTTTCGCTATGGTTCCGCAGAGAATCCCTCCGCCGCCCGTGACAACCGCCACTTTTCCCGAAACAAAGAACAGCTCATCTTTTTGCTCACTCATCTCTTTCTCCTCAATAGCAACACAACACGGGCAGCGAATCCGGAAGTACCGGCTCCTGAGAAAAAGGGGGTCTCAGGCTGGCTGCTCCCTCGCTGCTGACCCCGCGAGATTACACCACCGGCACAAAACAGTCAAGGAAAGCGACGCTGTCACAGCGCAGGGACGGGCCCTCAAGTGTCTGCGCTTTGAGAGGGTCAGAGAAACGGCGATTGGCGAGGCGGGACTCAAGGCGCCATTCGCGAAACCCGATAGAACGTCGGCGAAAAGAGATTCTCGCCGCAGAGCCAACCGGTATAAATTCCGCTGGAGGATTCATTCGCGGCCACCTCCCAGTGCAGGAGGTCTGTGCTGGTCTCGATAACGTAGGTCTCGCCGGGGAGGCTGTTCCAAGTAAGTCTCATCGAATCTGCATCGCTTCCGATTACCAACCTCCCGAATTCGTGCTTCGCATTTTCGTAGGCGCCCATGTCCACCAGCCCGTTGAGGATTCTGACATTTCCGTCGAGGTCGGTCTCATAATCCTCGATGTATAGGTTCCGGGCCGCGTCTATGCAGGGGGAGGTGTCTTTCAAACGGTAGTCGCCGGACGCGGGATCAACGAATTTGGGGTCGAGGGAGATGTTGCCGGGCCCTTCCGCCCATTCCGGGGGAGTGCCAACAACGGAGAACTCTGCGGGGGCGTCAAGGAGGTCGATCCCGTTCCCCCAGATGATGCAATTTGTTACGGACGCCCAGCAGTCCATTGCTCCGATTCCGCCCACGTCATAGGCGAGGCCTGTACGCTTGACGTAATTGTCGGCGATAGTGCAGTTGATAATGACTGGGGAGCCGAAAAGGGCAAAGACCCCCGCGCCGCGCGCGTACCTGTCCAAGCGGGTATCGAGATAGTTTTTGGCAATGACGCAGTTGGTGACGACCGGGCGAGAGCCGTGGAGCGCCAGGCCCCCTCCCCAGTGGGTATTCCCCCATTGGGAATATATCCCATTGTTCTCGACGATGCAGCGGTCTATTTTCACAGGAGAAAAATAACAATAGATGCCGCCGCCCGCCCCGACGTCGACCTCCGTCAGAAATGCGCTGACGTTGTTTCTGACGATGCAGTTTTCGATCTTCGCTGGCGAGCAGTACGCGTAGATGCCTCCGCCAAGATACCCGGCCCTATTTGACTCCACGACGCAATTCTCGACCGTGATTCCGGACTCATAAAGGAACAACCCGCCGCCTTCGCGGGCGGAACCGTTGGTGATTTTGAAACCGGAGAGTCTGCCGAAAGGAAGCAGCCAGAAGGAGATGGCGGAGCCGTTCTGCTGCCCGTCAATCGCGGCCTGATCCGGGCCGGGGCCTATGATGTCTATGGGAACGTACACATCAATGGGGCCGGTGTATTCCCCGGGGGCGACGTGCACGATGTCGCCCTTTCCTGCCGCATACACGGCGTCCTGGACGGAAGCAAACGCGGTATCCGGCGACTTCCCCTCGCCCGGTGAGCCGACGCTCGCGTCAACGTACCAATCCTCATAGCCGGAGACCTCGAGCTGATAAGTGCGTTGATGCGCCTGACCTTCAAGGTTTGCCACGAGGAGCGTGAGGTCATAATTTCCCGGACGAGCAGGAACGCCGGAGAGAATTCCGTCCTGGGATAGCTCAAGCCCCGTCGGAAGCCACCCCGAGAGAAGAAACCAGGAGTACGGGGCGAAGCCGCCGGTGGCTTTCAGGTCGAGTTGGTATTCGTGGTCGCCGATTGCGCTGCCCAGCGATTGTGTGCAAATCTGCACGGGGAGAGAAGGGTCGTATTCGTAGGCGCCGAGGTCCGGCCGCTCGAATTTCCCTCCGAAAATGACGCGTGGCTTTCCCTCGATGTCGGTTAGCGGGATGATATCGGCGTCGCCGTTCCCGCGGTCTATGCACGGAGAATCTCCCAGGAGGCGAAAATCTCCGTTCTCCGGGTCCACAAACCTCGGCGGCTCGTGAATGATCCCAACGCCCGGGAACATATCCTCGATATCGCAGTAGCTCACATTCAGTTCAGCGTTGGTTGTGAACGAGATGTCATCGGTATTGTCCGAGAAGATGCAATTGGTGATTGCACCAGCCGACCCATCCGAAAAGACGCCGCCGCCTCTGACCCTATAGGACCCGAGAGCCTCGTTTCCGGAGACCGTGCAGTGCCTCAACGCCATAGAGCCGTTTGAGGAGAAAATGCCCGCGCCGCCGGGCCAAGAGTACTCCACCCAGGAAACGTTGTTGGCAACGAGGCAATCGGTGGCGGTGAAATCGCAGTCCCACGCGGCGATCCCCCCTCCTTCGCCATCCGCGGCCGTATTGCCCGCAACGACGCATCTATTCATAATAACCCGCGCACCCGCTCCGCAATATATAGCCCCACCAGCGCCCCCCCGATTGCCCACAAACCGGCAGTCGCCCATCACTACGTCTCCTTCGCCGTCAATCCTGACGGCGCCCCCCAGCCCCGGAGCAGAGTTTGATTGGAAAACGCAGCCCGTCATTCGAAGAGAGGACTGGGAGGGGTAACCTACAAGATAAACAGCGCCACCGCGTTTGGCGCAGTTCTCCCTAAAAACACAGTCCGCAACGGTCACCGAGGACTCAGCAGAGCCATATATGGCGCCACCGCATTCGGCATAGTTGTCCCTAAGAACACAGTCCACAAGGCTCAGGGAGGACCCAGCAGAGGCGTAT
>Ga0315552_1002327_pt1 | contig 11299 bp, 5 predicted proteins | sample SalMarSW160170MG_2_FD_203102 | JGI IMG/M metagenome (GOLD analysis project Ga0315552, IMG submission 203102) | Salt marsh sediment microbial communities from the Plum Island Ecosystem LTER, Massachusetts, United States - Salt Marsh Sediment SW1601-70 ...
GCCCCGCAGTTCACACAGGGACCAACGGTACCGTTTTCAGAAGGCAGCAGGTCAATCGCCATGCCGTCAACCCCAGCCACGAATGTTGCGTCGTTAGCATCTCCAATAGTTACAAGAGTGCCGTCCAGTCCGTTGCCGGAACTATCCGTGGCATCACCTTCCATTGCATATTGTGCCACCAGACCTTCGGTGCCGGGATCAACCGGCTGTGCCCGCTTACCAGCAAGATAACTAACCTCACCCTCAGACAAGGCGCGGTCGTAAATCCTGACCTCATCGATCTGGCCGTCAAAGAGGCGATACGGCTTCCAACCCGTATCCTCCATGTTTGCGCCGATCGTCACATCGAACGTGTTCAAGGCGATGCCGGCCGTGTCGGCTACTTTAACGTCGAGTACGCCATCGACGTAGAGTTTGGCCCCGTCGGTTATGTCGTACGTACCGCAGACATAGTGCCACGAGTCAAACCCGATCTCTGTCGTCCCGTCAATACCATGGGTGGTGGGGCGGCTGCCGTAGCCGCAGAAGCCAAAATGCAATGCCGTGGTGGCCCCAACGTTGCCTATTCTCCAGGCGCTGTCGCCCTTGGCGACAATAGCACGCCATTCGTCGGGGACGGACCGGAAGTTGGCCCACGCCCCAACGGTAATTGCGTCCGTCAAGTCAAACAGCGGGTCGGCCCCGCAGTTCACGTAGGGACCTTTGGTACCGTTTTCAGAAGGCAGCAAGTCAATCGCCATGCCGTCAACTCCAGCCACGAATATTGCGGTTGCGTCATTAGCATCTCCAATAGTTTCAAGAGTGCCGTCCAGTCCGTTGCCGGAACTATCCATGGCGTCACCTTCCATTGCGTAATATGCCACCAGGCCTTCGGCACTAGGACCTACCGGTTCTACCTTTTTAGGCCCTGCTGCATAGCTGACCATAACCTCAGCCGCAGACATAGCCTTGTCGTAGATATTGAACTCATCAATCGCACCAATCCATTCCGGATCGCCACCATAGCCGCCCTTGGCCAGCAAAACATAGTCATTGCTCAGATCTTGAATGCTGTTGTGCGCGTCCATCGGGGTTATGGCCTGCAACACACCATCAATGTATAGAGTGATCTCACTGGAATCCAAGGTACTGACCATATGGTGCAGCAAGCCGTCATCATACTCCACACCATCTGCACCTGTCTCGTCTGCCCAAGGTGTATCCGAACCGGTAGAGATGGCAGCGCGGCTCTTATCGTCAGCACGAGCAGTGGTCATAAAGTAACCATTAATACCAACTCCGGCTATATTAGGTTCACTTGATCCGCCTAAGTAGGCCAGCATGCTCCAACCGGTGTTGGCTCCGGCGGTGGGGATATACCAGGCCTCGATCGTGACTGCATCATAGGAGTTAATGTCAATCACATCGCCGGGCATCTCCATCCATTGATCTTGAGCAAATGTTACCATTGCTCCATCGATAACTTCTGCACCACCAACCAATACGCCATCGGCATCGCCGACACTATCGTTGGTTGTACCGTCCTCGAAGTTATACGAGTGAACGGGAGCAGGTGGCTCAGCCATCATATAATCTACCGCGTTGAGGAACATCTTCTGGCCATCTTCGTTCAGGTTCATTGAACTTGCCGCCTGGCCGCCTCCACCACCGGCTGTAAACAGCATACGCCTGCCTGCAGGAACCTGCGTGGCTCCTTCATAACAGTTTACGCCTGCTGCCCACTCAGCTATCCATATACTGCCGTCGTCCAATCTCCTGGCAAGTAAAGTCCCGTTGCCCACATCGGTGGCAGTAATGAACGAGTTTTGACCCGAATCCACGGTTTCATCAATAATATCCACTATGTTCAACGTATCAACCGCTTCAATCGCCACGCCGGCAAATACAGGATGGCCAACAGCTACGACATCCATTAATGTCTCAGGAGCATACTCAACAATTGCTGTGCTATCAATCCACTGCCAACGGTTGCTTCTGCTAATAAATGCAGTCGTCATTATGATCGGCGCCTTGAAAGAATTCCACTGGGTTACCTCATTAACGTCAGTGGCATAGTTACCGCTGTTTGAATTTCTGCTAATGATTATCATGTCGGCAGATTCAAGTTCGGCTATCTTGCTTTCGGTAAGGACCGTATAATTTCCTGCCGTGTTAGCATCGACGACGTAACCCTGGGCCCTAAGCAGGTCAATCCAGCCCTGGTCATAAACAACACCATCAGCATCCGCGTTCCACTCTGATACCCAGACGATTTTCGGAGCCGGTTCGGCTGAGATTTCTGCATCCGGCCCCGCATTAAAGCTGTCTAAGACCTCTGCGTCTGTTAGAGCTGTATTATAAATGCGAAACTCATCTACAGTGCCGGTCATATATGCATCGCCGGTGTAACAAGAATCTCCAAGATAAGCATTCTCCCTTAAGATAGCCGAAAGATCCATCGTTGTTGCGCTAGCTTGTTGTAAAACTCCATTAAGATAAATTTTTATCTCGGCGCCGGGGCCATCCCACACACAGGCAACATGTGTTTGTTCACCCGTGAATATGGGCCCGGATACAGTCTCTTCACCTGTTTGCCATGTGGCAAATCCATTGGTAGCAACAGTAAAACGTGTTGAACCATACTGGTGGGGTACGCAAAACATAGCATATCCACCGCCGCCGCTACTGTCGGTTCCACCAAAGTCAAACAAACGCGACCAAATATCTCCAGTATGGCTTTCTGTGTACCAAGCTTCGATTGTTACGCTCTCAAGGTCTGCAGCGAGGACATCCGAAGGCAGCCACGCAGCACCAGCGCCATCCAACACTAATTTATTTCCGGAAATAGTTGCTGTTCCTTCCAGAGTCCCGTCTTTGCCGCTAACAGAGTCGATTGCAGCTGTGTCACCATCAGTAAAACTGTAGCGATTGACAATTTCACCCTGCGCAACAACGCCAAGACCAAACACCAGAACGAATGAAATCAGAAAAAATTTCTTACACATCATAAACCTCCTTTAAAAATATAATATTTTCTCTGCATTTGGCAACACACCAAATGCAGCTGTTGTTATCAACAAGCATCCAGACTTTCACCTCAGTAATGCTCGTCCCCGACAACCTCCATGAAACAAGAAAACCTTACACCCTCCTGACTTCGCCTCGGTCTGCCTGCGCGTAGCGCTTCGCCGAAAGCAGGCTTCGCCGGGCAAGCATCCAATTGATTTTAGAAAATACAACTTTTTCGGGCTTGGTTTTCGACCTCCTTTCCGTCGATTCGGCGTGATATCGCCGGATTCGCGACGAACCTTAGAAGCCATATATAGCTTCTATCTGAAGTGCAGATACACTTCCTCCACAGAATAGAAACTACCTTCCTTCAGCGGACTCACTTGAGCCGCTACCTTGTACTTATCACTCAATTAGTGCCCAGGAATTGAAATTTATATACTCCAACTAATTTGTTTATACCATATCAGGTATCCTTAATTCAAGAAAAATTTTCTATTTTTTATAGGACACAGACCATAGTCTTTAGTGAAATCCCCTATTAAACATAAGTGCTTTTGTTTACAAGACCTACTATTATCTCACAAAAGAGCGGATTTGGCCCAGCGATATCTCGTGCTTCGTAGTGACTCTGCTTCGCCCTGCGTAGTCCCGATATATCGGGAAGCGGGGAGCTTCCAGCCTTCGTAGCCCCCGCTCTTGCTTCGCAAGAAGCTGCGGGGGCGGAGCAGGCGCTTCGCAGAGTAGCAATAGCGGGGTTTTCTATGACAATTTATAAATGGATTGTACGTGACAATATCTCAATTCTGCTCATTGTCAACTGAGATGTAGCCTTGCTGTCCCTCACTTATACTTGTGGCGAGCTTGTCGAATCCATAAGAAGACTCCGATGAATCAGCTTCGGCTGATGTTTCTTCAAGTTCTTTCTCTTCACTCAAAGCAGACTCGCGCAGCCGTTCGTATTCATCTATTGTCATTATCACTTCGCGAGCCTGGCTTCCTTTATACTCTCCGAGTATTCCTGCTGCGGCCATCATCTCAATCATCCGCGAGGCGCGTGCGTAGCCGATATTGAGTCTGCGCTGAAGTAGTGACACACTTCCACGGTGGGTCTCCAGAACGATACGAACCGCGTCATCGAACAGCTCGTCCTTCCTCATCTCGGATGCGTCTATTTTCCTTAGCTGGGTCAGCTCCGGATGGAACTGAGGCTCGGCGATGTCCTTAAGATACCTGACTATCCGCTTTACCTCTGCCTCATCAACAAAAGTGCCCTGGGCGCGAATCAGGTCACTGGTGCCGGGTTTGAGAAACAGCATGTCACCTTCACCGAGAAGCGTTTCTGCGCCGTTTTGGTCAAGGACTATTCTGCTGTCGAGCCTGGCCGCCACACGGAAGCCTATCCTGGTCGGCATATTTGACTTTATAAGGCCCGTAACAACCGTCGCCTGCGGTCGCTGAGTAGCCAGAACGATATGAATACCAACCGCCCGGCTCTTCTGAGCAAGACGGACAATGTAGGCTTCTATTTCCTTCGGTGCGGTCATCATCAAATCAGCCAGCTCGTCAATGACTATTACGATATAGGCCAGTTTCTTCGGGATTTTCTCCTCTTCGTCTGGGCTGCTCGGATTGAATCTCTGCAAAAGCTCCTCTGAGCCGAGCCGATTATACTCGGCTATATTTTTTACCCTCGCTTCGGCCAGCAATGCGTAGCGCTCGTCCATTTTTACCGTGGCCCACTCCAGTATCTGAACAGCCGTTTTAGTTTCTGTAACTATCGGACACATCAGGTGCGGAATAGTATTAAAAGCGGTCATCTCAACCATCTTTGGGTCTACCAAAATCAGCTTCACCTCATCAGGCCTTTTGGTGAGCAGTATGCCTGTAATAATGGTGTTGATGCAGACGCTTTTGCCTGAGCCGGTCGTGCCGGCGATAAGCAAATGCGGCATCGAAGTCAGGTCCGACACAAGCGCTTCTCCTGAGGAATCCTTGCCCAAAAACAGCGGTATCTCCATATTTCGTGGTCTTTTGCCCGCCAATTCCACAATGTTCTTCATTCGGACTTTTTCTTTCTCGTTGTTCGGCACCTCAATGCCTATCGTATGTTTGCCTCGCAGAGGAGCCACAACGCGAACGGCTCCTGCTCTAAGCGCACGGGCGACGTCGTTTGCCAGTGTGCTAATCTGACTTACTTTAACGCCCGCTGCAAGCTCCAGCTCGAACATTGTCACAACCGGTCCCGTCTCGGCCTCGACAACTCGTGCGTTGATACTAAACTCCGAGAGCAGCTTTTCCAAAGCAGCAGCCTTTTCTTTGACGACCTTTTCCTGTACCGAAGCAAAGCTGTATTCTGCCTCTGCCAACAGTTCCATCGGCGGCAAAACATAATCCTCATAGACAGGCCGGCCGAAGGTTGTATTGGACGGATCGTCTAACGGTTTTTCTACCTGCCCGGTTTTCGGCTGTTTCACTGTTGTAGCATCAGGCTCCCTGTGGCCAGCAGCAGTAGCAAGGGTGGATTTGTCCACACGTAGATTGGGAATCGCCACGTTTGTGATGCCAACCGCTAATGACTTTTGTTTTTTGCTTAGCTTCTGCCATATCTCGCTTAATGCCTCGGAGTGTTGCTTCGCCACAGACCACGCTGGTGCTGCTACACCGATTATCCTTCTGCCTACAAGACTAAAACAGAGCAGCACCCACATTAACAGACTATCCGCTAAAAGAATAAAGCCCACAATCCATGTAGCTGCGATTAATATGAAAGCACCAAGCGTAGCAAAATGGCTCCGAAGAAAGGTTGCCACTCCCACGCCAAGCAGGCCGCCGGAACCCATCGGAAAACTAAAGACCTGATAAGGCCAAAAGCAATAAAAGCTGCTCGAGGCCGCTGTCGTCAATAATCCCAGCCCAATTGCTCTCAATATGGGCTGACCCAAAGGCCGATTTGCCAGTCGCACAAACAGAAAGCAGATCGACGCAGTGAGAATGACAAAGGCACCAGGCCCAAGGTAATAAAGAGTATAGTACGCACAAAAAGCTCCTATCGAGCCGCACCAATTCGCCGGTGGGTCATTGTGCGGATATACAAATTTGCTTGGCCAATCACCTATATCAAAGCTGATACAACTGCACAGAAGTAGCAGCAGAATGCCGATGCCGACGAATATGAGGGCTTTTCCTTTTTTCCCTCGCTCTGTCGAGTTGGTAGAGTTATGTCGAGCTGAAATTTTTCCTTTTTTCTTCATAGTTCAATCCCCATTAGGGTTTCTAATGGGTCGCAATATCATCAAGTCCTATAAAAACTGTATTTTAAAGACACTTATATCCTATGTTCTTTTTTGGACTTAACTTATATCGGCAGGGCTTTTGTCTTCTCTATACAAATTACCGATGCAAGTATATCATACTGATTCTGTTGCGCTATTCTTCCCTTTTTTGCACAAATTAGTCATATTTCATATATAGGATAATTATTGAATTTCTGCAAAATAATACGTGATGTTTACTTGAAATGACGATATATTAAATAAGAGAATATCATTTTAGGGATACCAAAATGAGGCTGACGGAAAAAGAAATAATAGACCGTTTGTGGAACTCCACAAGCCAATACACCCCTTTAGCCATAGAGAAGCTTAAGGAAGAACCACCAATGATTCGAGAATTTAGGCCAGATGTCATCGTAGAGGTTTCTCTCTCAGGCAAACCTTCTTTCAAAGCATTGATAGAAATAGTGTCGGTTCCAAGTCCAAAAGTAATAGCTCAAAAGTGTAGACAGCTTCTTGAATACATTGGCAAATTAGAAAAGGCAGACTTGGTTCCTCTAATTGTAGCCCCATACATAGGCAGCCGACAAGCAGACATCCTTGCTGCCGAAAAAGTATCATGGATAGATCTTTGTGGAAATATGCTGCTCGACATTCCAGGCAAAACATACATTGAACGAACCGGCAAACCAAATAAATTCCCAGACTCTTCCCCTATCAAAAAGATTTTTCAAAGAACTTCCTCGCTCGTAAGCAGAGCTCTGCTCTTGCAACCAGAGGGGTTCTCCTCTCAATACGAAATAGTAGATTTCATAAATAACCGAAAAGCGAATATCACAATATCAACGGTGTCACGAGTTTTAAAATCACTTGAAGAAGAATTGCTTGTAAACAAAACAAAATCACTTATATCTGTGATAGACGCTGAGAAGCTTCTGGACAGATTAGCTGAGGCGTATGAAAATTCTATAAGGCGCAGCGAAGTGCGAACGTACAGATTTGCTGCTGATAATTTTGAACGCGTTTGGTCACATTTCTTTGTTGGGCCAAAGGTCGAGTATACAGCCTATGGTTTTTATGCCGCAAAGCTCAAAGGACTAACAACTACTGATGAAATACAAATATATGTGAAGGATATAGAACAGGCCAAAAAAGTTTTTCAGCTTACCTCTCCGGATGCTGAGTTCGGGAACCTGATCCTCACAGAGACAAAAGATCCAGGAGTTTGGTTTAACGTAATCCAAAAAGAATTTATGCCTGTAGTTGATGATATAGAGCTTTATCTTGAGATGATAACTGAAACTCCGAGAGGGCCGAAAATCGCACAATTACTTAAACAACGCATACTTAAGATTAACGCTAATGGATGACAAAATAGTTAATCAGTTGGTCGAATTAACACAAGCTCTCAATCGGGTTAGGTTAAAACCGCTCATTTGTGGCGGACTGGGAGTTTATTTTACATTCCACGGACGAGAATCCGAGATTCCAATTCGCACAACAAACGACATAGACCTAATGCTCACTAAAACTCAGATAGCCGACCGTGCTCAACGCATAACTATTGCAGATATAATCACCGATGAATTGAAATACACATCTCTTGAAGGCAGTCAGCACTTCCGGTTTCAAAAAGGCGAGCAGCGACTGGATATTCTTGCACAAACTGTTGAAGGAGTTCCAATCAAAGACTTCCGGTCTATAATTATAAAGTCTAAGCTACACGGATACCACACACCTGAAGCCGATTTTATCCAGGAAGGCCTCATAGAGATACCACTTTCGCGAATTTGGTCAAGAGATAACAGAGTCGTAGGACTTGAGATATCTGTGCCGTCTATCACAAATCAATTGATACTGAAGCTTTTTGCATTCAATGATAGAAGCGAAGGCAAAAGAAAAAATGATACTCAGGCGCAAGTGCACGCTTACGATGTTTACATAATAACAACGTTAGCTAGTATCAACGATTACAGACAAGGCCAAAAATTTTTATCCCGCCATAGTGATTCCAAAATAATTCATAGAGTCACATCGATCATCGGTAGAAAATTCTCGTCTGTAGAACAGGCTGGCTGGTCAAATGTATTACAAACTTCTACCTTCTATCCCAAACTGAATGTCCGGCAAAAACAAAACCTATTAGATCAAGCACGGCGACGTTTGATGAGATGGTTTACTATGTCATCATAAAAATAGGGATTATGTGGCGATTGTATATATTCTCCGTCACGTTCGGTGCGATTATGTCCTCGTGTTTTTCAAGGGCATCCAAAAATCGACCGCCCATTTCAGCAGGGATTTTATAAGCAACGTGCAAAAGCTGCCGAAAATTGCGATTATAATCCTTACAGGATTGGTCATGTCGCAAAGTCGATGCGAATTTCTGTCCATCCCATTTGGTGACATCTGCGGCAGTGGGCAGCGAGTTGCGGTCAATGTCAATGACAGTCGCATAAGGCTGACAAAGCTCATCAATCCGCGACAGAGATTTGGCATAAATCTCCTTCGCGATTGTCAGACCATCACCACCAGCCATCGCCAGGCCGATAAGCTCTTCGAGCCAAGTGGTGCCTGCGGTTTTAAGATGCAGACCAGCATCGAATTTTTTCAGCGCTTTATTTATCGGCTTATAAATAGAAAACTTGTCACTGCCGGAATGAATGCTCAGCTTTAAATCCTTCGGCAGACCGAACTCTCTGGCCGCAAATGCAACCACCGCTAAATCTTCCTCAAACTCTTTTGCGAACTTAGTGATGTCACCAACATAATCAACACCTTTGTTGAAGCGACCTGTAAATTTCGGCGCAACCGTATCGGCAGGTATGCCTTCATCAGCGATGGCAGCAAGAATGAAAAACATCTCCACCGGCGTCTGCGGCTCATCTGTTTCATCCATCGAGACCTCGGTAATGAAGTTGCCGGCACCACGGACTGCCTCGATATGGCGATAGATTTCGCCGGCCTGCCTGGCCGCATAGAGAAATTTGGCTGCTATGGCTTTTGCTTTTTCTCTTTCGATTTTAATAGGCTGTTCTATGCCGGCCATTTTAAGTGAGCCGATATATTTATCGTGCTTTTTGACGAAACGGTCGATGTCACTCTCTGGGGCGGTCTTGCCGATATAATCAGCAACATCAAGCGTAAAAAAGTCACTGGAATCAATGAACAAATCAACATTCTTCAGGCCAATGTGGTCGGCGTCCACAAAGTAAGGCCCGTTCCATCCACAGGCTGTAACAGCTTCATCCGCTTCTTTACGCGTATCCTCCGGCTCTGTCCCTATTATGGTGTGCTCTCTGTGGGACTTGTTCCAGACAGGTGTAATTTCAATGCCTTGCTGCTTTGCTTTTATCAAAGCAGCCAATTGCGCTTTCCCCTGCTTTGCAAACCTGTCACCGATTCCAAAAGAATACTTTCCAAGATTCATAAAGTCAGTTCTCCATTCAAAACTAAATTTCTTTTGTTAACGGCCCTTAAAGCGACAATTACCTGGAAAAGAACGGTATAAAAGATACCGCCAAATAAGATAATCCAAGACTGAGTATGCCGATTATTAATCCGAGCTTCAACCATTCGATAAAGTTTATCTTTCTATTCAGTTGTTTTTCAAGCAATCCCAGAGCAACTATATTCGCGGTGGAGCCGATAGCAGTTATGTTTCCGCCGAAACAGGCACCAAACAAAAGGCACCACCATAATGGTTTTAAGCTGAAGTGCAAAATGCTCAGATTTTTCACTATCGGAACATACGATGCTACAACGACAGTATTATCAAGGACACCAGATAAAAGACCGCTTGAAAACAACATAACAGCCGACAAAATTCTTGGATGGCTGCCGGTATTTTCCACGAGTTTCTTGGCAAGGAATTCAGCCACACCGGAAGATTGAATCACGCCAGCCTGGGCAAATAAAAACATAAAAAACAATATCGAAGACCATTCAACCTCACTTTCTACATAATATCGTGCCTTGTCATATCTGTAGAACATAATAATACCGGCAAAAATAATAGGCAGTATAATCAATAGGTCGTTTTCAACCAGGCCGAACAAAATCTCCAACCTTCTATGAAGAGTAATAAACACTATCAACAAGGCGAACAACACCACACTTACTTTTTTCTTGGAATCAAAAGATACAAAGCATGAAATACACTTTAATTTTTCACGATCAATCAGTTTTGAAGAAAGTTCTCTTATATAGTTTCTGTACCAGATACACAGAACCAATATAGTGGTTGCTAAAATAACAATTGATAACGGCAATGCACGAGTTAAAAAGTCCTCAAAAGTAAGACCTCCTCTCATGGCTATCAATATGCCGATTGGATTGCCAAGCAGCGTTGAGGCAGACCCTATGTTTGTAGTTAACACCGATGATATGACTAAAGGGATCGGATCAATATCAAGTGTTTTACTTATATCAAAAATAATCGCAACCATTACTATAATGGATGTGACCTCGCCGGTCAGTCCGGACATAGCTGCGGAAAGTATCATAATAATTACAAACAATTTTAGCCCGTTTAAATTCCTGCTCTGCAGAAGAAACGATACCAGCCACTGAAAAACCCCCGCCTCTTTAATGGCGCCTATTACGATCATCATCCCGATCAGAAAGAGGATAACATCGAGAGAGGCAAATTTGATAAAGTGCTCAAGGTCGATACTGCGAGGAAGAAATAGTATCCCGCTTCCCACGAACACAAAACTTAACCTGAGTTCCCAGAACAAAAGAGTTCCGATGATGGAAAGCGAAAAGATGCAAAGAATAAAGGCTTGCTGATATGTCATACCTGCAAGAAGTCCGAGTATCCCAAGAGTTAGTGAAATACAAAACAGCAATAGCAGTTTTTTTCTCATGTTATTTCTTTCAGACTGACATAACTGAAAAGGACACACCTATTTTTATTTATGCAAAGTACATTATGAAAGGCGGATTCAACTCATAAGTGCAACAAGTAGCGAAAAAGGTGGTGAGTTGTTACACTTACTCGCTAACCTAAAAAACGCTAGAAGGAGCGCTTATGA
>Ga0315552_1002344_pt1 | contig 11256 bp, 13 predicted proteins | sample SalMarSW160170MG_2_FD_203102 | JGI IMG/M metagenome (GOLD analysis project Ga0315552, IMG submission 203102) | Salt marsh sediment microbial communities from the Plum Island Ecosystem LTER, Massachusetts, United States - Salt Marsh Sediment SW1601-70 ...
CTCGAAATCGTGAAAAACCTCAACAAGAACTTAATCCCTTAATGATTCCTTACACATCAATTGATCCAGGATGATACGTAAACTGAACCAGATGTTTGACCTCCTGAAGAACCAGGATTTAAAACGTGTTGTTGTAGCCTGTGCAAACGATACCCATACCATCGAAGCGGTGCATGAAGCCGTAAAACTCCATTTGATCAGGGGTATTCTGGTCGGTGATGCTGAAATGATAAAGGGAGCCTGTGAGAACCTTCAGGTTGATCCGGCTGATTTTCAAATTGTGCATGAGCCGGACGAAATGATTGCCGTAAAAACAGCGGTTTCCCTCATTAATAAAGGAGAAGGGGACCTGATCATGAAAGGACTGGTCAGTACGGATAAATACATGAGGGCACTGCTGGATAAAGAGGATGGACTGATGGAACCGGGAGCCATCCTCAGCCATGTCTCCGTCATTGAATCGGAAAATTATCACAAGCTGCTGATCGTTGGTGATGTGGCAATCATTCCAAATCCGGAATTGATGGAGAAAGTCGCTATCATTAACTACCTGATGGAGACAGCCCGGGTACTGGGAATAGAACAACCCAAAGTTGCACTCCTGGCTGCTACAGAACAGGTATTGCCTAAAATGACCGCCTGTGTAGATGCAGCATTGCTGGCAAAAATGGCTGAACGGGGACATTTCAAAGGAGCACTGGTGGATGGACCGCTTGCACTGGACGTGATCATCGACAAGCAATCTGCGAAAATAAAAAACCTCCAATCTCCAGTTGCCGGCGATGCAGACTGCATTCTCTTTCCGAATATTGAATCAGGAAATGTATTTTATAAATTTCATACAAAGTTATCCGGAGGAGAAATCGCCGCTGTCGTCGTTGGCGCAAGAGTCCCAGCAATACTCTCCTCCAGGGGAGATAGTGTAAAAACCAAGCTCTACTCCATTGCACTGGGAGCATTGCTGGCATGAATGGTATAACAGCTTGATTATCCCCGACGGAAACATAGAACCCCAACAAGCATCATTTGTTTAACTGAATGATATGGAAATTCACAGGATACTGGTGATAAATCCGGGATCAACCTCAACCAAGATCGGGGTTTTCCGGAATGAAAAATCCCGGTTCCTGAAATCCATTGTCCATTCCGCTGAGGATCTGAAAGCCTTTCAGAAAATCTCCGAGCAATATGAATACAGAAAGAATATCATTCTGGATGAACTGCGTAAAGCAGAGGTCAAACTGAATGAGATTACTGCTGTGATTGGCAGGGGAGGGCTGGTAAAACCCATTGAATCCGGTGTCTATGAAATCAATGAACGATTGAAAGAAGACCTGAAACTGGGGGTACTGGGTGAACATGCCAGCAACCTGGGTGGATTGATTGCAGATGAGATTGCTAAAACCTTGCCGGCAGCCCGTGCATTCATTGCAGATCCTGTAGTGGTTGATGAATTGCAGTCCATTGCAAGAGTCTCCGGCCACCCCAAATTCGAACGAATCTCCATCTTTCACGCATTGAACCACAAAGCAGTAGCAAAAGCATATGCTAAATTCCTGGAAAAAGAGTATGAAGATTTGAACCTTATTGTGGCTCATATGGGGGGAGGAGTAACGATTGCAGCTCACCGGAATGGTAGGGTAATCGATGTCAATCAGGGATTGGACGGAGAGGGCCCTTTCTCACCTGAACGCAGCGGAACACTGCCCGTAGGAGCCTTGGCAACATTATGCTTCAGCGGGGAATATTCACTGGATGACGTGAAAAAGATGATCACGGGAAACGGCGGTTATGTTGCTTACCTGGGAACCAATGATGCCTATGCCGTTGAGATCATGGCTGAAAAAGGCAACAAGAAAGCACAATTGATCCAGGAGGCTATGGCATACCAGGTTGGAAAAGAGATCGGGGCAATGAGTGCTGTATTGAAAGGAAACGTGGATGCCATTATCCTGACCGGCGGAGTGGCATACAGTTCCTGGATCGTAGATTATTTGAAGACCATGGTGGCCCATATAGCAAAAGTGGTTGTTTATCCGGGGGAAGATGAGATGAAAACATTGGCTATGAATGCATTGCACGTTATGAGAGGAGATCTGGCATGTAAGAAGTATAAATAAATGTCGAATATCGAATATAGAATTTTGAATTTAAAAGAAGAAAGACCAGATTTTGCGTTTTATTTACCAAACGCATCAACTTACTTCCTTCCATTTACTTATTAACTTATCAACTTATCACATAGTGATGCCTATGGCATAACATATTAACCTATACTTTCTACGGTGTACTCACCGAAACCGGAAGGATCTTACCGTTGAAGAATTTGTGACCCTCAATGGCAAAATCAACAACAAAATGAGCTGCCTCCTTTACTGTGAGGGGCGCTTTATACCCGGGAAATGCTTCGGATAACATCTCTGTTTGCACCGCCCCAAAAGCGAGACAGTTGAAAAAAACGGACGTTTCCTTGAACTCTTCAGCCAGGCACTCGGTTAGGGTGGCAAGGGCTGATTTACAGGCGCTGTAATAAGCCATTCCGCTGAATTTAACACTGCCCTGTACCCCACCCATGCTACTCATATTGACTACATGACTGGGCCCTTTTTTCCCCATATAGGGAATCAGCTTTCTGATGAGTTCTGCAGCAGCAGCAAAATTGACCGAAAGCATTTGTTCCGCATCCTTTGGAAGAGTCTCTTTAAAAGAGGATTTTTTCAGGTACCCTGCATTGTTGATCAGGATATCAACGTGATCAAATTGTGGCAGGATAGTGCTTCTGACAAAGTCATCATCAGAGGGTAACCGGGTAAGATCATAGGCTACAGGGAAAAGGCATGCCGATGGATTCTTTGCTGCGCACTCCTCTTTCAATTCACCCAACCGCTCCCTGTTTCGGGAGATTGCCAGGGTATGAGCGTTCTTTTCCAATGCAAATAACCTTGCCGTTTCTCTGCCAATTCCTCTGCTGGCTCCCGTAATGATGACATTCATATTGGTGTAGTTTTTGCGGGGATACATTTGGAAAAAAATATCTATCTTCCCACCCGGATGCTAAAGATACAAATCTTTATCAGATATCCGGAAGGGAAGAGAGGATTACCCTGTTTCGTTTAGTTAATTTTCGATCATGAGCAAAAAAATAACAGCGTGCTGTCTGCTTTTTCTTTTCATTGTGTCATTTGCCGTTGCACAGTATGAAAAAGAGGAATTCCAGCAGTTCAGCTGGCAGGAGCGGTTCTTTTACGGTGGAAGTTTTGGCCTGATGTTCGGAACCATTACGGATATCGAGGTTTCTCCCATCGTCGGTTACAGGCTTACCCGTAACCTCTCACTGGCAATCGGGCCAAAATACAGGTATTACAGGGACTCCAGGGTGTATTCCACCTCCACAGGTAATTACACGCTCGAAGGCCACATTTACGGTGGGAGAAGCTACCTGCAGTTTCATATTGTTGGGGATATCCATGATTTTATACCGATCGGGTTGCACGCCGGTATTTTTGCACACACAGAATACGAAGCTTTAAGTCTTGAGTATGAAGATTTTAATCCCTTAGAACAAACCAGTGGGCGCTATACACTCCATTCGTTTTTTATTGGAGGGGGCTTGAGATTCCCGGCTGGACGGAGAGCGGCCCTTAATCTCATGGTCTTGTGGAATTTGAATGAATCATCCGATTCACCCTATACCAGTCCTGTTTTTCGATTCGGATTCACCTTTTAATGCCCCCGATTCCCTGAAATCCCAAACTCCGTGAAAAAAAAAAGCCCGAATGGGCTTTTGATCAACTCGGTTAAATTTTACCACTTTACTTTTCAACAATAGTAACCTCAGATGCTTGCGGACCCCGGTCAGTTTCAACTATTTCAAATGTTACTTCCTGACCTTTAAGTAACCTTTTGAAACCTTCGGTTTTGATTCCGGAATAATGAACGAATACATCGTTTCCGTCTTCCGTTTGAATGAAACCATATCCCTTGGAGGAATCAAACCACTTGACGATACCTTTCATTTCATGAAAATTTATGGATATTTTGATTCTTCTTATACAAATATCAGCAAATTATTAAGCATTTAAAAATAAATCCGGGGTTTTTTACTCCCATTACTGGTTAATCAAGTGTCACTTTGAAAGAAATTTATCCGGTTTTTCGAAGGAAAATCCAAGTCGGTTATGAAAAGTGGAAAATATCCGTTTTATTTGTACAAAGAAACAATGGTAATACCTGCAGTACAGGTATTACTTTTTTTATAATCTATAATCATTTGATATAATGTTGGTTACAAAAGACAAAGTGGTATCCGTCTCGTATGAATTGAGGGAAAATAACAACCAGGGGACCGTTCTGGAAACAGTGGGAGCAGACAAGCCCCTGACCTTTCTCTTTGGTGCCGGTAATTTGCTGACAAAATTCGAAGAAAACCTGAATGGATTGAAACCGGGTGAAAAATTCCAGTTTGTGCTGGCCTCCAGAGAGGCATATGGAGAAATAGATGAAAGTGCCATTGTAGATATCCCCAAATCGATCTTTGTTAAAGATGGTACACTGGATGAGGAATTGCTCGCAATAGGAAATCAAATACCGGTGCGTGATAAAAATGGAAACCATTTTACTGGCATTGTGCAGGAAGTTGCAGAAGAGTCGGTTAAAATGGATTTTAACCACCCTCTGGCAGGTACCAACCTGTTCTTTTCGGGAGAAGTGGTGGAAATTCGGGAAGCCAGTGAGGATGAATTGAAACATCAGCATGCACACAATCCGGATGCGTGCAGGGGGTGTAAACAGGACGATTGCAGCCACCAGGAGTAGCAATCCTTAAACAGCAAGATCTACGCTCCTGTTGAACCTTTGTAATCATTCAGGTTACATTCAACGCTTCCCCTTCTGACCGTGCGATGACTACCGCCCCGGTTGTATCGCTCCAGACGTTTGTGGCTGTTCGAAACATGTCAAGTATCCGGTCAACGGCAATGATTAAACCCACTCCTTCCAGTGGCAAACCAATAGCTGATAAAATGATGGAAATCATGAATAATCCGGCCATTGGGACTGCTGCTGCCCCGATTGATGCGATCAAAGCGGTTATCACAACAATCGCCTGTTGCCCAAATCCGAGATCCAGGCCATAAGCCTGGGCTATGAAAAAAACAGCAACACATTCATAGAGTGCTGTACCATCCATGTTAATGGTTGCACCCAGGGGCAAGGTGAAACTGGAAATTTTATTTGAAACACCATCTTCGTGCTCGACAGCTTCCAGCGTGAGTGGGAGGGTGGCCAGGGCAGAAGAGGTTGAAAATGCAGTTAATAGAGGTGTGGTTACTGCCCTGAAATGCTTCAGTGGTTTGATCCCGCCGACGAATATCTGTATCGATGGCAGGGTAATCAATGCATGGATGAGCAGGCCTGCGAATACGGTAATCATGTATAAACCCAAACGGCTTCCCAGCTCCAATAGAGCTGACATACCGCCTCCCTGTTCCAGGAGAATATTTGATACATTCCCAGTAATAATGCCAAAAACCCCAAAAGGAGTGAAACGAATGATCAACAGGGTGATTTTCATGATCACCTGAAATCCGGCCTGGAAGAAATCCACCAGAACAGCCGCTCTTTCCTGTTTGATCCGGGTAATGAAAAAACCGAAAAGGAGGGCAAAAAAGATCACGGAAAGCATCCTGCCTTCAGAAAACGCTTCGAATACGTTCGTAGGGATAATCTCGATCAGTGTCTCACCAAACGATTTCGATTCGGTGGAAAATCCTTCAACCTGTTGCGAAAAGCCAAGGTCGGCTCCACTCCCGGGACTGATCAAATTAACCAGGACCAGACCTGTAAGGATGGCTAAAATACTGGTGGAAATATAATAGAACAGGGTTTTTATTCCAAGCCTTCCAAGATTCTTTCCCGATCCGATCTGGGTTATGCCGGAAATAATGGAGGTTAGAATCAATGGGATGATGACCATCTGTAAAGCACGAAGGAATAGTGTTCCCAGCCATCCCACCCAGGAAGCATATTCGGTTAGATAAAGACCATAAAGAATCCCCAGAAACAGGGCAATTAATATCTGCCAGTGAAGCTTGATGCGAAATAATTTAATCATCATACGAGATAATCATTACGGGTGTCCGGTGATGACTGTAAAAATAACAATTTTATCTGGAGCATAAAAGAGATTGATAATCAATCTATTAAATCTTGTTCAGATGCTGACTCTCTCCTTTAAATGCTTGTTGAACCCTCGCTTTTGTAACAACATGGATACACCGGCAGGGGAGTGCAGGGAGTGGTTAAAAAACATGTAAAATAGAAAGGTGCATATCAATTATTTTCGTTTTTTTTTACCATTTTTGGCTTTTTAATCCTTAATTTTTGTTGTATCATGTGGAAGAAACTACCCCTTATCTGGAAAATATTGATCGGAATGGTAATCGGAATCGGATGGGGTATGCTTGCTGTAACCATTGGGTTGGAGAAATTCACCATCAATTGGATTAAGCCCTGGGGAACAATTTTTATTAACCTGTTGAAATTGATCGCAGTACCACTGATTTTTGTCTCCCTGGTCAATGGAATATCGAGCCTCTCCGATATTTCGAAATTATCCAGAATCGGACTGAAAACCCTTACAATCTACCTGATAACTACTGTTTTTGCAGTCTTTGTCGGGTTAACGCTGGTCAACCTGATTAAACCGGGCAATACCTTCAGCGAAGAGAAAAGAATAGCCTTTAATGAACAGTTTCAGAATGATGTGAATGAGAAAGAATTATTGGCTGAGGAACGAAAGGGAGAATCTCCATTACAGTACGTGGTTGATATAGTTCCGGATAACATCATCAGCGCTGCTTCTGACAACGGCAGGATGTTGCAGGTGATATTCTTTGCGATCATTTTCGGAGTAGGTCTTGTTCTTGTTCCCTTTAAGAAAGTTGAAGTAGTCAAAAGCTTTTTTAGCGGACTTAATGATGTGATCATGAAAATTGTCGATATTATCATGATCGTTGCCCCCTATGGGGTTCTTGCCCTGATGGCCGCACTGGTTGTGGATTTTTCAGGTGATATTGACCTCTTTCTTGCCCTCGGGCTTTATTCCATTACCGTTGTCATCGGATTATTTTTTATGATTCTCTTTTTCTACCCGACCATCATATCACTCCTTACCAAAATCAGGTATTTTGAGTTCCTCCGCGGGATCCTTCCGGCGCAATTGGTAGCTTTTTCAACCAGTTCAAGCGCAGCCACCCTGCCGGTTACCAAAGAACAGGTTGAAAACGAACTGGGAGTATCACAGAAGATCTCCGGGTTTGTCCTGCCCATCGGAGTGACCATCAACATGGATGGAACAAGCTGTTATCAAGCCATTGCAGCTGTTTTTATCGCTCAGGTTTTTGGTATACCCCTTGATGTGGGCGACCAGCTTACCATTGTTCTTATGGCTACACTCGCTTCTATCGGTGCTCCGGGAATTCCAAGCGGAAGTATTGTTATGCTGGTTGCTGTTTTGTCTGCAGTCGGCCTGCCTGCCGCCGGTCTTGCATTGATACTGGGAATTGACCGCCCGCTCGATATGCTTCGTACTGTCGTAAATATCACCGGCGATTCAACCGTTTCCACACTGGTTGCTAAATCAGAAGGTGAACTAACCTATCCACCGATAAGGTAAAATAACAATGCGAATGGAGACGCAATGGTTTCCAGCTGAATCTTGAAGAATGGGTCATCCTGGCAGATCCCCTGCCTCTTCCCTGGTTTAACCCCTCCCTTTTGCACTTCCCGGATAATCCATCCTTAGTCTGGTTGATACAGAAGAGTCCGGAAAAAGCCGGATTTTCATCAACAGACCAACCCGTTGTTTTTTTCATCTGTATATGACTTTTATTCATTTTTTATATATTTGTATAAAATATGACTAATAGTCATTTACTAAAAACTCATATTATGGGAATTGCAGAAAGAAAAGAACGGGAAAAAGAACAACGGCGACAGGCGATAATCGCTGCAGCTGAACAGGTATTTTTCTCCAGGGGATTTGACGAGTCCACCATGGATGATGTGGCTGTTCAGGCAGAATTGAGCAAAGGCACACTCTATCTTTACTTCAACAGCAAGATTGAGCTTCACTGGGAAATCATGAAAAAGGGGATGGCGATCTTATCTGAGATGATTTTGAAGTCCATTTCCACTGATGCTAACGCTCTTGATAATCTGAGGAAGATGGGAGAGGTTTTTTACCGTTTTTCTTCCGAAGAGCCAATGTATTTCAACTCCATGATGTTCTTTGAGGGCAAAGATCTTGAGCTGCTCCATTTTGAGCAGAAAGAGCTGGATAGTAGTTTTCAGACTTCCCCGATCAAGATCCTTTATGAGGTCATTGAATCGGGCATCGTTGATGGTTCAGTCCGCGATGACTTTTCGGTACCGGCCATGGCGAATACCCTCTGGGCGCAAACCCTGGGCGTTCTTCAGGTGATCAGGAACAAAAAGGAGGTATTCGAATTGTTTCAACTCTCTGACCAGGAAGTGATTCAGTGTCATTATGAGCTGGTGTTGAATGGAGTAAAGAATAAAACCGCAGGATCATGAAAACACGAACACTCATCTGTTGTTTAGGGATACTGGTCTCTTCACCGCTTTTTGCACAGCTCGATACCTTGAACTACTACCTGAAGACAGGTCTTGAAAACAACCTTGCACTGCAGCAGAAGCAGGCTTCCTTTGAAAAGAGCATGTTAGCGGTTAAAGAGGCCCGTCGGATGTTTTACCCGGGGATCTCTTTCAACGCACGATACTCCATTGCAGACGGAGGTAGGGTGATCGAGTTTCCGGTTGGAGATCTTATGAATCCGGTCTATTCGACACTGAATGCCCTGACCATGACTGACCTTTTCCCCCAGATTGAAAACCAGGAGTTTACATTCCTCCGCTCCAGGGAGCACGAAACAAAGGTACAACTGGTACAACCCATTTTTAATACTGGCCTTCATTATAATTATAAGATCAGGAGTGAATTGCTACAAGCCAGTCGTGTTGATGTTGACCGGTATAAACGCTACCTGGTGGCTGAGATCAAAAAAGCCTATTTTAACTATTTGCAGACCCTCAGGATGGAGGAGCTGGTACATGAGACCCGTGGACTCCTGGAGGAGAACCTGCGTGTGAGCAATAAATTATTTGAGAATCATAAAGTTACATCAGATGTTGTGTACAGGTCACAGGCAGAGATAAGCAACATAGACCAGTTCATTGCGGAGGTTGAAAAAAACAGCAAGGTGGCCCGGTCTTATTTGAATTTTTTACTGAACAGGCCCCTTGAAACACCCCTTTACGATCCTCAGGAAGCGCAGGATACAGTGATCATATCCGACCTGGAGCATGCGAAAGATCATGCAATCCACTGGAGAGAAGAACTGGACCTGCTGGATCACTACCTGGATGCTTCGGCATACAACCTGAAAATCATTCGATCCCAAAACCATCCCATGCTCCTGGCTGCTGTGGATTATGGATTTCAAGGGGAAAAGTACCGGTTTACGGCAGAAGATGATTTTGTGATCGCTTCATTTGTCCTGAGGTGGGATATCTTCTCGGGTTTTCAAAATCGGGTGCGGATTAAACAGGCTGTGGTTGAGACAGAGCTGTTAAAACAACAAAAAGAGGAAGTAGAGCAACAGATCAGATTGGAAGTGACGCAAGCCTATTACGACCTGAAAGCTGCCGTTCAATCCGTCCGGTCCGCTGAAACGGAATGTATTCATGCCCAGAAAGCATTCAGGCTGGTAGACCGGAAATACGGGGAGGGTATGGCTTCCCTGATCGAATATATGGATGCCAGGACAGCCATGACCAAAGCGGAAACAAACCGGATCATTGCCCGGTTTGACCTCCAGGTGAAACTGGCAGAATATGAACGAACAACGGCTTCTTTTGACTTCTCGGTATTGAACTAGAGAACTGTTACCTTCAAATGATGCAATTGTGTAGATAAAAACATCTAAATCATTATAAAACAAAAATATGTGTAAAAAAAGATTGTGTCAATTCCTGCTTCTTACCGGGATTATTTTTCTGCCGGGATGTGGTGAAAACGGAGACCGGTCAGCAGGGAACAGAGAACCCACTATGGTGGGTGTAAGCCAGGTTGAAGTCAACGATATCACCTTCCCGATCCATTGTGCTGGAAAATTGTCTGCCCGGTCGGAAGTTAAGCTCAGTTTCAAAACCGGGGGGATCATTTCTGAGATTTATGTCGAAGAGGGTGAAATGGTGACAAAGGGAACAACAATGGCCCAGCTGAACCTGTCAGAGATCCAGGCAACGACAAACCAGGCTAACCTTGCACTGGAAAAAACAGAAAGAGACCTGGAACGGATCCGGAACCTCTACCGTGATAGTGTGGCTACGCGTGAACAGTATGATAATGCCCTGACCGCCTATAACCTGGCTGCAAACCGTGCAAGAATTGCCAGGTTTAACCTGCAATATTCCACCATTACTGCCCCATCATCGGGTCAGGTTCTGAAACGGATTGCAGAGGAGGATGAGATAATTGCCGCCGGACACCCGGTCTTCTTTTTTGCTGCATCAGAAAACGATTGGGTGCTGAAAGTGAACCTGACCGATAAGGAGATCGTTCAGGTAAACCTGCTGGACTCAGCTTTGATCTCCTTCGATGCTTATCCCGGCACCCCTTTTCCCGCATGGGTTTCTGAGGTGGGAAGCTTCTCTGATCCCTATACCGGGACCTATGAGGTGGAACTCACCCTGCAGAAACCGGTTGAAAAGCTTGTATCGGGATTTATTGGCAGGGCGGATATCATCCCATCAAAGAGATACCGGATCTTGACGATCCCGGTTGATGCCTTGCTGGAAGCCAATGAGATGAGTGGTTTTGTCTATGTCGTTGAAAACAAGAAAGCAGTGCGGAAACGGATCGAGATTGCAGGGATCAGGGGAGAAAAAATACTGGTCCTGCAGGGCCTCGATTCGGGTGCAACGGTGATTAGCGAGGGGGTTGCTTTTGTCGGTCCCGATTCCGATATCCGGATAAAATAAGTACGCCACAAGAAACATGCAGATATGAAACTACCCGGCTTTGCCATACGAAATTATCAGTTCACACTACTGGTCTCCATCATTCTCATGTTCATGGGTATCCGCTCTTTTTTGACGATGCCCCAGGCGGAGAATCCAACAATCTATGTTCCGGGAGGCACAATCTATATCATTTTTCCCGGAGCCAACCCA
>Ga0315552_1002347_pt1 | contig 11249 bp, 10 predicted proteins | sample SalMarSW160170MG_2_FD_203102 | JGI IMG/M metagenome (GOLD analysis project Ga0315552, IMG submission 203102) | Salt marsh sediment microbial communities from the Plum Island Ecosystem LTER, Massachusetts, United States - Salt Marsh Sediment SW1601-70 ...
ACGTACTCCAATCGAATATTATGTTGACCTAACCCTGACATATCGAAAGAACAAACCGAAATACTCAAGTATCTGGGCCGTTCAAATTAAAAATTTACTGTTTTCAAAAGTCTATTATGGGTATGATTATAACCTGAAAACAAATTCAATTGAAAAAGATTTGAGGTGCCTTGTAATACCGTCAATTAGCTATAAAATCGAATTTTAAAAAATAGCATCAAAATAAAACCTTCTGCTAAAAACCTACTTTTCTTTCCGGAAATCTGTGGGGAAAAATGAATTGGCAGGTTTTCTTACCGATATTATATTATTTTTAGTGACAGAATGAATCGAATTTCAGAACTTTTTGTGATAACAGGTTACCAGCTTTACACAGGTTAATGCAATTGCAAATAATCAGATCATCTGAAAAGATCCGGGAAAGAGTTGAACAGTGAGAAAAATGCTCGCCGGGCCTTTCGGAGCATCCTTAAAGGGAAAGTCTATCTATTTCATGAAACAGATGAAGATATCGGTATGTTGGTTCAGACGGGATCTCCAGTATGTATAAAAGTGGATCCCGGAGTTCGGAACAAAAGATTACACCGAACCGGTTGTAGATACATCATTTCGCCAAAAACAGGGCTTTGCAGGCATACAAGAAGGGAATGCAAACCTGATGCGATAAAATTGAACTGAATCCGGTAACCAATAAACCGAATTAAACCATGGTATCAAGAATCGTTATTGCAGATGCATTGCTAAGCTTTGATAAGATGCTGAATACCTTCACCCTGGTAATCCATAAAGTAACTCCCTGTCTGACGATCGTTACAACCGCTGTAACGATATATCTTCTTTTTAAGATAAGACACTAAACATTTCATCGTTTTATATGCATTTTGAGTATATTGTTCAGATGTTACTAACCAGTTAATCATTACCTTTAAAGAAAAAAACATGAAAAAAGAAGTACAGGGAAATGCTCCAGCCGGTGCCGTTTACGGCCTCGGTTTTATCGGAGCGGCAATCTATTTTATCGCCCATGCCACCAGTTTCTGGATCGGTGTCCTGGGATTTTTAAAAGCAATCGTCTGGCCCGCTTTTCTCGTCTATGAAGCCTTTAAATACCTGCTGGCATAAGCCCAGGTGGTATTATGAAAAATCCTCATAACGAGGATATTATATTCCCTTCTGGGGATGTTGCGTTTCAGAAAAGACTGGAAATTAACGATGTGTGCCGGGCTAATTTTACAAATTACACCCGTAAAGCATTCGAGGCAATCCCGGTAATCGAGAAGCCCAATATCCTGGACCTTGGTTGTGGAACCGGTGTGCCCACACTTGAGCTAGCCAGGTTGACGAATGGAAAAATAGTTGCCGTTGATACCGACAGGGAATGTGTGGATTGGTTTAAACAAAAGATTAAGAGACTAAACTACGAGGATAGAATTTCTGTTATCCGGAAATCCGTATTGCGAATCGATCTTCCTGAACACTCCTTCGATATCATCCTTGCAGAAGGATTGTTCAATATCATTGGCTTTGAAAAAGCCCTGTCACGGTTTTTAAAGCTTTTGAAACCAAATGGCTACTTCATGATTCATGACGATTTCCGGTACAGAGCTAAAGAACAGAAAATTATTGAAAAATATAAACTTATGCTCGTAAAATCCTTTGTGCTGGATGAAACGGTCTGGTGGAAGGAATACTGTAGCTGCCTTGAAAAGAAAATAGAGGATTTTGAGAAGGAATGGGGTAACCGGGTGAATACAAAACGGCTGTTCAGTCGGGAAATATCTGAATTAGCCATGTACAGAAAAAATCCGGAAAGGTGGCGATCTGTATATTTCGTACTTAAAAAAAAGGAATAGAGATGTAATGAAACGAAGATACTTTATAAAGGGTGAGGAAGGATGGGAACCCGTCCGCTCAAACTACCTGGCTGATTTGCTGAAACGCCTTGTAAAAATTGATTGTTTACAGGTAATCCCTGCTGCAGAGGTGCTGAAACGATATACAACCTGAACGGCATGTCAACGATATGTGAGGATCCTTATCTTTACATGTCGGCAGTTCATAAATATTATAATGTATCTATAAACTGAATATTCAAATAACTATGAGACACATTCTTTTCCTGATCACATTTTTGATCATTAGCAATTTCTGTTTATCTCAGAACAGAGAAACTGTCATCCTGCAAACCGGATGGAAATTCTCAAAAGGCAACCACGAAATGGCTCATCAGAACGGGTTTGATGATTCTGACTGGAGTGATGTTACTATTCCCCATGACTGGGCAATTGAAGGACCATTCATGGCAGATGGAAATGGCAATACGGGCAAACTTCCCTGGCAAGGTGAAGGATGGTACAGGAAAAAGATCGATATTCCCGACAGGTACAAAGGGATGAGAATATACCTGCTGTTTGACGGGATTATGGCTTTTCCTGAAATCTATATGAATGGCCGGCTTGCCGGTCAGTGGGATTACGGATATAACTCCTTCTACCTCGACATCACAGATGATATCGTGTTCGACAGTGAAAATATCCTCGCTGTTCACGTGGATACACGGGAACACGATAGCAGGTGGTATCCCGGAGCTGGAATCTACCGGAAAGTCCAGTTGATAGCAGTGCATCCTGTACATGTAGATATATGGGGTATTTATATCACAACTCCCATTGTCAAACCCCACTATGCAGATGTGAGAGGAGCAACAACAATAAATAACTTTACCAACGAAGTTCAGGAAATTCACCTGAAACACACCATTGTTACGGCTGATAATAAAATGATCCTTGAAAAAGAGATCGGCGGGAAGATCCAGGCAAACGGGAAGAAAATGTTTGAAACAACCATGACGGTTCCCAATCCATTGCGGTGGGATATTGATAATCCATACCTCTACAAGCTCATAACGGAGGTTTATCTCGGCAATGAACGGGTTGATACTTACCATTCCACCTTCGGCGTTAGAGACATTCGCTTTACAGCTGATAATGGATTCTATCTCAATGATAAACGGATACAATTAAAAGGAGTAAACCTGCACCATGACCAGGGTCCCCTCGGTGCAGCATTTAATGAACGGGCAATGGAACGTCAGCTGGAAATTATGAAAACCATGGGGTGCAATGCCATCCGAACCAGCCACAATTGCCCGGCTCCGGAACTGCTTGACCTGTGTGATAAAATGGGATTGCTGGTTATCGATGAGGCGTTTGATAAATACGATGCAAAAGCGGATATCCTGGATAATACTGATTTTGAGAATTTTGCCTATAGAAACATCCGGAATTTTGTTGTTCGGGACAGGAATCATCCTTCCATATTCCTATGGAGCGTTGGTAATGAAATCGGTGATGTACAGATGAATATCAATAACGGGTTTCATCGGCTCCAAACCATGCTCAACTACGTTGAAAAATATGATCCTTCACGGCCTACTACCCTGGTATGTGATAATTATAAAAGTGCGGAATTAAGGCATTTCGATTATTATGATGTACACTGCTGGAATTACGGGCGCAGGTACTCCCTGGCGCGTCAGCTGGAACCCAACAAAGCGGTGATCGTTAGCGAGTCTTCGTCAACCGTCAGTACCCGGGGATTTTATGAATTCCCGCTACCCGGAGAAAAAACCGACTTTACTACCTCCCTGCAGGTAAGTTCATACGACCTGAATGCCCCAACATGGGCAGATATTGCCGATGATGATTTCATGTGGCAGCAGGAAGAACCCTATATTGCCGGTGAATTTGTATGGACCGGCTTTGATTACCTTGGAGAACCAACACCCTATAACAACTACTGGGTAAAAGCGCACGGAATGACGGATAAGGAAGCCTCCAGGAGTTCCTATTTCGGCATCGTAGACCTTTGCGGGATCCCGAAAGACCGCTATTATTTATATAAGAGTTACTGGAAACCGGATGAAACAACCATACACATCCTTCCGCACTGGAACTGGGAGGATAGGATCGGAGAAAAAATTCCGGTCTTTGTCTACACCAACGGAGATTGTGCAGAACTTTTCGTGAATGGGAAATCGCAGGGTAAAAAATGCAAAAATCCCAAATCGGAGAATTCACTCGAACGGTTCCGGTTAATGTGGAACGAGGTTACCTACCAACCGGGAGAAATAAAAGCAATCGCTTACAAAGCGGGAGAAAAGATCGGAGAAAATAGCGTAAAAACTGCCGGTAAGCCCTTTGGCGTAACCCTTACACCCGACCGAAAGGTTATTAAAGCGAACGGTAACGATTTATCCTATATTCTTGTAGAAGCAATTGATAAGGATGGAAATTTATGCCCCCTGGCAGACAATACTCTTGAAGTAAAACTAACCGGACCGGGAAAGCTGGTGGGCGTTGGCAATGGCAATCCTCAATCGATGAATCCGTTTACATCGGATTCGGTTCCGCTTTTCTACGGGAAGGCTATGATAATTATTGGTTCTGAATTCACTCAAGGAACCCTAAACATTGAGGTATCTTCAGAGGGACTTAAAAAAAGTGAAACAAAAATTAGCATTGAATGAAACAATCTGAACAAACCGACCGGTAAAATGTTTTACCTTGAAAGACGAATAGTACCAATATGGCCCAATACTCCATCAAAGATCTTGAGTACCTTACCGGGATAAAAGCCCACACCATCAGAATGTGGGAAAAACGGTATGGCATCATCCAACCGAAACGTACAGAAACCAATATACGCTGCTTCAGTGATGAGGATGCAAGACGGCTGATCAACATATCTATACTGAATCAACACGGGTTTAAGATCTCCAACATTTCAGTATTTTCTGATGCAGAGATCAATGAAAAGGTGCTTTACCTGACCAAAGACTCCAGCCAGGACGATGCCCAGATAAAAGCACTGATCCTTGCCATGATCAATCTGGATGAAAACCGGTTCAATGAAATCCTGTCAAAAACGATCATGACTAAGGGATTGGAAGATGCATTCATGAACGTTGTGTTTCCTTTCCTTGAAAGGATCGGTATTTTGTGGCAGACCGAAGTCATTAATCCGGGACAGGAACACTTCATCACCAACCTCATCCGCCAGAAGATCATTGCCAATATTGATGCGCAATACCCTCCGAAGCTCCGGAGTAGCAAACGCTTTATACTTTTTTTGCCGGAAAGTGAAATGCACGAACTGGGATTGCTATTCCTCGCTTTCCTGATCAAAAAACGAGGCCATGAACTCATCTACCTGGGACAGCTTACTCCGCTGGAATCAGTGGTAGCAACCGACCGGATCTGGTCCGCCGATATTCTTGTTACCTGCCTGGTCTCTTCCATGTCAGGGTTAAACCCTGAATCCTATGCTGAACAAATCCATCAGGCATTACCCGGTAAAACTATCCTATTTACAGGTCAACTCGCCAGGGAGATACCTGAGCATCGATTAAAAAATACACACTATATTCCCGACCTTTCAACGTTTATAGAATTTTTGGAATATTTAAATAATGTTTAATATATCTATTTTTATATTAAACATAGATATGTTATTTTCCTGCAATTTATAATGGCGCAACAATTTACTCCCGCAACCCTGTGTATACAGAATATACAGGGTTATTTGTTATTTAGAATATCCTTATAATGCACCCTTTTAATATTGATTGGATTATATTTTTGTTTAATATTATATTATATTTGTTAAACAAAAATGTAAAAACCATGACAACAACAGAATTCAATCATCAATTGCTGAGTTACGAAAATAACTTACGCCGGTTTGCCGTTAGTCTGACCTCAAACGGGGATGATGCGGAAGATCTGGTTCAGGAGACCTACGTAAAAGCGTTCTCATACAGGGATCGTTTAACCGACTATTCAAACCTGAAAAGCTGGATGCTTTCAATCATGAAGAATACGTTTATCAATAATTATCATAGAGCCTCCCGGCGTTACTCTTCCGCGGATGAAGAGACACACAACCGGATGATGAACAGTATCAACGATGAAGGGAAAACCGGACCGGATTCCCGCTATTCAGAATGCGAGATTCTGGCAACGATTGAAAGCCTGGAGGAGGAGTATCGGGTTCCTTTCAAGATGCACCTGAAAGGGTATAAATACAAAGAGATCGCTGATTCTCTGAATCTCAATATTGGCACGGTAAAAAGCCGCATTTTTACGGCGAGGAGGCTGCTCATGGAATCGCTGAACGGCTTACGGAATTAATTAACATGAGTTATACATGCTCATAACAAGCTTGTTTTACCATTGAGGTAGTGTTTATTGTTAATCTCAAATCTGGATTTCATACCTGCGGCTTTTCGCAAGTATGATTTTTTTGTATCTTACATCCTGTAAATCAACTATCGGCGAATGTATTGTTGACAAAAAACAGGAGGGTATTACTGTCGTTCCTCCGCAATAATGGTTTGTTCAATAGCAAAAAACTGAGGGATGAAATTAACATCAAAGCACATTTCAACCGGTTGGATTCAAATTTCCATTTCCGTATTCTTCCTCCTGTTCACCCTTTTTTCCTGCAGCAACTTCTTTCGCATCGGGCAAGGCTGATCCCGTTTAAGGGGGATTCGGAGGTCTATCCTATTGTAGATTACGAGGCAAAAATCGATATAAACATACCCCTTCCGGAAAAAAGGTACCATTTTATCAGGCAGGTGCTGACGTATGATCCGATCCCGCTATACGATCATCACGATGACCGGTATTCCAATGCCGGTTATATTGCAGCAGCTTTAATGCTTGAAAAGGCAAGCAACAGAACGTGGAAAGAACTCATTATGGAGATTTCAGATGATCTGGATCTCCGTATTCATATCGGGTGGCCGGATCAGTACGGGAGCAACCAGCCAAAGGGTCATATTAATCCGAAATATTGGGATATAGACATGGATGAAATTGCACAGCTGCTGATTAAAAAGTTCGGTGGGTCAATACAATAGCGTATTTACTAAGTCAATACTCATTGTGGAACGATTCAACGTCTGAATCCAAGAATTCCAGCAATGCCGGTATGTCCATTTCATGATGACTGTCCGGGGAAACAAGAAGCCGGACAGCATTTTCTGCTCCGAACGCTTTATAGATTTCTTTAAGCTCTTCTATGGATTGAGGAACTGTCTCATTGTATGATGCAGAAGCATTGGTCGGACTGGGTGTATCAAGCTCCCCGTAATGAATTACAATTGGTCGTGGAGCGTTCAGTCCTGCTATATCACTCCGGTCCAGCCATTCCAGGATTCCAGGGATGCAGTGTGCCGGTGCATTATAGCATCGCTGGAATATCACAGAGAAAGAACCCATCGTTCCGCTGGCAAAAATTCTCCTGACACGTTCACTGAAAGCTGGGTAAATGATGGTTAAGTCACCACCATAAGAGATCCCGGCTACATCCAGCTCTTCCACACCATATGTTTCAGAAAGCCACTCTTCCCAACGCAACAGGTCTTCTACTGTTTCACCGATCAATGAATTCCCATAGAGAAATCCATCCGTTACAAGGGTAAACTGGCTATAACGGCCAATCCAGTAATCCAACCGGTTGATTTCAATCTGTTCGGCAAGGTCGTTCAAGGTACTGAATCCCCGAAGCTCCGGAGCAAGAACCAGGTGCCCATCCCTGGCAAGTTCCAGTGCAAAGAAATGGTGGTAATCATCAAACAGGCCAATCGCAGGCTCCACTTCGCCATGTCCATGAATCGCCATGACGGCACTTTTTCGGGTTTTTGTGGGATCCGGGGTCAATAGGTACGCAGGAATAGATAAATTATCATCAACCTTCATGATCAATGCATGAATGGTTATCCCCTGATAGTCAATCTCTCTTAACTCAGTTACCTCTCCCGGTGTGATTTCTCCAATCTTGAGGATCTCCTTTAGTTTCACTTTTGCTTCAGTTTTCCATTGATCAGGAGGGATATCTATATTTTTAAATGAGAGCGATCTTTTCGCAGCAGGATGACTGAATTTCAGAGTCAATTCAGATTTCTCAATCAGAAAATCCTCAAGTTCATTTTTTGCTTCTGAATTTGCATCTTCCGGTTTGTTTTTGCAGGCTGTAATAAGCACTAGCAAAAGCATGATTGAGTGGATTTTTTTTGCATGCATTTTGATAAATTAAAGGTGTTTTATTTCTAATTCAAGTTCCACTGCGCTCACAGACGCTGCAGGAAATGTCCACTCTCCGGTATCAGGAATCTCAAATTCTTTGGGATTTGTAATTTCAGGTTTGTATTCAAACACTTCATAATCCGGTTCCAGGGCGATGCAAAAGGAGCGGCCGGATGTTATTGCTTTCCCTTCAACCTTCAATTGTGTAGCTATTGAATCGGTCCTGCTGGTATTTACCACATGCAAAAACACCTTCTCCCCGGTAATGCTTGCAGTTACATCAAGGTCAGATGGAGTGGATGTTACGGTAAGGGATTTTTGACCGGAATGTTTCCGGAAGAGGCTCATGACCATGGCAACCGGCATCATAAACGATTTACCTGATCCCTGGGGTGTCGGAATGATGACCGCATTGTTCTGCCACCGGGTACCGCAAAAATCGGCCAACGTTGCAATCTTGATCAGGTCGCCGTTTCGTTCATGGACATTCAGGATCCGTGCATTGGAGACTCCTGCAGCCCAGGTTGAAAGGGCTTCACAGCGGTTACGTCCGGAAAGAAAAAAGTGTGCTTCGGTAATTACCAGGGGAATATTGTAGCCGGCTACCCGCTCCCGCATTTCCTGGATCCTGCTTTGTGGTTGTTTATAAGCATTCATGAAGTACTCCCAGGTTTTTGCCCAATCCTTACGATATTCGATTCCACGCAAAGGAGAGTCTTCTCCACCGGGTCCAAATCCATTGTGAAATGCGAGGTATTGAAGCTCTTCGCCTGCAATTTCAGCCATTGGTTTTGCCCAGTCACCCTCTCCCCAACCAATCAATTGAATGGAGGGATCAGCTTTTCGCATCTGCTTTGCAAACGCTATCGTCTTCTTTGCTGCTGTTTCACTATCCATGGCATCTTCTCCATAGGAGGTTTCGTTTCCGATCTGCCAGAATTTTACATTATAAGTATCCTTGTAACCATGGTCATTTCTTGCTCTGTTTGAGGGATTATTACAATAATCCACCCACTCTCCTGCTTCTCCTGCATCGGCAGAACGAACACTCCCCTTTGGTCCGATAGCCCAGTTTTTCCGGCCATCGGATTCAAAATTTACACAGATTAGTGGTTCCATTCCGACTTGTTTGCAGAAATCCACAAACTCATGCGTTCCCACCTGGTTATTGTAAATCCCTCCCCAGAGCTGGTTGATCATGGGTTTCCGTTTATCCATCGGTCCTACCCCTTCTTTCCAGCGGTAATAGGAGATGAAACATCCGCCCCATCGGAGCATGGTTGGGGACAGTTCCCGGGTAATATCGATTACATCCTCCCGCCAGCAATCGCGGTTAAAATCCCACGCTGCATCTACGGATGAATCGGTAGTCCCCAGAGGCTCCATAAATTGCATGTAGAGGTAGGGCGAAAGGTCAAATAAAGGTTCCGGGTCAACAACCAGAGCACCTTCTTTACGAACACCGGATTTTTCATCGGTACATGAGATCAGAACGGGTTGGCTGGCGAACAGTGTACCGGCTGTCAGAGCCGAACAGCTACCCAAAAAGTTCCTTCGTGTAAGTCTTTTGGACATGTTCATTTATCTATTCGATGAAATACTTTTCCGAATTGGCGACCGCTTCAATGTTTTCTCCCGTTGTCTGGCTCCTTGTATCAGGAATACTGAAGGAAAGTAAGACAATTAAAACAACCGGCATTTTGCTCAGTAATGGTTTCATTATGTTAAGAATCTTCATCCTGTTGAAATTTGTATATGGTCAACAAGTTATAATATTATGTGCTAAAATTCAATCTTTTATGCGTCAATATTGGAAAACTGCAAGAAACATTTAATTTTAAACTCATGAAGCGATTAAAACAAACAATTTTATTTTCTTCCGCAATCTCTGCTCTACTTCTCATTTCTACATGTACCTCAAAAACAGCTGATCAAACAGAGGTGCATGGTAACCCTTCCCGGTTAAGGATTTCTGTAGATCCATGCATAGAACTGTTCAGTACCATTCACCGGCTGGCAGGAACAGGTCAGTATAACGAGCATGAACTTCCGGAATATGTAGCGGATGTTGAAAACTGGTTCGGTCCATACCGGGATCAATCAAACGGCCAAACCCAAACTATTAAATCACTAATTCCCCTTCCGTCATGAAAAGAACAATCTTCTTTGCCTTTCTGTTATCCATTTCGTTCATTCAATCCCTTACCGCACAGGATCTGCTCATTAATGTATATAACCGTCCCCATCAAAGCTTGAATGGTGAATGGTACTATATTGTCGATCCGTATGAAAACGGCTATTATAACTACCGGTATGAACCGTTTGACAGGATGGAGAATCCACCCAAATCGGCTTACTTTATGGATGCCAAACCATCCGGAAAATCGGATCTTTTAGAGTATAATTTCGATGCATCCGACCGGATCATCGTACCGGGTGACTGGAATACACAGAAGAAAGAACTCTTTTTTTATGAGGGAACCATCTGGTATAAGAAGTCATTCGATTACAACAGGGAAAATATGGAGAACAGGGTCTTCCTCTATTTCGGTGCTGTGAACTACCGGGCAGATGTCTATCTGAACGGTGAAAAACTGGGAATCCATGTTGGCGGATTCACACCCTTTAATTTTGAGGTCACTCAACTTCTAAAAGAAAAGGAAAATGTGCTTGTTGTAAAGGTGGACAACAAACGGTTAAAAGAAGGGGTTCCTACGCTGAATACAGATTGGTGGAATTACGGGGGAATAACCCGGGATGTCAGGCTGTTTGAAACACCGGATTGTTTCATTCAGGATTATCTGCTGCAACTGGATCCGGGGAGTGAGAATCAGATCCATGGGTTTATCAGGTTGAGTGGTCCAGGTAGTCAGGGTAAACCGGTTCACGTTTCATTAGAAGAGCTCAATGTGAACGAAGTACTGCGTACCGATCAAAATGGGGTTGCTAACCTGGCAATCGATGTGCAGAAGATCAGGTACTGGTCACCTGAGAATCCCAGGCTCTACGAGGTAACTATTTCTACAGAGGAAGAGACCATAATGGATCAGATTGGTTTCCGGATCATAAAAACTGAAGGCGATAACATCCTGCTCAATGGCGAGAATATCTTTCTGAAAGGGGTATGCATCCACGAAGAGAAACCCTTCGGAGGAG
>Ga0315552_1002353_pt1 | contig 11220 bp, 9 predicted proteins | sample SalMarSW160170MG_2_FD_203102 | JGI IMG/M metagenome (GOLD analysis project Ga0315552, IMG submission 203102) | Salt marsh sediment microbial communities from the Plum Island Ecosystem LTER, Massachusetts, United States - Salt Marsh Sediment SW1601-70 ...
AAATCGACCTGGTGCTCTTCTGCGGCGACGCCTACAAGAGCCGCGAGCCCACCCAGACCCAGCAGCGCGAGTTCGCCAAAAGAATCTATCGCCTTTCCACCAGCGGCATTCCCGTATTTCTCTTAATCGGCAACCACGACCTGCCCAACGCCATCGGCAAAGCCACCACCACCGAAATCTTCGACACCCTGACGGTGAAGAACGTCTATGTCTCCAACCGCCCCGGGGTCTATCGAATTCCCACCGCCAGCGGCATAGTCCAGGTCGTCTCCTTGCCCTGGCTGAGGCGCGGCGCCCTGTTAACCAAAGAGGATACCAAGAACCTGACCTTCGAGCAGATAAACCAGCGATTACAGGCGGCAATGACCGAGGTTATTGCTTCCAAAGCCGAAGAGCTCGACCCCGGACTGCCCGCCGTGCTGGCGGCGCACGTCTGGGTGACGGGGGCTAAGGTAGGCTCGGAGAGCTCGATGACCATCGGGCAGGAGCACGCCCTGCTGGTGAGCAACGTTATTCATCCCGCCTTCGACTATATCGCCCTGGGGCATATCCATAAGCACCAGGTCTTAAGCGAAAACCCGCCCGTGGTTTATGCCGGCAGCCTGGAGAGGCTGGATTTCGGCGAGGCGGATGACGAAAAGGGCTTTTACCTGGTGGAGATTGAGCCCGACGGTGAAACGGGCAGGAGGCGGGTTAGCTTCGGCTTTCACCCGCTGGAAGGGCGCCGCTTCGTCACCGTCGGCGTTGAGATTAAGCCCGATGATATCGAGCCGACGGCTGCCGTGCTCAAAGCTATCGCCGAGCAACAGGACAAAATCAAGGACGCCATCGTGCGGCTTCAGCTCAGCCTGCCTTCGGAGCTGGAAGGGCAACTCCGGGATAGCGACATCAGGAACGCTTTGGGCGAGGCTCATTACTTCACCGTCGCCAAGGAAATCAGGCGGGAAACGCGGGTGAGGTTGGGGGAGGGGACAGCCGAAGAAATAACCCCTGCCCAGGCTCTCAAAGTCTACCTTGAGTCGAAGAAAGTGTCAGCGGACAGAGCCAAGGTTTTGCTCGAATACGGGGAGAAGCTGATAGAGGAGGAGGAGAGCGGACAGGTTTAGGGCTGTCGCGTTCGACTGACCAGGTAAACTCGTTGGCGCTCATCGGGCACAGGTAAATTAACCTAAGTCAAATCACACATTACAGGCGACACTTTGCTTGACTTCTATCTCACAGTCGGCTAAACTAAAATTTGGGCATTACCCGATAACACTGACAGTCGGAGCTGAGCACTTTCCCCTAAAGGTCTCAGCTTTATTGTGGTAAAAACAAGGTTTTTATGAAGATTGCTATAAGCGGTAAGGGTGGAGTGGGGAAGACTATGTTAGCCTCTCTCCTTTCCCGAACTTTCGCTGAGGCTAGCTACGGTGTTTTAGCCATCGATGCCGACCCTGATGCCAATCTGGCGGCCACCCTCGGTTTCCCCCATGCCGAGAAGATAACCCCTATATCCGAGATGAGCGAACTCATCGAAGAGCGCACGGGTGTGCCCGCGGGTAAGTCATCGAGTTTTTTCAAGCTAAATCCTAAAGTAGATGATTTGCCCGAGAAATATTCCCGAAAACATAACGGCATAAGATTAATGGTGATGGGGCGGGTAAAGAAGGGGGGCACCGGTTGCTACTGCCCCGAGAATGCCCTGTTGAAGGCGCTGATTACCCATCTGCTCCTGAGAAGAGACGAAGTCGTTATCCTGGATATGGAGGCTGGTATCGAGCACCTGGGCCGAGCCACGGCTAATGCCGTCGATATATTAATCGTGGTCGTTGAACCGGGAAGGCGAAGTATCGAGACCGCCCGCCGAATCGCCACCCTTGCCCAGGAAATCGGCTTGAATAATATCGCTATTGTGGCTAACAAAGTCCGTAGCCAACCCGAGAAAGAATTCATCATCTCCAGCTTGTCCGAGTTTAAATTCCTCGGCTTTATTCCCTACGACCAGGCCCTGGTTGACGCCGACCTGGCCAATCTTCCCATCCTCGATGCCAGCCCCAAGGTGGCTGGCGAAGTCAGGAATATCTATAAAGCCCTGTTGTCCGCCGTTAAGGCACCAGCGAAAACAAAATAGCCCGAAATAATAAATGAGGAGGTTCCCGTGGCCTACGATGCAGTAAAAATGAAGGACTGGCAGATTTCGGAGGCGGCTGAGGAAAACATGCCCACCCCCGACGAGTGGCGGGAAAAGCTAAATCTGCAGAAAGACGAGGTTATTCCCTACGGCCGGCTGTGCCGACTCGACTTTATGAAGATCATCGACCGTCTCAAAGCCAAGAAAGATGGTAAGTACATCGAGGTGACCGCCATCACGCCCACGCCTCTGGGGGAGGGGAAGAGCACCACCTCCTGCGGGCTTATGGAAGGCATGGGCAAGCGGGGACTGAATGTCGGCGGTGCTCTGAGGCAGCCTTCGGGGGGACCCACGATGAACATCAAGGGCACGGCGGCAGGGGGCGGCAACGCCCTGCTTATTCCCATGACCGAGTTTTCCATGGGGCTTACCGGTGACATCAACGACATTATGAACGCCCATAACCTGGCTATGGTGGCACTGACCGCCCGTATGCAGCACGAGCGTAACTACGACGATGAGCAGCTGGCCAGGCTGACCAAGATGAAACGCCTGAACATCGACCCCACGCGGGTGGAGATGGGCTGGATTATGGATTTCTGCGCCCAGAGTTTGCGCAACATCGTCATCGGCTTGGGCGGGCGTATGGACGGCTTTACCATGCAGTCCAAGTTCGGCATCGCCGTAAGCAGCGAGCTGATGGCTATGCTCTCTATCGTGCGGGATTTAGCCGACATGCGGGAGAGAATGGACAATATTACCCTTGCCTTCGATAAGAAGGGCAAGCCCGTTACCACGGGCGACCTGGGGGTAGGCGGCGCTATGACCGCCTGGATGCGCAATACCGTTAATCCCACCCTGCTCTCCACCGTAGAATACCAGCCCTGCATGGTGCATGCCGGGCCTTTCGCTAATATCGCTGTCGGGCAGTCTTCGATTATCGCTGATCGCATCGGACTCAAGATGTTCGATTACCACATTACCGAGAGCGGATTTGCCGCCGATATCGGCTTTGAGAAGTTCTGGAATGTGAAATGCCGCTACAGCGGACTCAAACCCCACGTTTCGGTCTTGACGACCACTATCAGGGCTCTCAAGATGCATGGTGGCGGTCCTAAGGTGGTGGCGGGCATTCCGCTGCCCGAGGAGTACATCAAAGAAAACCTGGGGCTTCTGGAGAAGGGACTGCCCAATATGCTGCACCTCATCGGGGTTATCCGCAAGTCGGGCATCAACCCCGTGGTCTGCATCAACTGCTTCCAAACCGACACCAAGGCCGAGATTGCCCTGGTCAAGAAGGCGGCGGAGGCGGCCGGCGCCCGCTGCGCCGTGTCCACGCACTGGGCCGACGGCGGCGACGGCGCTCTGGAATTAGCCGACGCCGTTAAGGACGCCTGTGAGGAAGAGAGCGAGTTTAAGTTCCTCTATCCGCAGGAAATGAAGCTGCGGGATAGGGTGAATATCATCGCCAAAGAGGTTTACGGCGCCGACGGCGTATCCTGGACTCCCGAAGCGGAAGCTAAAGCCAAGAAATTCGAGTCCGACCCTAAATATGACGAGTACGCCACCATGATGGTGAAGACTCACCTGAGCCTTACCCATGACCCGACGCTGAAGGGCGTGCCCAAGGGCTGGACGCTGCCCATCCGCGACGTGCTGATTTACTCCGGGACCAAGTTCCTCTGTCCCGTCGCGGGCGCTATCACTCTGATGCCGGGGACAAGCTCCAGCCCGGCCTTTAGAAAAGTAGATATCGACGTAAACACGGGTAAGGTCACCGGACTATTCTAGAACGGAGGACAACCCTTTGAGTTTTAATATCGCTGTAGCTGGCAAGGGCGGCAGCGGCAAGACGTCGCTGGCCAGCCTGGTTATCCGCTACCTGGTGAAGAAGGAGGCGGGACCGATTCTGGCTGTCGATGCCGACCCCAACGCCAACCTGGGGGAAAGTTTAGGGCTTGACATAGGACAAACGGTCGGCTCCATTATCGCCTCTTTTAACGACGAGAAGATAAACATTCCCCCCGGCATGACCAAGGAAGCCTACCTGGACGTTAAGTTGAATGAGGCTATAGTCGAGACGAAAGGGCTCGACCTGGTGACGATGGGGAGGGGGGAGGGGCCCGAGTGCTACTGTTACCCCAATACTATCCTGAGAAAGTTGGCCAATACTCTTTCGGGGAACTATCCCTATATGGTCATGGATAACGAGGCGGGGATGGAGCACCTTTCACGGCGGACTACGCAGGATGTCGATGAGCTGCTTCTGGTATCCGACCATACCGTGAAGGGGGTGCGCACCATAGCCCGCATAATCGAGCTGGTTGACGAGCTTAAATTAGTGGTGAAGCGGCAGTCGGTGATTATAAACCAGGTCCCCGACGGGCTCGACCCTATGGTTGTCGAGGAATTGAAAAGACTGGGGATTAAGCCCGCCGCCACTATCCCTCAGGATGAGACGCTGGTTAACTATGATATTCAGATGAAACCTTTGCTTGAACTGCCCGATGACTCAAAGGCGGTGCAGGCAATTAATAACCTGATGACCAAGCTTCTGGACGGAAAGGGGTAAGAAAATGACAGCACAACTTATTAAGGGCGCCGAGGTAGCCAGGGAGATTCGCGAGGAACTGAAGAAGGAGATTGCCGAACTCAAGGCGAAGCACAACGTGGTGCCCGGGCTGGTCACGGTTCTGGTCGGCGCCGACCCGGCTTCGCAGGTCTATGTCGGCGCTAAAGAGAAGACCTCGCAAGAGCTGGGCATATACTCGGAGAGATACGACCTCCCCGAGAAGACTACTCAGCAAGAGCTTTTGAAATTGATTGACAAGCTGAATAAAGACCCTAAGATTAACGGTATCCTGGTGCAGCTGCCTTTGCCCAAGCACCTCAACGAGGGGGAAGTCCTCTACGCCATCGATCCCAAGAAAGACGTTGACGGCTTCCACCCGGTCAATGTGGGCAAGCTGATGATAGGCGAGCCCGACTATATGCCCTGCACACCGGCCGGCATCCAGCAACTGCTCATCCGCTCCGGCACCCAGATCGAGGGCGCCGAGGTGGTGGTGGTGGGCCGGAGCAACATCGTGGGTAAGCCTATTGCCAACATACTGCTGCAAAAGGCACCGGGGGCTAACGCTACGGTGACCGTCTGCCACACCAAGACCCGCGACATCCCCTTCCACACTAAGCGCGCTGACATACTCATCGTGGCCGCGGGCCGTCCCAAGTATATCACCGCCGACATGGTCAAAGAGGGCGTTGTTGTCATTGATGTGGGCGTGAACGAAATCGGCCGGACGCCCGAGGGCAAGAGAATCCTGGCCGGAGATGTCGACTTTGAAACGGTTAAAGAGAAGGCTAAAGCTATCACCCCGGTTCCGGGTGGGGTGGGGCCGATGACCATAACCATGCTCATGATGAACACCGTCAGGGCGGCTAAAGTGGCCGCTGGCTTAACTTAGGAGGTAGTCAGATGGAATATAAGATAGAGAAAACCAAAGCACCGGGTCGGGACGAGGTGGAGTTGCTGGGAGCTACCTTTGAAGAAGGTAAGCCTGAGGGGGAGGATGCCGGGAAGTGGCGGCAGAAGCTAGACAACCGTGAGGAAAGACTTAAATATCTGCGGAGTGGTGAGCGCTACTTCTACAGCGAGGAGTGGTTCGGCAGCGAGAAGCGGAAGAATCCGGCTTGATTTAAGGAGGGATAACGATGGCTTTTGAAGTCCCCAAGACAGCCTATAGCGGCAAGATAAAGGAGATGAAGCTGGGCAGCGGCGATAAGGCGGTAACCGTCGGCGGGGAGAGCTGTTACCCGTTTTATCTCTTTGAGGGAGAGATGCCGCGTTTGCCCAGAATAGCCATGGAGGTCTGGGATATGCCCCCGCAGGACTGGGCGCCCGCCGCCCTGGAGCCTTTCGAGGGGGTGACCGACGACCCGGTTAGCTGGGCCAAGAAGTGCATCGGCGATTACGGGGCGGAGATGATTTGCCTGCAACTGATTAGCACCGACCCCAACGGGCTCGACCGCGGCGCCGATGAAGCCACGGCGGTGGTCAAGAAGGTCGCCGACGCTATCGATGTCCCCTTGATTGTCTGGGGCACGGCTAACCACGATAAAGACACCGAGGTGCTGAGGCAGGTAGCCGAGGTCTGTCAGGACAAAGACCTGATTATCGGGCCTCTGGAAGAAGGCGACTACAAGAAAATCGGTGCCGCTGCCATCGGCTACCACCATACCGTAATTGCCTCGTCACCGATAGACATCAATCTGGCCAAGCAGCTTAATATTCTGCTGGGCAACCTGGGCGTAGCCGACGAGATGATTATCGTCGACCCGACGGTAAGCTGTATCGGTTACGGCATCGAGTACTGCTACTCGGTTATGGAAAGAATGAGGATGGCGGGCTTAACGCAGCAGGACGAAAAGCTACAGTTTCCTCTTATCTGTAATGTATCTAAAGAGGCGTGGAAGACCAAAGAGGTGCATATCCCCACCGCCGAAGACCCCACACTGGGGGATGCTAAAAAGCGGGGAATACTGCTGGAGGCGATGTCGACCATGGTTCTATTGCTGGCGGGGGGAGACGTGATGGTGATGAGGCATCCCGAAGCCATAAAGCTGGTACGCGAGATGATAACCGAATTGACCGCGGCCACTAAATAAATAGTCGTAAGTTAAGGGGGGATTGCAGAATGGCAGAAGAACAAGAGGCCAAGAGCATTGACCAAGCCAGTATTGAGCTGATAGAGAAGGCAGCCAAGGACGGCGTGAACACCGCCTTTGACCGGGCGGAAGCAATGAAGGCCTGCCCCATAGGTTCGGTAGGCAGTTGCTGTAAGCACTGCGGCATGGGACCCTGTCGGGTGCCGTTGCCCAAAGGTAAAGAGGAAACCCCTGAGGAGAAACAGAAGCGGCGGGGCATTTGTGGGGCTACCGCCGAGACTATCGCCGCCCGCAACTTTATCCGCATGGTAGCGGGAGGGGCGGCGGCCCACTCCGACCACGGGCGGGGGGTTGCCGAGCTTTTCCTGGCGGTTGCCAGGGGAAAGGCACCGGGCTACGAGATAAAAGACGAGCAGAAGCTGCTGCAAGTAGCCCTGGACCTGGGCGTTGAAATCGGCGAGCGCACCAATAACGAGATAGCCGTCGATATCGGCGAGATAGCCCTGAAAGAGTTCGGCAAGCAGGAAGGCGAGCTGCTAACCCTGAGAAAAGCGCCCTTAAAGCGCCAGGAGTTGTGGCGGAAACTGGGGGTCGCCCCCAGGGGCATAGACCGGGAGATTGTGGAGATAATGCACCGAACCCATATCGGTGTTGACCAGGACTATAAAAGCCTGCTCAAGCAGGGGGTGAGGGCGGCCATAGGCGATGGGTGGGGTGGCAGCATGCTGGCTACCGAGCTCCAGGATATTCTCTTCGGCACGCCGGCCCCTGTCCTCGGCCAGGCAAATCTGGGTGTGCTGGAAAAGGACGAGGTCAATATCATCATTCACGGCCACGAGCCGCTGCTTTCCGAGATGATTGTCGCCGCCGCCCAGGAGCCGGAGATGATAGAGCTGGCCAAGTCCAAGGGAGCCAAGGGGATAAACCTTTCCGGGATGTGCTGCACCGCCAACGAGATACTGATGCGGCACGGAGTGCCCATTGCCGGTAATTTCCTGCAGCAGGAGCTGGCTATAGTAACCGGGGTGGTAGACGCCATGGTAGTAGATGTACAGTGCATCATGCAGTCCATACAGACCGTCGCTGAGTGCTACCACACCAAGATTATTACCACCTCGTCCAAGGCTAAGATACCGGGGGCTGCTCATATCGAGTTCGACGAGCACGACGCCCTGAAGTCGGCGCGGGAGATAGTGAAAACGGCTATAGATAATTTCCCCAACCGTAAGGCGAGCATCCATATACCCAGCGTCAAGACCGACCAGATTGCCGGTTTCAGCCACGAGACCATCAACTACCTGCTGGGCGGGATGTTCCGGGCTTCCTATCGCCCGCTGAACGATAACATCATCAACGGCAGGATAAGAGGCGTTGCCGGCGTCGTCGGCTGTAATAACGCCCGCACCAAGCATAACGAGGGCCATGTCAACATGGTTAAGGAGCTGATAAAGAACGACGTGCTGGTGATTACCACCGGCTGTAACGCCATCGCCTGCGCTGAGGCCGGGCTGCTGGTACCCGAAGCCGCCAAGAAGTTTGCCGGCAAGGGGCTGGCCGAGGTCTGTGAGACGGTGGGCATACCACCCGTATTGCACATGGGTTCCTGCGTGGATAACAGCCGTATACTGATAGCCGCCACCGCCATGGTCAAAGATGGCGGTTTGGGTGACGACATCAGCGACCTGCCCGTAGCCGGGGCAGCTCCGGAGTGGATGAGCGAGAAGGCAATCTCCATCGGGCAGTATTTCGTCGCTTCGGGCGTCTACACCGTATTCGGCGTTACCTGGCCCACCACGGGCAGCAAAGAAGTGACTGACTACCTCTTCAAGGATATGGAAGAAATGCTGGGCGGTATGTGGGCCTTCGAGCCCGACCCGATAAGGGCCGCCCACCTTATGATTGCCCACATCGATAAGAAGCGCAAGGCTCTGGGCATTGACCAGGCCAGAGAGCGAGTGCTCTACGATATGGATATGAGAAGGGAACTGGACGCGGTTTAGCCACCACATTAGATAAGGGAGGGCTTTAGAGTATGTCTAAGATAATAGCATCAGCCGCCATCAGAGGGGCTCACAAGATTGTGGAACGGACGGAAAAGAAATGGCAGGAGGCTATGGAAAAGTGGGGAGCCAAAGAACCGGTGGGCTTCCCCAACACCGCCTACTATCTGCCCGTAATATACGGCATCCTGGGGAACAAGGTGGAAAAGCTGGGCGACATGGAGCCCGTGCTGAAACGGTGTAAATCACTGCTGCCGCCACCGGTAAGGGAGGAACACCCCTTGCCCTATCTGGCACCAGCCCTCGATGCCGGCATGGCCACCCTCTTTGCCGAGGAATTAATAGAGGCTATAAGATACCTGGAAACGCCCGATTTTTATACCAAGACGGAAGACCCCGTCGACGGCAACATCTGGTTGGGCGCCGCCGACGACGTCATCCTGAGGAAGCGGGGGGTCGAGTTCGTTGACGGCACCGCCCCCGGTTTCGCCGCCATCGTCGGCGCGGCTCCCACTAATAAGATAGCGGCTAATATCGCCCAGGAGCTGCAGCAGAAGAACCTCTACGTGTTTATGGCCTCGGAGTATAACGGGAAGAAGTTTTCCGAGCAGCTGGTGGAGGAGGGGGTGCAAATCGGCTGGCCGGGTTTCCTTCGGGCCCGATATCAGCGCCGCCGTCTTCGCCATGGGCTTTGCCACCCGCGCGGCGATGTCCTTCGGCGGCATCGAGCCGGGCAACTACCGCAAGATACTTATCTATAACAAGGACAGAATCTTCGCCTTTGTTCTGCCTATGGGCTATGTCAACGACGAGTGGTACGCCAATGCGGCCGGCGCCATTAACTGGGGCTTCCCGGTTATTGCCGATACCCCCATACCCGAGGTTCTGCCCACGGGCATTTGCACCTACGAGCACGTCGTTTCCAATATTCCCCACGACCAGCTGGTGGCCAAGGCGGTGGAGGTGAGGGGCTTAAAGGTGGCCGTAGCCGAAGTCCCCGTTCCCGTAGCCTACGGGCCCGCCTTCGAGGGAGAGAGGGTGCGTGGGGAGGATATCTACCTGGAGTGTGGCGGCGGACGGACGCCGATGGTGGAGTGGGTGACCACCAAGCGTATGGAAGAAGTTGAAGACGGCAAGGTCGAGGTAATCGGGCCTGAATTAAGCGATATCGAGCCCGGTTCTCGCCTGCCCTTCGCTATAGCCGTGGAGGTGGCGGGGAGGGAGATGCAGGATGACTTCGAGCCTATTTTAGAGCGCCAGATTCACCACCTCATCAATTACGCCCAGGGGGTGATGCATATCGGGCAGCGAGATATCGCCTGGATACGAATCGCTAAGCAGGCGGTGGAGAAGGGCTTTAAGCTGCACCACATCGGCGATATCCTCCATGCCAAGCTGCACCAGGACTTCGGGCGTATCTTCGATAAGATACAGGTGAAGCTCTATACCGAGGAAGATAAGGTAAAAGAGGTGGAGGAGAAAGCGAGGGCGGTCTATAAAAAGCGCGACGTTCGTATCGAGGGCATGACCGACGAAACCACCGATACCTATTACTCCTGCACCCTTTGCCAGTCCTTCGCTCCGAGCCATGTCTGCGTCATCAGCCCGGAGAGGACGGGTCTTTGCGGCTCCTATAACTGGATGGACTGCAAGGCTTCTTATGAGATTAACCCCACCGGCCCCAACCAGCCCGTAGAAAAAGGGGAGGTCATCGACCAGAAGATGGGGCAGTGGAAGGGGGTAAACGACTTCGTCCTCAAAGCCTCAAGAGGCAAGATAGACCACTATAACTTCTACAGCATAGTCAACGACCCCATGACCACCTGCGGCTGCTGCGAGTGTATCGCCGCCGTCCTGCCCATGTGCAACGGGATAATGACGGTCAACCGCGAGTATACCGGTGAGACCCCCTGCGGCATGAAGTTCACCACGCTGGCGGGGACTATCGGCGGCGGCTTGAGCACGCCGGGGTTCGTCGGGCACGGTAAGTACAACACTTGCCAGAGGAAGTTTGTCAGCGGCGACGGTGGTATCCAGCGTATCGTCTGGATGCCCAAGTCGCTGAAAGAGGAAATCGGCGACCGGCTCAAAGCCAGAGCCGAAGAGATTGGCATTCCCGACCTGCCCGACATGATTGCCGACGAGACGGTGGGCGTGACCGAGGAAGAGATTATGCCCTTCCTGCAGGAAAAGGGTCATCCCGCTCTGAATATGGACCCGATACTGGGTTGAAAATGGGGAGCTTGAGAGAGGCCTTCTCATTATTAGAAACCCTCTCCCTTTCCCAATTCAAGAGGTATAAATGGGAAAGGTCAATAAAATAATATTAGGAGGGGATATATGATGCAACGGCTGATGGAACGGCTTACGGCAATAGTCATTCTAATTTTTGGTAACATAATAGTCGCTGCACTACTTCCGGCTGTCGAGCAACCCATGAGG
>Ga0315552_1002360_pt1 | contig 11191 bp, 11 predicted proteins | sample SalMarSW160170MG_2_FD_203102 | JGI IMG/M metagenome (GOLD analysis project Ga0315552, IMG submission 203102) | Salt marsh sediment microbial communities from the Plum Island Ecosystem LTER, Massachusetts, United States - Salt Marsh Sediment SW1601-70 ...
GATTTCAACCATCCCCGATAGAGACATTAAATAGAGTTATCCCTTTGAATGACGTAGTCCTGGACAAGTCCTTCTGCCCTTGACACTCCTGTTTTGTTTACTTATATTCTCCCTCAAACAACAAGGCTAACCTTCTCTCCACTTCCCTGTACACGGGATGGAGGCGGCTTTTGTCGAACCAGATCAGCAGGATAGAAATGAACACATTGAAGATCATGACATACAACATCCACTATGGGATCGGAAAGGATGGGCGATATAATATCGATAGAATTATTGAAGTCATTGCCGCTGAAGATCCTGCTGTGGTGACGCTGCAGGAAGTTGACAACAAAGCAGTGCGCACCAGAGGTGATAATCAGCCAAGGCTCATCGCTGAGGCTTTAGGCATGAACTATTATCACTGTGTTAACCGCTTCATAGGAGATGGTGAACTCGGTATTGCTACACTGAGTAAATCCCCGTTTACCCATATTGAGAGGTTTGATCTCTCCTACCACAAAAGGATTGAGCCCAGGGGAACACTGAGAACCGATATCCAGCTTAACCAAGAGAGCAAGCTTCATGTGTTCAACGTACACTTTGGTTTGGATCCCTGGGAGCGCCGTTTTCAGCGTCGACGCCTATTCAGCGATGAAATACTTCTCCACAAAACGGTTCGCTATCCCGTCATCGTGATGGGCGATTTCAATGATCAGATCATGTCCACGGTACACGGTGCGTTTCGACGACGTTTGGTCGATTCCTCTGCGTACCTTGGGTTCCCTAAGCCCACGTTTTATTGGGGACCGTTCGGGCTACACCTGGATTACATCTATATCGATAAATGCCTTCACGCCGTCGATTCCTACACACTGAGAAGCCCCTTAGCATTTCGGGCATCGGATCACGTCCCGGTGATCACAACGATTGCACTGGATCAACAAGGGGGCGGGCAGTGTGGTATTTAGTCGGCATCACCGTTGTGATTCTCTATCTCGTGTCCCTGGTAATCCTTCCGGTCATCATAACCCAAAAGAAGCGCCCGGAGGCAGCGCTGGCGTGGGTGATGCTGGTGATATTCGTGCCCTTTATCGGGCCTTTTCTGTATCTGGTGTTTGGTATCGAGCGGATAAAAAACCGTAAACTGGAAAAGGTGCTTCTGAGTAAAGCACTCCGGGGAAAACTTCAACAAATCGAAACCCTTTGGACCCCTGTTAAAAACAAGCGTGAGGAAATAGGACTCTCTCATGATCTTGAAAATATCATCCGCGTTTGCAGGGAATTCAGCCTCTTTGATGCAGTGGCCGACAATAAGATCGATATTATTGTGGATGCAAATCAGGCCTACTCAAAAATGAAAGAAGCAATCCTGAGTGCAACGCACAACATTAACCTGGATTACTTTATTTTTCAGCCTGATACGGTGGGGGAGCAGTTTCGGAGCTTTCTGGTGCAGAAAGCCGACCAAGGCGTTAAGGTCAACCTCTTGTACGACGCAATAGGTTCAAGGAAACTTGGGCGCAGCCGTGAGTTTATCGGCTCCATGAGGAAGGCCGGCGTAAGGGTAAAAGACTTCCTCCCGTTGCGCACCTTTATAAGGCCATGGTACGTGAACCTGCGCAACCATCGTAAAATCCTGATCGTTGATAATACCGTTGCATTCATGGGAAGTTTGAATATCGGCGAAGAGTTCTTAAACACGAAAAAGCGCAGGTGGCGTGAGACCAGCGTGATGATCCAGGGACCGGCCGTGGCTCAGCTGCAATGGGTCTTTTGTGAGGATTGGTTTACCGCTACAGGAGAAATGCTCCCCTTCTCAGAGTATTTCGGCTCGTATAAGGACGCAGGCGAGCACATCATGCAGATTGTAGCGAGCGGACCTGATATACGGGAAAAGGCGATGCAAAAAGCGTTTTTCCTGACTATTTCGACGGCAAAAAAATCCATATATCTTACCACGCCATATTTTATTCCCGACGAAGCCATGTACCTGGCTTTACAATTTGCAGCGCTCCGCGGTCTTGATGTAAAGATATTAGTCCCTCACAAATCCGACCATCTCCTTGTACTGCTCGCCGGGCGATCTTACTATGATGAACTTCTCATGAGCGGGGCAGAAATTTACGAATATTCTGCCGGCATCTTGCATGCCAAAATGCTCATCATCGACGGTCAGATAACGATTATCGGCTCAGCAAACGCCGACATGCGCAGCGTCCGATCCAGCTTCGAGGTTAACGTGCAGGTTTACGGAGAAAGCTTTGCTAAGGAGGCTAAACAAACCTTTTATGCCGATCTCAAGAAAAGCAGGAGATTAACGGTTTCGTACCTTTTAAGGCCGGCTAGAATACGGTTTGTAGAAAACCTGCTGCGATTGTCGAGCCCCTTGCTTTGATATCTTGTTAGATGAATGAGATGGCGCTGTTATCAGAGTATGGTCACGGTTCACGTCATCCCGATTCTCAGGGCCATTCAATCCCATTTCTTTAAAGGCATTGCACGGTCCCGAAAAACGGGATGAATTGCCTCTCGGGTCATGTGTTAACATGGAAGGCTTTTCAGGTTTAGGTACTGTTTATGGAATAGACGGCCTTGTCCTCCACCTGCTCCCTGCAAATCAGGCTTTTTGACTCAAGGTATATCAGGTGTGCTATTGCCTCCCCTGTGGCAAACCACTTTTGGGCGACAGGAAACAGGTCCCAGGATTCGCATATAATATCCCAGCTCATCTGCGAGGCCACCTGAAATGCATTCCGGTCCCCTTTTTGCAGGATGGAGAGCACCTCTTCAGCTCGCTTGCCATGATGTTGTTTTAATTCACGGATCCTCTCTCTGTAGTTTTTGAAAATAGACCGATGGCCTGGCAATACCATCTCGACATCCAGTTCATAGACCTTGTCCAGGCTAAGGAGATACTCACGGAGAGGATTCCAGTCATCCGACCACGCTTGAATGTTGGGCGTTATGTCACCGAGTATGTGATCTCCTGAGAAGAGAATCTTCTTGTTCGGCTCAAAAAGACACATATGGCCTCTCGTGTGGCCGGGCGTCTCTATACAGAGAAGCCTGTAGCGCCCGATCTCTATGGTGTCTCCCTGGTGCACCATGCTCAATGGCATATCAAGCCGTGAGCCGTATCGAAACCCTGGATGATTCCGGAGGGCCGACTGGAGTTCTCCCTCGGGGAAACCATGCATGCGTGCCCGTGCGGCCATCTCATCCCAGATGCCGCCCCGTGCGTACCGTTCCGCATCCGGCTGGTTGAAATAAACCCGGGAGGTATTCGTGGCAAGGCGTGACACGAGGGCAAAGTGATCCGCATGGAGGTGGGTAATAAAGAAGTCCGTGTACCTCTGCTTCACACCCAGCTCATCCAACCCGGCCTGCATAACATCCATACACTCTTTTCGATTCAATCCTGTATCAATAATGAGGCTTCTGGCCGCATCCCTGATCACATATGAGTTGACAGCCTTCAGGGGATTGCCGGAAAGGGGGATTTCTATTTTGTAAATATCCGGTAGAATTTCTTCGATCATCTCACAAAACTGCCTCGTGCCCGTAAGGTCTTTATTTCCTTCACAGCCACATACACCGCCTTCTTCACCTCCATGTTTCACCCCGTATTTTGCTTGTTGGTTGCGTCAAAGAGCTCACCTAAGGGGAGGCTTCTGCCTGCCCCCATGCGGCAGCCGTTCCGTGTCGCTCAATCGAGACACAAGACCACTACCCGAGGATTTTCCTTGATGATGGCAACCGTGCGGAGGGATACACTGTATCGGAGTCCATGTGCACCCTGGGAGACTCACACCGTACTTCTTTGATAGGAAATCACTCCATGCCCTGGATTGGATTTGAGAGCAACAAACCCCCGGCAACATCTCGTATGCATGCACCTGGGAGCGGGCCGGATGAAAGCCTTCGAGTTCTATTCCTTTGCGCCCTTATACTTGATAAGGAATATGCACTTCTTGCATTTTGGAAGATCGCTCGGCTCTTTTTGCCAGGATCTATCGCCGCCCCTTCCACAGAGGGAAACGCTCTCTCCTTTGGGAACCGCGTGCCTTTTCGGGAATCCAACCTGAGACAGCCATTCAATCTCCATTCTTCCTCCTCTAACCTTCTTTGGCACCTGTCTGCTCTTATCCAGTTTCCCCAATGCCTCTTCCAACGGTATCTTTCTCGGTCTTGCCATGATTATGTCTACCTCCATGTTAGCCCTCTTTTCCCTGGGCGGCCCCTCGCTTCATCCTCACAAACCTTATCGCCAGGAGAAAAGCACCTTCCGCGGAATTCTCCGGCTCCTGGCTTCATCAAAATACCCTTTGCTTTCGCGCCGCCAACAGGCCCAAGGAAATTACAGCGATCAATGGCTTCGCTCGTGGGTATCGCGTAAAAATTATTATATTTCTATACCACGATTTTTTCTTTCATGGTACAGAGAAATGAAAAAATACGGAAAATTATATATCCTTCAAATTTAAATATAGTCTGTTATCCTTTCTCTTTATACTGATTTCATGCTATGAAATAATACGTATTGCATTTCGCTCAAGAGAGCACCGTATCTGAAGCTATCCATCAACCAATCGCTCCTCCCCGGCAGCTCTATTTTTTGTTGACATGGGGCCTCGATTCATGTTCAATGCACGGGAAACCCACCATCCATGTGGGTTTGTTACTGTTTTCGGCGGGTCCGAGGCCGCTCCGCGCTCGAGGATGCCCCTTCTCGGGGCAGGGGGGAAGGCAGAGGGCCCAAGGCAAAAGGAGATCGAGTGCATGACAGAGGGAACGGTTAAGTGGTTTAGCGAGAAGAAGGGATATGGGTTTATCAGTCAGGACGACGGTAAGGATATCTTCGTCCACTACTCCTCCATCGTGATGCCCGGGTTCAAGAAGCTCGCCGAGGGCGACCGGGTGAGCTTTGAGGTGGAGGAGGACAACCGAGGGCCCAAGGCAAAGAACGTCCAGAGGGTATAGTTTCCGGAGACAAGGCTCGTCTGAAGGTATCCCGTGATAGGATCAGGGGATACCTCCTCCCGTATCGTCAGATGAGCTGAGGGGAATACGGGGTGCACGCCGCCCCCACCTGCTCCTTCAGCACCTCTCTCAGCGCTGAGCGCCCTCATCCCATGAAGGGGGTGATGGTGAGGGAGGGAGGTGTTTTCTCAGGAGGAAGGCGAAAGCCACCATATAATCAGAGCTTACCAAGGCATACCCTTGCCCCCTCTTCCCCCTATGCGAACTTCTCTGCCAGCCGATGCAGAAGCATCCCATAGGCCTTTTGGCCCCGCACAAAGCTTGCAATCCGAAAGAACTCATTGGGCGAGTGTATCCGTTCGTCCCGGAGGCCAAAGGCAAACACGATGGTATACGCATTGAGGTGCTGGAGGAACAAGAAGTTCACCGGCACCGTTCCCCCGGAGCGAATCCGATAGGGCTCCCTGCCGTAGAGATCCTGGAGAACCTCGCCGGCAATATGAAGACCTGGGTAATCAGCGGGAATGAGATACGGCATTGCCCCTTTCTCGGCCGCGGCGGTGGTCACCTTTACGCCCTTAGGAGACACGCGTTTCACGTGATCCATAACCAAATCTGCGATTCGTGAGGGGTCTTGATCGGCCACGAGCCGACAGGTGATCTTTGCATGGGCCGTGCTGGGGAGCACTGTTTTTATGCCCTGCCCCTGAAAGCCGCCATAAATGCCGTTTACCTCCAGGGTTGGCCGAGCCCAGGCACGCTCATAGCAGGTAAATCCCGTCTCCCCAAAGAGGCACGGGGCGCCGGTCTCCCTTAGGTATTCAGCCTCCTCAAATGGCACACGGGCCATCTGTCCTTGCTCCTCATCAGTCAGGGACCGAACCTCATCGTAGAATCCCTCCACGGCGACCCGTCCTTCAGCATCGTGCATGGAGTCAATGATGTGGGCCAGTGTATGGATCGGGTTTGCAACGGTACCGCCGTAAACCCCGGAATGGAGGTCGTGGTCAGGACCCTGCACATCCAGAAATACCGCAACGAGTCCACGGGTGCCAAGAACCAGGGCCGGCTGATCTTCACCCCACTGATCACCGTCGGCGTTCAGAACCAGGTCGCACTTCAAGAGATCGGCCTTGGCTGAGATGAAATCCGGCAATTGAGGGCTGCCGATCTCCTCCTGACCCTCAAAGAGGAACTTCACGTTGACCGGCAAACTCCCCAGGGTTTCGAGCATGGCCTCGGCCACCGTAAGAGGGATGAACATATTGCCCTTATCGTCACTCGCACCTCTCGCGTAGATGCGCTCATCCCGTATGACAGGCTCAAAGGGCGGGTTCTCCCACAAATCGAGGGGATCAACCGGCTGAACGTCGAAATGTCCATAGATCAGCACCGTCGGCCTTTCAGGGGCATGGAGCCAATCGCCGTATACCACGGGATGCCCGCCGGTGTGCATGATCTGAACCGACTCAATGCCCGCCCTTGCCATACGAGCCTCAACCCATTGAGCCGCCTCGTGGACGTGGGTCCTATGATCGGGCAAGCTGGAAATGCTCGGAATGCTCAGGAACTCTTTGAGTTCACGGATAGAACGCTCCCTGTTTTCATCGAGATATGCCTCCCACGTACCCATGATAGATGCCTCCTCTCTGCGGTGGAAGATATATGAGGATTCGAGAAAAGGGAAAAACTTCTTTATGGGCGTCTCATGGTTCGCCCATAAAAAGGCTTGACAATTGCATTCTATCCCTTCAGGGAAAAAAAGCAACCATTGAGAGGCACGAGCTCACCATATGATGAACTGCATGGCTCAAAACACGAGAGGCACGATAAGGGCAAAGGGCTGTAAAAAATGCTCTGATTGCTAAAAAATTGTTTCTAACCCTGAGAAAAATCTTGACAGATAAAAATTAATTATATATCTAATAACCTTCTATTGCAGAAACTGCCGACACAATAATGAACAAAATAGTACCTCAAGACATGATAGGCATTATCAGAGCAACGGGGATACGCATGATTTTCCTGTTGCTCATCCTCGTAGTAGGTAGCTTGAAACTACCGGGCCTGATAATGCCGTAGTGTTTTGAAATATTGTATAAAAACCCGTTATCAGGCCCGCCTGATAACGGGTTTTTATTTTCTCAGCCGAAGCTATTTATCGTAGGGCATGCCTCGCGGAAAATGCAGGCCTTATAAAATAAGGGAGTAAGGAGGACAAATGGGATCCGCCCCTGATGGAATCATTGCCGTAGTAGGAAGCTACGGCAGCGGCAAAACCGAGGTTTCGGTCAACCTCGCGATACGGGGCAAAAGCCGCGGCCTCGATGTGAGCATTGCTGATCTCGACTTGGTGAATCCCTACTTTCGAACCCGTGAAGCACGGCACGTGCTTTCCGGGTTGGGGATCGAGGTGATCGTACCGCCTGAAAAGTATCTTCAGGCCGATCTTCCCATTCTAACCCCTTCCATAGCCGGCATGATTCGCCGGCCCAGGCAGCTCACGCTGCTCGACGTGGGAGGCAATGATGTGGGTGCAAGGGTGCTCGGGGCCCTCGCTGACTCCACCGGCAGCGCGCGAGTGCAGGTGCTCCAGATAGTCAACCCCTTTCGACCGCGGTCTAGTACGATGGAGCAATGCCTGAGCATGCGCGATGGGATCGAGAGAGCCTCGAGGATGGCCATAAGCGGCATCATCGGAAATGCACACCTGATAGAGGAAACCACGGTGGAGGACATTTACAGGGGCTATGGCTTCGTGCAGGCCTTATCAGAGGTGAGCGGGCTGCCCCTCGAGTGCGTCACCGTTGCCGAGGAGCTGCTCGGGAGATTGGATAAGGGCAATTTCTCATGCCCGCTCCTGCCCATCAAACGGCAGCTTGTACCGCCGTGGAAAAGGGCTTGCTCATGGTAATCAAAATTTAAGCGAGTGAAAGAGAATGAACTACGTTTACCATATCGATCGCGATAGATGTAAGGGATGCGGGCTCTGCGCAGCAGTGTGTCCTAAAAAGGTGCTCCAGATCTCAGATGAGATCAACACCAAGGGTTATTTCCCTATTTATCAAGCGCACCCCGAGAACTGCATTTTTTGTTCAACATGCTGCATCATGTGCCCTGAGGTGGCGCTCACGATCACCGATGCCGCTTCAGAGATGGTGAACGCGGCATAAGGGAAGGAGAACCTATGGGCAAGGTGTTAATGAAGGGAAACGAGGCTATTGGAGAGGCCGCTATCAGGGCCGGGTGCCTCAACTACTTCGCCTATCCGATTACCCCTCAGTCGGAGGTGGCGGAGTATCTCTCCCGCCGGCTTCCAGAGGTTGGCGGGGTCTTTTTGCAGGGGGAGAGCGAGGTTGCGGTTTCCTACATGATATTCGGTGCTTCGGCTTGCGGAGAGCGGGTGTTCACCACCTCCTCAAGCCCGGGGATCAGCCTCATGAGCGAGGGCATCAGCTATATCGCGGCAGCCCAGTGCCCGGCGGTATTCGTCAACATCATGCGGGGCGGACCTGGGCTTGGCGGTATCCTCCCTTCCCAGGCAGACTACTTCCAGGCAACCAAGGGTGGAGGGCACGGCGACTACCGGCTCCTCGTGATGGCGCCCTCAGGCGTGCAGGAAGCGGTTGATATGGTGATGATGGCCTTTCCCCTGGCGGAAAAGTACCGGAACCCGGTGATGATCCTCGGCGACGGACTGATCGGCCAGATGATGGAGCCCGTAGAATTCCCCGATCACCTCAGCTCAACGCCGAGCAATAAGGATGAGTGGGCCACCAACGGGATGGCTACCCGGAATAGCGAGAAGCCCAATGTGGTAAAAACTCTCATCCTGGACCCGACCAAGCTCAATGAACATAACCTCCACCTGAAGGAAAAATACGATCGGATGAAGCGCGATGAGATCAGCTATGAGCCTTACAACCTCGATGCCGACTACCGGGCCCTCATCGTGAGCTATGGCACTATGAGCAGGGTATGCAGGAGCGCAATCGATGCCCTGAAGGATCAATACGTTGAGGTAGGAATGGTGCGGCCTCAGACCCTCTTCCCCTTCCCCGAGAGGGCCATAGAGGAGGCCGCCTCAAAGGAAAGCTGCGAGGTGGTGGTGAGTGTCGAGATGAGCATGGGGCAGATGGTTGAGGATGTGGAGCGGAGCGTAAGAGGTAGGCGTCCGGTCAAATGGTACGGCGCCTGTGGGGGCGATATTCCAACTCCTGAGGAGATCATGGCGGCAATGAAGTCGTTCATCAGCTCAGAAAGCCCTCATCTCGTTCATTCCCTTACAGGGTGAACATGAAGCCTGTTTAAGGGATTACCGCTGTCCCTGTCCAAGAAGGAGATGAGATCATGGGAAAGACATTTACGAGGCCGCAGGCACTCTCTGAAGAGCATACCCACTACTGTCCGGGTTGCACCCATGGGATTATTCACCGGCTTATCGCCGAGGTGATCGACGAGCTGGGAATACGGGGCCGCACCGTGGGCATTTCGCCGGTCGGCTGCGCGGTACTGGCTCACAACTACTTCACCTTTGACTTTCAGGAGGCGGCCCACGGCCGCGCACCTGCAATGGCTACCGGCATCAAACGGGTTCGCCCCGACCTCATGGTATTTACCTACCAGGGGGACGGCGACCTCGCGAGCATAGGAATGGGCGAGATCGTTCACGCGGCAAACAGGGGCGAGAAGTTTACTACTATCTTCGTGAATAATACCGTGTACGGCATGACCGGAGGTCAGATGGCGCCGACCACGATGCCGGGCCAACGGACTACCACCTCACCCCTCGGGCGCAACGTCGAGGAGATCGGCATGCCTCTCAAGGTGGCGGAACTGCTCTCCGCCCTGGAGACGCCCGGCTATATCGCCAGGGTAACGGTGATAAAGCCGGGCTACATCGTGAAGGCCAAGAGGGCTATAAAGAAGGCCTTTACCTACCAGCTCCAGGGCCGGTGTTTCAGCCTGGTAGAGGTGGTGAGCACCTGCCCCACCAACTGGGGCATCACGCCTTTTGAGGCGGTAAACTGGACTGAGGAGGTCTTGCTCCCGTACTACCAACTGGGAGAATACAAATCACCCGATACCTAACAGGAGGGATACATGCAGACTGAGGTAATGTTTGCCGGGTTTGGGGGCCAGGGGATCTTGCTGAGCGCCAAGATCCTGGCTCATGCAGCTTTGGAACAGGGGCTCGAGGTGGCCTGGGTGCCTTCTTACGGCCCTGAGATGCGGGGAGGAACCGCCTACTGTTTGGTGGTGATGGGCGATCGGCCCATCGGATCCCCGGTTATCAAGAACCCCTTTCATCTCGTTGCCATGAACCGCCCTTCTCTGGAAAAATTCGCGCCTATGGTGAAACCGGGGGGTGTGATACTGGGCAACAGCTCGCTGATTCCCTATGGCTCCGGTCGTTCTGATGTGCGCGAGCTCCTCGTGCCGGTCAATGAGGTCGCCATCAAACTCGGGAGTCTCAGGTCTGCGAACATCGTGGCCCTTTCCACCTTTGTCTGTCTCAGCGAGATCATCAGCTACGATACCCTTCGACACTGCATCCAGGAGGAGTTTTCCTCAAAAAGCAAGCTGATCGCCCTCAACCTAAAGGCAGCTGAACAGGGCAGAAGGCTGGCCTACCCCTCTTCCCGGTAAGTCCATCTCCAATGGCTGGCACTGATCCGTTCCCGGGTGTGGGGGAAGACCACCAAGATAACATCTCAGCGAATATCGATAATCGCTTTGCGGGGGTGTTCGGGCATGAAATGGAACGCTATTGCTCTTCCATTCCGAAGATCCATACGGCAAGATAGGTAACGCGAGATGGTCTCAGCCCCCCTTGAAGGTACTCCCGGCGCAACACGCCAACCTGAGCGTCACTAAGTCCATTGATTCATAAATTCACTAACGAATTTACTCCCTCAGGACTTAGTGCTGAGTGAGCTTTTGCTCAAATTATGGACTCGATTATACGTTAGCGTAATTGCGAATCGAAGCACTAAGGAAGCGGCTGCCGGTATTGAGCTTACAGGGACCGTATCTCCTGTCTCATGAATACCGCATAGGAGATCCCAAAGAAGATAACGCTGATGGCGATCAGGGAGATCATGTGGGGGATCACCACATAGATGCTCTGTGAGAGGGCCAGGGGCCGCTGGAACCGTGCCGAAGAGAGCCGCTCGATCGGCCCCATGAGCACCATGGACTTGGTGGTCTTTCTCATGGGATCGATGAT
>Ga0315552_1002363_pt1 | contig 11182 bp, 13 predicted proteins | sample SalMarSW160170MG_2_FD_203102 | JGI IMG/M metagenome (GOLD analysis project Ga0315552, IMG submission 203102) | Salt marsh sediment microbial communities from the Plum Island Ecosystem LTER, Massachusetts, United States - Salt Marsh Sediment SW1601-70 ...
TGTGTTTGTTTATTAATCAACAATTTATTCTATCGGAGGCTTGCTATCATGCAAGTTCTTTATATATCTTGAGAAAGATCATATGCTTATACTCTCACAACATTATACTAGAGCACAGGTTTCTACCCTATTTTGATATTGGTGATAGTGGCTTTAATGTAAAGAAGAATTTTCATCATATAAGGAGCACCCACTCCATTCCCATCATTGACTACAACAAGCGAGGTAAAAAGACTGATATAGAAACTCTCAAAAGACGGGGCTATGATGAGAAAGGAACTCCCTTTGCTCACCTCAAGGGATATTATGTAAGCCCAATGGATGTGATGAGAAGAAAAGAAGAGTATCCTTTGTTTGTCAAAAGCAGTGTTTAGCCTCACCCCTGGCTATACCTAATCCTATAGAGGCCTGTAAGTATCTCGGCACAGAATGTGGCTATTCTACTCATATGTCCATTAAGGCTCATCCCCGGCTTATCTGTGAGATTCCCAGGAGCTCAGATCGCTGGAAGAAGATCCGTAATCTTCGCTCAGCCTCTGAGCGGTCCAATGGAACTACCAAGTCATCTGACCTAGACATCTTAGAATCTCCCCGCATCTATGAATTAGCTATGGCTTACATTGAAGCAACCATGGCCTGTATCACTACTCTCCTAAAGCGGGTGATACGTTTTGTTATGAGGATTACCCTTAACCTTACGAGGTATCTGAAAACTTGGGATAAATCCTACAAGAAAAAATTAGCAGCTCCTGAGGGTGTCAATTATAAAGTAAAAGAGACCCACCATTATAAAACAAAACTGACCCACCCTGCTTTAAAATATATAGCAGGCTGACCCGATTTGCTACCGTTGCCTCTTCGGTATATCTCCTAAAAGCCTCATATTTGCCTCTAGAGACCATCTTACTCAAAGATATATTCAGTAAATTGTTATCCCAATGTGCCATTTTAACCGCTTTTCCCCGTTTAGGTCTTGAATGAAGACTCATACAAGGCCCGTAAAGGGGCGATCTCTGTCAAAGAATACATCTTACAACCTTTTCTTTTTCAGCCGCCTCTGGCTCTCCTTGAACCTGTAACTTTCCCCGTTCATCAAGAGTATCTCGCATCTGTGAGTTAGGCGATCCAGAAGGGCAGAAGTAAGCTTCTCATCACCAAAAACTTTTGTCCATTCACCAAACTCTAAGTTTGTGGTAACCACAATTGAGCCCTGTTCATATCGCTCAGCAAATACCCCAAATAGAAGCTGTGCCCCCCGATTGAGAAAGGGGTATATAGCCCAGTTCATCTATGATCAGTAGATCTACCGTCTTTAACTTCTTCTGTAACTTAAGCAGCCTTTTTTCTTCGCGGGCCTCAGTTAAAGAGGTTACGATACTTGCTGTGGTCTGAAAACTCACTCTCTTACCTTGTCTGCAGGCCTCCTCTCCTAAGGAAATGGCTAAATGAGTTTTTCCTGTACCATTATTACCAATCAGTACCACATTCTCCCTACGCACTATATATTCTGTACTTCTGTAGAGCTCAAGGAACTTGGTCTTATTCAGGCTGGGCAGGCAGGAGAAGCCAAACTCATCGAGATTTTTTTCCCGGGGAAAGCCTGCCTGTTTTATCCTCCTCTTTATGCCATTTGCTTCTCTGGCTAGAGTCTCCTGTTCTACCAAGGCAAGGAGGAACTCTTCATAACCAGAACTATTCCTGGCTGCCTCTTTAGCAACCTTAGGGTACTCCCTTAAGACTGTAGATAATCTTAAGGTTCTTAAGTATTCTTCAAGAAGATGATCCTTCTTCATCCAATACTCACCTCCTCAATTTCAAGTAAGCGGTTGAACCCTTTGATATCGGGACTTTTTACCTTGATAGCATCGAATTCAGGCCAGGCTCTTGTATCCAATCTTGCTCCGGATGGATTATCTTCTTTATGGTTTAAGAGGATTCTGACTGCATCTACACTAAAGGAGCCAAAGGTAATAGCCCGGGATAAGGCCTGCGCAATTTCCTGGGTAGTATAGTCCTCGTGCAGGAGAAGTAGACGGATATATTCTTTCTCTGGTCTGTCTTCCCTTTCTCTGAGGATCTTTCTATACTCCTCAAAAATCCGGGGCAGCCTCCAGTCTTTAAAGGGCCTCCCGTGCTCTAATACATGAGGCTTTCTCTTTAGAATAAGGATATAATGTAGAGGTTCAAGTATCTCTTGGTTGCGAGCATAGGACCGGGGATGTTCTGCTATTATCCCGTCATCTTTGACAATCTTGACCCTGTCCACATAACCTTTGATGGTAACACATTTATGGGCATATTTTATGGGGACAGAGTAGAGATTATGATCAAATCTAACTTCTGAGAATTTGTTCACTATGGCCTCCTGAGTCCTGCAACATGAATATCTTCTTTTGGGTAGAGGAAAGAGCCTTTCTTTTTCCTTATCGAGGCATTCTCTAACCGTTCCCTCTCCATCGGGATGAGAGCGGTCTAGATCCTTCTGGCACCAATTGAGAATAGGCCCATTTAACTCTTCTATGGACTCTACTTCGGGGACAGGCACAAAGACATTCCGTCTTATTACACCTACCAGGCCCTCTACATGACCTTTCTCATTGGGACATTGAGTGTTGAAAAGTGTCCTTCAAACATAAAGTGACTTCGAAAAGCAACAAAGTTCTTCTGCTCATCTCTCCTGTGGCCTCTATAGAGCTTCTTTACCAGGGTCTTTGGATTATCAAAGGTCATCCTGCGAGGCACTCCTTCAAAGTAGTAGAAGCCCTCCTGCATGCCATCGAGAAAAGCCTCCTGTCTTTCTGTAGGATAGGCCCTGGCAAACCTAGCTGTGGAATAACAGAGCGCATACATAATAGATGAACCTTTGTAAGCTTACCCGCTACATATACCCATGCCTCCCCGAAATCCACCTGTGCCTCTATGCCTGGCTCATAGGCTATAGGCACATATACATCCTTGAGGCTCGGTCTTATCTTCTCCAGGTACTTGTAGACCGTAATCTGTGCTCCTTTAAATCCACATTCCTCTTTTAATCTGTCAAAGATCCGTTTTCCTGTATGATGCTGTTTCTTTGGTTTTGTTTTGTCTTCTTCTAGCCACCCATGAATTATCGGCTTAAATGGTCCCAGTACCCTCGATACAGGCTCTTTCTTTCTTTTGTATATAGGTGGTGAAACATCACGTAACGCCTTACGTACTGTTGTGCGTGACCGGTGGTAGTTCCTGGTTATCCATCTTATTGACCTGTGTTCCACGAAATAGGCTCTTCTTATTCTCTCTTTCTCTTCCACTCCAATCATCTCCTTGCCCTCCTCTGTTAAAACAAGGTGCTTGCCCTATTATAACAGGTTTTGGGCGGTTGGAGTGGGTCAATTTCACTATATAATTTCTACCCTAACTGGGTCTATTTTACTATATAAAACCCACTGAGGTACTAGCCTTTATTCTTTCCCTGATCCAGAGAAAAAGATCCCCTCCTTTAGGATGATGCTACCCCATAATTCGGCAAACCTAGCTTTAGCTTTCATGAAGGGGTCTTTTTTGTTTTGTCAAAGAGCTCTTCGCACACGTAAAATTCCTCAGATATTCGTCCTTTTCTCTCCAACTTCTACCTTTTCTTTCCCAACTTACCTCTTATTTACAAATTTCTTATCCGCTTTTCAACAGAAAAAGTGGGTTCTTAAACTACCCCTACTGCTACATAATATGTCCTCTACAAGTACCGAAGATTATTTGCTTTTCAGGATTCATAGAGCCGTACATCGTAAGACATAGCTTCTAGCTACCTTCTTACTTGATGCGCAGTCTTGATTTTCTGAGAAGAGCTATGGCAAAACAAAGACAGTGCACAGGATAATTGTCGCTATCTGACCTAATGCTGTGAACTGCATTTGGAGGAATGCGGATTAAATCGCCTGGATATACCCGTTTTTTCTCCTTCTCGATCTCCATAATACCTCTTCCGTAGAGAACATAGTAAAACTCTTCACTATTATGAGTATGGGGTTTTAATGCGGTTCCTCCTTCAACCTGAAACTCATTAATAAACTCAAGATATCCTGCCTCTGTCTTAGCTTGAAGCTCATTTTTGTTAAAGAGATACCAACCTAGGCAAGTACCCTCGTGTTCAGTGATTGGACAAACATTAGTGATATTCCTCACATTCATGGTTCACTCCTTGTTAATTGGGATCACACCTCTCCATGCGAAATCACAAAAGAAAGTCTTGCCGACGCAATTAAAAATCTCAATCTGGAAAGATTCCAATACCTGACATCCAGGAGAACTGCACTCTCCTGGTTATGGTTAAAACCTTCATTGCCCAAGGCGCTCGATTTAACAACAGATTCAAGCTTCCTTTCTACCTATAAGCTTATCCATACTCTAATTTATTCGATTGTAAACCCTCCATCTACGGCTATAATTGCTCCTGTGACAAAATTTGAAGCATCGGATGCTAAAAATATAGTTGCTCCTTTCAAATCTTCAGGTTGCCCGGGTCTCCTAAGAGGAGTAAGGTCTATCATTTTTTTCAATATCTCTGGTCTCTTAAAGAATTCCAATGACATATCTGTCTCTATGAACCCAGGCGCCAGAGCATTGACACAAATATTGTATTTTGCCCATTCAGAAGCCAGGGTTTTAGTCAGCATCACTACCCCCCCCTTAGTAGCGTTATATGCTGTAGCCTGTCCCCCGGGAGAAGATATGAAACCCCACATTGAAGCGAGATTGATGATCTTACCACTTTTCTGTTTTATCATCTCCCTACCCACTGCTTGAGAACATAAAAATGTCCCTGTCAAATTCACCGCGACAACCTTATCCCATTTTTCCTTCTCACATTCTTGGGAAGGAGTAAAACCAAGTCCGACCCCAGCATTATTAACCAAAATATCAATTCTTCCGAACTCTTCTAACGTCTTCTGAACCATTTGGTCCACGTCGCCAGGTTTAACAACATCAGTTTTAATAGCAAATGACTTTCGTCCAAGCTTCTTCACTTCATCGCTCGTTTTTTGGGCATTTTCAAACATAATCTCCGCAATAACTACATCTGCCCCCGCTTCAGCAAGTGCTACAGCGATAGCCTTGCCTATCCCTCTACCTGCTCCTGTAACGATAGCCTTTTTGCCGCTTACATCAAAAAGATCATCCATCTTTCTCCCTCCTTGAGTATAGATCATCTCTCTAATTTTCTAAGTAAGACTCCTTGCGCTTCGCCATCCGCCCCAAAACTTTTTGTTTTTTCCTCTAGTTTCTTAGTGATTGATAATATGCACTCTTCACTACCCCCCGCTCAAGACATAATGTTTGATTCGTATTTTCTGGCGAAGTGCCTTCAAAGCTTTCCTTTGGAAACCACTACCAAATAGTCCAACCTCCATCAATGACCACCGCTTGTCCGGTCACAAACTCTGATGCGTCTGAAGCTAGGTAAACGACAGTTCCTGCTAGTTCTTTTGGTTCCGCGTGCCTTCTCATTGGTGTCATCTCCATAATTTCCGGACGAATCTCCTTATTTCCCAGGAATTCTCTGGACAGATCGGTGAGAAAATAACCTGGTGCAAGAGCATTAACTCTTATATTGTATCGTGCCCATTCAGCAGCTAGTGCTTTAGTGAGCATCATAACTGCAGCTTTGGCCACACAATAAATCCCCATGTATCCTCTTTTATTGTAAACAATTCCTGATATCGACCCCATATTAATGATATTGCCACTTTTCTGTTTTATCATCTCCCTACCCACTACTTGAGAACATAAAAGCACCGCCCTTACGTCTACGTCCATGATAGCATCATAGTCTTCCAGTCTCATACTCTCCAAAGGAGCCGTTATACAAATTCCGGCATTATTCACTAATATGTCAATCCTTCCGAACTCTTCTAATATCTTCTGAACCATCGTTTTCACATCAGTAGGTTTGGTAACATCCGTCTTTAAAGCAAAGGAATGCCGCCCTAGTCTTTTGATTTTTTCTGCTACTCTTTTAGCATTGTCAAAATCTATGTCAGGTATAGCTACATCAGCTCCTGCTTCTGCTAAAGCCACTGCAATAGCTCTACCAAGTCCTTTGCCTGCTCCCGTCACGATAGCTTTCCTACCGCTTAAATCATATAAGTCAAACTTGCCCATCTTAACCACTCCCTTCGAATCAGTCCACTTGACCTCTTCTCTTTGTTGATGAACGTCATTAATCTCCTCACTTGTTGGTCACTTACCATCCAGGCCTCCTTTTTTATTAGAGTCACCTGAATAGTATAGCCCCTTTTTCCAAAACGGGAATTTTAATTGTCGTTGACCGGGAAATATAATTGTCGTTCATCACCCCCCCCCTCTTTTAAAATAATTTTCCAAGGTAGGTCTTCATCATGAGAGTTTTTCCCTTTAACACTGGTATGATTATCTCCGTTAAGATCCTTAATCTATGAAAAGCTCCGGTGAGTAATTTCCCGGTGCAGAAACGCCCAGAGGACCAAAGTCTTATTTTTCGAAAGGAGACTATAGCTTCAGGATGACCTTCCGTCGGAAAAGACATGTTTAAGCTGCGAAAATAATCTCCTCTCATCTCTCACCGGTGCCGGCTTTGGACGAGGAGTAAACCTGTCGAAACACAAGACACTTTTAGAATTTCACGGCCCCTGCAGTTAAACCTCTTATGATAAAACGCTGAAAGATTGTAAATAATATCAGTATAGGTATTACCGCCAAAAATGATAAAGCCATAATAGTCTCCCAGCTAACGTAATAGTGCCCCATTAGTCTGACCAGTTGTGTTGTTATCGGCATAGCATTGGAGTCCGTTGTAAATATGAAAGCGTAAAGATATTCTATCCAAGATTGCAAGAAGGCAAATATACCAACAGCAGTTATCCCCGGCAAACTTAATGGGAGGACAATCCTCATAAGGGAGTTCAGGGTGGAGCACCCATCGATCTTAGCAGCATCTTCTATGTCTTTTGGGATACTGTCGAATACACTCTTCAACATTAAAGTACAAAAGGGAACCGTAATAGTAGTGTGAAGTAACACCACACCCCTCCATTTGTTGTAAAAGCCCAGTCCTCTTATTATGGGAAAATAGCTGATAGCCAGTATTTCCATGGGAAACATCTGAGTGACCAAAGCCAATAAAATGAATCCAGTTCGCCCTGTAAACTTATACCTAGAAAGACCATATGCTCCTAGAGAAGCAAAGACCAAGGTTACCAATGCCGTTGACGAAGCAATAGCCCAGCTATTCCTGTAGGTACTCATGATTTCCTCGTTTAATACTATATTGACAAAATTTTCGAAAGTAAATCTTGGAGGAATAAACGTGTAAAAAAGAAGCTTGTGGGGTGTTAACGAAATTACGATCATATACCATATTGGAATATATACTGGAACCAAACACAAAGTCAAAATAAGATATATTACATAATTACTCTTTCTCGTCATCGGCTCATTCGGTAGTGTAATATTTTACGTATAGTATAACAAAAAATAACATGAACAGAACCATAAAGCCGCCCATCGCTGCAGCCTCACCAAACTTGAAGCCTTTGAAAGCTGTCTTATAAATAGCAGTAGGAAATATTTCACTTGCCTTCATCGGTCCCCCTTTGGTCATTATCCAAACTAGGTCGAAAAATCTGAAGGTCCAAATGGTGTCCAAAAGTGCAACGGTCAAAATGACTGGTTTTAAATGAGGCAAGGTTATATACCAGAAGCTATTCCATTTTGTCGCCCCATCTATTACTGCTGCTTCATATAGGGTCTCGGGAATAGATTGAAGTGCAGCCAACATCATTATCGTAAAAAAGGGGTAAAAACTCCAGACATTGGTAATAGTAACCATCGATAGCGCCAAGTTAGGGTCTCCTAACCAACTTCTAGCCATCACCCCTAGGCCTACCTGGTGCAGAGACGTGTTTATGACTCCGTGGACAGGATGATACATTAATATCCATATACAAGCCGCCACTGTTGGAGGAAAAAGCCAGGGTAAAAATTGTAATCCTCTCCACAGATTCCTATATTTCAGATTTTCGGTATTTAATAGTAAAGCAAATCCCAATCCGATCAGAAAATGAAACAGAACGCTAAATCCTGTGAAAAAAAATGTGTTTCTTATGACTTTCAGGAAATACTCCTGGTGAAGAACTTCCTGATAATAATGTAACCCAACAAACCCGCCTGCTTCGGTAACGAAGCTAGTGTATAGTGCCTTTAGGAAAGGGTAGATACATGTTACCAGCAAGTATATGAAGGCAGGCATGACATAAAAGACTCCTGCCGGGATCAAGACTCGCCTTGGATGTGCTTCGTTTAACGACATAACCTCCTCCTTAGGCTTCTTGACCACCTAGCTTTTGGTAGCAATCTCTCACCTTTCAGATCACATACGATGATCTCTCTCGGTAATCGACTAGGCGGGTCCTCCTGGGTGCCAACCCAGAGAATGGTCTCGAGAGGAACCCAAAAATTCTTTCCTCTCGAGACCAACTGAAGTCAGTAATTGTCTGCCCCATTCTATCGTTTGCCATAACCTCACAAAAAAAACTCACTAATTGAGCAGGATCCATTCGCGTTGTTCTTCCTACGACCCGCTAGCTTAAATGTCTATCTCCTTTTTGAACTACAATCTCTCGACATCTATCAACTCAGTAAAATCTGTCTCTATTTTTCTATTTAACTCAGGAACCTACCCCGACGACCCCAATGCCTTCTTCTTTACTCTTATGTCTTACCGTGTAAATGGGCCGTACTGATCCTCCCATTCTTTGAACATCTTTCCCCATTCTTTAGCCACTTTATCCAACATTTCTTTTGCTGTTTGCTTTCCCAGCGCCGCGGCTTGCATCTCTACCTTGAAAAACTCAAGCGCAGCATCAAGCTGAGGTGGTAGATAGTGGTACTGACTGACAAAACCGGGGGCCATTGCCTGCTGGAGAAAGGGAGCAACGTAAGGATCGGCCAGCATGTCTTTCGCTTGGTAGGTAGCCTTCGTTGCCGGTATGAACGGGTTCTTGTAGATGATCGCCTCGAGTGGGGTCTTTGCCTTCTCTACCATCTCACCCCAGTAGAGGAACCTATGAATTTGGGGCTCCGAGCATATCCACTTAATAAACTTCCAAGCCAGTTCTCGTTTTTCGCCCGTAGTCGTCGTTGGTATACCAAAAGCATAATCGCAGCCAGAAGATGTACCACCGGCAATTTTTCCTTTGGGTAACACCGCTACCCCCCAGTCAAACGACGGTTCCATTCGCGCAACAAAGGGCACGGTCCATCCTCCATCATTGATCATTGCAGCCTCACCTAAAGCGAACATCTCTCTAGCTTTTGGACTAGTGGTTTCGACATAGCCAGGGGTATGGACCTTGTGTTTCCGAATAAGATCCAAAAACCATTCAGTCGCCTCTAGTGCCTTCGGCTCATTTATACGAATCTTTCCGTTAACTCTACCTATTCTACCGCCGTTTTGTAGGATAAAAGATCCCATCCATAGAAGAACCTCTATGTCTGCACCATCAAATGCGACTCCCCACCTTTTCTTGTCAGGGTTCGTTAATTTCTTGGCAGCCTCTAGATATTCATCCCAGTTTTTAGGAGGACCTGCAAGACCAGCTTCTGCAAAATAGGTCTTATTCCAGAAGAGACATATCGACCCGCCACATTGCGAAAGACCGTACCATTTACCATTGTAGCGGGAGAGTAGGAACTCAACGTATTGATCCTTAAACTTCTTTCCGTTTTCCTTCTCGATAAGAGGATCCAAATTCACAAGATAGTCGTTGACCGCCATGAAAGGGGTTATCCCAGTCCCCCAGAAGGATATTACGTCAGGAAGTCCCCCCGCCTTGGCTGCGATCATTACTCTCTTTATCAGGTCATACCACATAATACTAGTAATTTTTAGTTTGATACCTAGTTCCTTTTCGGCCTGTTTGTATTGAGGAACTGCTATCTCCTCAAATTCAGTTGACTGACAGTCCCAGAGAGTCAATGTTGGTACTTCTGCCGTGACGCTCGTGGTGCCAGCGCCGATCATTAATATTGTGACCACACATAGGATAGTGATCATCCTTATATACTTTCCCTTCATTTTATTATCCTCCTGACTCGGTTTTTTTCTTTGGAAAGCTTCCGAAAGAGAAATTATTACTTCAACCCTTCTCTATTCTAAAAGCTTTCCTTTACTCTAGCTAATGGCCTATTTATTTTCTTATCTCTCACCCCCTTCTGGCCCTATTTTTTTAATTTCCTCTGCAACTCTCTTAGCATTGTCAAAATCTATGTCGGGCACAGCCACATCTGCCCCTGCTTCAGCAAGTGCTATGGCGATAGCCTTACCTATTCCCCTACCTGCTCCCGTAACGATGGCTTTCTTGCCAGTTAAATCAAATGTGATTTTTCATGAACCATGTCAATTTTACCTTCGAAAAGCAATCAAGCCTCTTAAAAATAAGGATCTTAGGTACTCCCTTTTTATCCACCTGTCAAAATGCTTTGAATTTACCCTCTTTACTAACTGGGCTAACTTCAAAAATATGGTAAATATATCTTTCTCCATTGGGGATAGCTCAGTAGCACTCTTCATAAAGACGCACTACTTCTTCAATGCTAACTTCTCGAGGATTTGCCTTTATGCAATCACCCATAGTTCTAAAAGCATCTTCCGCCATCACGGATAATTTATCTTTTTCAGTCCCTAATTCTTGTAGACTTTTGTTGAGTTTTATTTTGTCTAAAAGTTCCTCCATTGCTTCGACGCTTTTTAGAGCTTTCGCTTTATTATACGGGGAAGAGATTGATTTCCCCATCTTCTCTGCTGCTAAACAATACTTTTCTACAATTTGTCTATCCCCTTTCTCTATATTAAAGCGCATTATTAGAGGAGTAATTGCAGCTAAACTAGCTCCATGAGCTACCTGAGGATAGTGTCCCGTGATTGGATGACTAAGTGCATGAGGAAGCACAGCATCAGCAGTGTTGTCTGCCCAACCTGCATAGGTATCTGCTAGTGCCATCCTCTCCCTACCCTCTTTATTGTTTCCTTCGACATAGACTAGAGGCAAATAATGAGAGATAAGTTTAATAGCTTCCAAGCAATAAAGGTCGGAGATCGGTGTACTCTGTCGGCAAACCAATGATTCTAGAGCATGAGTTAAAGCGTCAAATCCTGTCGTAGCTGTCA
>Ga0315552_1002365_pt1 | contig 11179 bp, 16 predicted proteins | sample SalMarSW160170MG_2_FD_203102 | JGI IMG/M metagenome (GOLD analysis project Ga0315552, IMG submission 203102) | Salt marsh sediment microbial communities from the Plum Island Ecosystem LTER, Massachusetts, United States - Salt Marsh Sediment SW1601-70 ...
CAGTTTCCTTCCCGCTATTTTAACCTCATCCGCTGCTTCCCTTTGGGAGGGAACAGGGTTCAAAAGAGAAAATGGAGGTAGATTCATGCCGAAGGTAGGAGTCCTAGCGGGTCTCAAGCTTTTTTCTTTCTTGAGTTTCTCAAGGGAGAAAGGTCTCTTTTTAACAGATAGCTGCTTTTTTATTTTTCGTCTGGCTAAAAACGGAGAAAAATCAACCCACAAAATGAGCGAAATAACGAAAATCCCCCCTAGAATAGCACCTGCTCCCACTCTTCCAAAAAAGGAAAGGAAAGTTTTGGAAAAGAATAGTCCCAATAATCCCCCTCTATAAAGAAAGGGGAGTTTATTTAAACCCAACATAGACAGGGATGTCGAGAAGGCTATGAGAAAAAGGACGAGCCCCGTGATTTTACGAAACAACCCATCTATCTCTCCTCGTCTAAATTTTTCCACTCCTCCTTTAATCAGACCTAGAGGAACTAAAAATGCTCCCAATCCCAGGACAAGATAAAGATAATAGGCTATGAACACCCCAAACCTTCCCACGTAATTATCGGAAGAGATACGGGGAGGATAGGTGAGAAAAGAAGACCTGGACGAGTTGAAAAAAATAAGGCTTAACAAAATAAACGCGCCCACCACTACCAAAAGAACTCCAATAATTTCATCCTCTTTTCTTTTTATGAGCATGGCTTACCTTCCCGTATGACCAAACCCCTTGTGACTTCTTTCAGACCCCTTTAGTTGATTGACAACTCTTAGCCGGGCATAGCATACAGGACAAAGCACTCCCTGGGCAATCCTATCTCCCCGTTTGATAAGATAAGGCTTTTCTCCAAAATTAATAAGAATAACCTGAATCTCTCCTCGATAGTCAGGATCAATAGTTCCTGGAGAGTTGATCACACTTACTCCCTGAGTAGCCAAACCGCTGCGAGGTCTTATTTGAAGCTCAAAACCAGTGGGAATACCCACTTTTATCCCCGTAGGAATCAACTTTATCTGCCTGGGAAGAAGAGTGGTAGCTCGACGAGCACAAAGATCCATACCGCTCGATCCTCCCGTCATATATTGAGGAAGAGGAAGATCTGGATCCAATTGCTCAACCTCTATTTCCACCCACTCCATACTGAGTTCCTCAAATCAAAACCAACCAATTTTTGTTGTCTAAACCACCTTAATCTTAAACACCTGGTCAAGCTGATCAAGGGCAGACTTATGATGTTTCTCAGAAAGAGCCGCCACAGAATCTCTATACACAACTACCTCATAATCTCTCATGGCCGCCTCAGCTGCGGTAAAAAAAACGCAAATATTAGTGAGAACCCCTGTCAGGTGTAACTTCTCAACCTTAAGCTCCTTTAATAGGAGGTCTAGATCGGTCCCCAGAAAACCAGAATATCTTCTCTTTTTTACTATAAAATCAGTTTTTTCCGGCTTCAACTCTTCCACAACCTCTGCCCCCTTGGTGCCCAAAATAGCGTGAGCAGGCCATCGTTTAAACTCCTCATCTTGAGCTCTGTGAGCATCACAGATGTAAATGACGGGGATCCCTTTTTTTCTTGCCTCCTCAATCCTTAGCTTTACCTTAGGAAGGATCTTACGGGCAGATGGCACCTCCAGGGGAGCGCCTCTTTCCACAAAATCCTTCAACATTTCCATGACTAAAAGAGCTTCTCTGGCCATTGGATAACCCCCTCTCTTATCTGCGGTAGTTGTTGGCTGTCGTTGGTTAATAATTCAGAACTGAGAATTAAGAATTAAGAAAAAACCTGTTGGTAAATCTCAGTTCTCAATGCTCAATGCTTAGTGCTTAGTTTTATTTCACTCTGGCGGACGCGGCTGCAACCAATTCGAACCGCTGCTGAAATAACCGCACATATCAAAATACTTCCTGTTCGCCAACTCTATTTATATCAGAAATTATCTAAAAAAGCAACCCAACTGCGCTTGTTGGGAATGTCCTATCAACAAATAGCCAAAAGCTTAAACATCAATAGATAAAACGTATATGCTGTGTTATATGCTGAAAGCGCGCACTCTTTTCTTTTCAAGCCAAACACGGATGTTGAGCTTGATTTATCTGACATATCATTAGGTTCCAATTATTTCATTCAAGCCTTCAACAACTTGAGCCAATTCTTCTGGAGATGTCCTGCTAATCCTTTTGCCAATCCTTTCCACGGAAAGTGTTCGAATTTGGCTAATTTTGACCCATGAGGGTTCTGGTAAAATACCTGATTTTAGCTCCAGAGTCAGTGGAAAGCCCGCGCGTTGAGGCTGACTTGTTAGATGGTTAATTATTCGATATTGAATTCTTTTTTAGCATCATTAAAAGAAGTTGTCTCTGCGTTGCCTTCTTTTGCTTTAGCTTCCCTGAGGGCCTTTAGTGATTCATAGTTATCAAGTTCCTCTTGAATCTTGATGAACTCTTCGTAGGGGATAACTGCGAATTCTTTTTTGCCATTTTTTTCAAGAATTTTTAGGTGAAGGCTAATCATTTCATTTCCTCCTATCTATAGATTTCTTTTCTATGGCGTATTCTGTAAATTTTAACTTTATCATTCTCAGTTTCAAAAAGCACTCTGTAATCGCCAACTCTTAATCGATACTCAGGTGTAAAATTTGTTAATTTCTTAACGTCTCCCTGTAAGTCATCAGATAGTGCCTCAATTTTTGAGAATATAGTCTTCAATATACTTTTATCAATATTTTTGCAGTCTTTTAGCGCTCTAGGTTTAAATTCAACTTGGTATTTCATTGCGACCTTTACAGATTATACCATATTTTTATATTTTTCATCTAACGGGCCTGCGGATAAGCGGCGTAAGGAGTCGCAAGCTTGCTGTACGACGCGAAGTGTCCGCTCCATCGTTAAAGCTCACCCGACAGCGGTTCAGCGACGCTGTACCGCTGTCGGGTGCAGCCAGTTGTTAAATGTTATCTATTCTCTTTTTTATTAAATTCGGACTTCTTTTACCATGAATTACAGCCAGAACGATTATCCTTTCTTTTTCAACCAGATAGATTATTTTGTATGGGAACCTTTTAATGAGATGTTTTCTTGTTTCTTTATATTCTGGCGGACAAATCTCTGGATTTCATAATGGGTTCCTCTATGAGTTATGTTCTGATCAATCTCATCTGGCGATAAGTTTATCACCTTTCTTCTCAATTCGCAATAGCGGAAGAAGAATCTCACGCCAATCATCTGTCGAACCGTTCACACCATTGATTTCAAGCCCTTCGTCATCGTAGTATATCTATGGATTTAATCTTTACTTACTAAATTGCTCTAAACGTTGAATTCGCACAGAGCCCCTGCGGTCAGGTGCATGCTCAGGAAGAAACAAAAATCCCAACAAGTCCCGACGATAAGGATGAAATGATTATGATGAGGCTTTTTCTATGCGTTCTGCTATCCACACTTTAATGATGGATTGTCGAGGCACACCCAAACGTTTTGCTTCTTTATCTAATAAGTGGACCATCCACAGAGGGAAATCTACATTTACTCTTTTCTGTTCTTGTTCAGGTCTTCTGGCTTTTGACATATCCAGATATTTGGAAATATCCTTGCCATCATCAAACCTCTTGTCAAATTCGCTAGCTTTCATAAATATCAATCTCCTCCTTTCTGGATCGTCGTACCGAAATAATCCTTATCTTTTCAGCCCGATAGGTAATGACCCCTGACCAATGCTGTCCTGAAATCTTCCCAATAACCAAAAATCTTGATTCATCGCTGGTTCTTGCGGGAATCTCAATTAAATCAGGATTATTCCACAATGCTTGAACTTCGCAAAAATCAATCCCGTGTTTTTTCTTATTGCTCTGGCTCTTTTGGGAATCGAATTCAAACTCCATGGTATAATAATTATACCATAACAGTATCTATTGTCAATCGTGACCTCCATTCTCGATGTCTATTCTTCCAAGATTTCCACCATAACTCTTTTTTTCAACTTTGCTGCGGCGGCTCCTACCAGCACTCTGAGGGCACTCGCTATTCTGCCTCCTTTGCCTATCACCTTGCCCATATCTTTTTTGGCAACGGAAATCTCCAGAAGAATGACTTTCTCTCCTTTCATCTCCTGAACCTTCACTTCCTCCGGATTGTCCACTATCTGCTTGACAATGTACTCAACCATCTCACGCATCGTCGCTTCCTTTCACACTGCTCAATCTAATTTGCACTCGACCCAACGGGGGCGAGGTTCCACTATGAGTCCATTATGTCCGAGTACCGCTTACCGGAAGCCGTGCCCACCACCTGATCCTCGGTCACGGCCCGGTCCCCGGTCACGACCTGGTTTTCGTCCACCACCTCGTTCTGGCTCACCACCTGATCCCCGGTCACGTCCCGGTCCTCGTCCACCTCTAGGGCTTTCAGAACGAGGACGAGCCTCATTGACTTTAAGTGTTCGTCCCTTCAGTTCCTTACCTTCCAGGCCGGTGATCGCGGACTGAGCTTCAGCTTTGGCGGGCATCTCTACGAATCCGAATCCTCTTGATTCGCCACTGAACTTGTCCTTTATGATAGTGACTGACGCCACCTTCCCGAAGGCTTCAAAAGCCTCTCGTAAATCCTCTTCGCTGATCTCGCCTGACAAGTTACCTACGTAGATATTCATTCAGATCTCCTCCTTGTTTCGAACATTTATATATGTATAGAATCACCTTCTCCAGTCCTTGCTACTTATTTCTGTCTTAATCTCTGAATGCCTTTCTTCTTTGCCTCTATGTCTTTTTTGAATTGGGTAATCTTGCCTCCTAATTTTTTGAGCTCCACATTGCCAATCTTTTTTTCCAGGTGGAACTGGTAGATCTTTGCCCCTAGCTGCTTAGTTAGACTATCAATATCCTTCTCTATCTCTCTGATCTCGGACTTCAACTTTGTAATCGGGATTATCCCTTTTGTCTTACCGGAGACCTTCTCTACACCCTCCTAGGTGGTCTTCTTGATCTTTTCCCCAAGTTCGTCAAGTCTCTTCCCCCACTCTTTGATTTCAGCTCCAGCCTTTTCTGCTTGTTCCTGAGTGCGACCTCTGATTTTCTCCGCCAGCTGGTCTACCTTCTTTCCCAGTTCCTCAAACTTCCATGTGCGCTCACCCTTTTTCACTTTGCTCTTTCTCCTTCAGGAAGTATCTTTGTCACCCTTACCTCCACTTTCTTCACCTCGGGGACTCCTACTATCTCCAAAAGATTCTTTTTCACCATCTCTTGGAAGTCTTTTGTCAACCTAGGAATTCCTCCCTCTACCTCGCTATGAGCGGCTAGAGTCACATAACATTCAACTCCCTCGGCTTGGGCTTCTACTCTCACCCTTACACCTTCTACCCCTTGCATTTCCTCTCCTAATCTTTGGAGGAACCTAGACACTGCTTCTGTGGAGAGCTCCACCGGCCCCAAAGGGTTAGATACAGTAATCACTTCACCTCTACCTCTAAGCCACGTTGATATGGGTAGGTAAATACTAAGAGCAAGAAGGAATAGAAAAACAGCCCCCTCCGTTAGTGAGACAGAAAGCTCATACCACATCCTCGTGAGAGCACGGTATGCAGTCATCCGAGGGATCAATCCCACATCTAATAGGAATCCGGCAAGAGAAAACGCCCCGAGGGCTACTAAACCTACTGTCCATAGGGCTTTTTGATGAACTTTCACCCCTCTCCCCCTTTCATGCTGTGATCATGATTCTTGCTGTGATCCTCGTAGCAGGCTGAGTCCGTTGTATTTCGCCTGTTCGGAAGTTCCGAAAATGCGTTGCGTCCTGTGTGTGAGGCTTATCTGTTCATCCTGCTGCCCTTTTCGGACCATACCTCTCCCCCCTCAATTTGGTGGAGGTTACACTTCTACTTCTTCAGAGCAAAGAGTCCATAAAATCTGAATAAGCCGTACAATCTAAATCACCGAGGGTCACCTAAGACCATACCCAGAAAGCCCAAGAATCCTATAACACCTAACCAGCCCAGTTTACTCATATTTGACTCCTCCATCTGGGCCTCTTTTCCCTATCACTCAGCATAAGATCCTCATCTAGGCGGATTATGCCTCTAAGCTCAAATCTCAGTTGGCGTATCCTATCCCCTCACATCACGAGCTATCTTCCATTCCAGGGCCTTCTTCAATTTCTGGAGGCTTTCTGTGTACATCCTCCCCATCTCTTTTTTAATCTTCAACTTGTCGAGGATTGGTCCAAATATCCATCCGGGTGGTGTGTATTCTATGACAGCCGTCAGTTTGGTGCCCTTTTTCGTTGGCTCAAGTAGCCAGGTTCCCTCGACTCTCATGCCTTCCACTGTCTTGAATGCTATTCTCCTGTTCAGCTCAGGTTGCCTCATCTCACAAACCACATTTATTCTTCTTCCTGCGGCTGTGATTTTGTGGCGGAATCTCACAACCTCCTTCCCCTCCTCCAGCATTTCTATGTCGGATATGGGAAGATGATTGGGTAGATTACTTGCATTCCACAAATACTGACTCACTTTCTCAGGAGCGACATTTATGTCTATAGAATCTTCGATCCTCGTCATGGTTTTCACCTCCTCATCATGTTATTTCAAGCCCACTCCCATGGGTAAACTTCATTGCCTGAATCCTGTCTTACTCTCCTCTACACTTTTTGGATAGCGGGCAAATAACTACATCTCCTCTTTCCGGTCTTTAATAGCTTTACTTAACTGGCCAGCCCATGTTTGAACATCGTGAATCTTTACGGAGAACTTAGCAAATCCCTTTTTTAACTGCAGTCTTTTCCCCTTTGAGCCTGTATGCATCTCGGAAAGATCTGCCTCAAAATTGAGAATCTTACCAAACACTCCTTTGGTTTGGGCATTCTGTAAGGCTCCCAGAGGAAATTCAAAGATAACTCTCGGCTCTCCTGAGGGTACCTCCCTTTCCATAACTAAGCGGTAATTGGTAAGATAACGGGTTCCTTCAAGATTTTCCAGCATTTCTTTTGAATCCTTGCCTTGTACAGTAAATTTCTTAACTGTAGTCTTCCTTGACTGGAGTTCTGCCTCTCCTTGCCTAAGTTGCATCTCTCTCTCACCTCCCTTCCCGTTTTAACTCAATTAACCTGTATAGGGTTAGCTATAGAAAGTAAACTCATGTTAACTATGCCATATTTTCTCTCCATTGTCATCTTCTGTATAAAAGGGAGACACCACCAAATCTCTTAAGGCAGTCCTTTTTTCCCCTGGGCCCCTCACCTAATGCTAAGCATGTAGACCATTTTGTTTTTACCGCTTGGGATTTAAAAATAACATACCTAACCGAGTGGGAAGTGCCGAGATTAAGCTTGTCTAACAAAATAGTCTTCTATTTTCCAATAACTTCTGAATAATTTCTGTAAAATTGAGTGGCTTTACGAAAATACCATTATTTCTTTAAGACCTTGATTTCTTTTGACTCTCGTGAAGCGACCTAAGAGAACGCAACCTTGAGTTTTTAAAAAGAGTCTAAAATCTTGCAATTCGTAGTAGAAGCGGGGGTTTTTCCAAAAATCTGCGTTATTGATAATAGAGAAGAGAGAAGGATGTTGGATTCCGACGCCAGTCTAATGCTCGCATTTCAAAGTGGTGATATCTTTTCCTTTGAAAAACTGGTAAAAAGGTACAAGGAAAAGGTTATCAATACTATCTATCAATTCATTGGCGAAAGAAACGAGGCAGAAGATTTGGCCATCGAGGTCTTCTTAAGAGTGTACCAGGCAGCAAGAAGCTACCAAGCGAAAGGAAAATTTACCACCTGGCTCTATAAGATCACCATCAATCTTTGCCTTGACCAAAAGAGGAAAAAGGAAAGGCTTAAGATTATCTCGTTAAGTCAACCTATTTCAACGAAAGAAGAAAAAGAAGAGGAGCTCATCGAGGAGATTCCCGATAGTGCACCTTCACCTTGGGAGATTTTGCAAAAAAAAGAACAAGATGCACTGATAAGAGAAGTAATCGATTCTTTGCCGGTAAGGCAAAGAATCGCTACCGTTCTCCAAGTTTATGAAGGGCTCTTATATAAAGAGATCTCGAAAGTTTTAGGTTGTTCGACAAAGGCCGTGGAGCGGCGCCTCTCTTGGGCAAAAATGAATTTAAAAGAAAAGCTCAAGTGTCTACTTAACGAAGAGAAAATAACGGGGGTTTTTAACAAATTCTGCGTTTATATTAATAGAGGAAGGAGGTAATCAAATGTTTACTCAAACCAGAAGAACGACCTTGGTTTTGGTAGGTATTATGGTGGTCTCGATCTTGATTTCCTCAATGATTGTGGCCGCCCCGGTAGCCTCAGCGCGTACCCGGAGAGATGAACCAAAGAAGACCATAAGGATAAGATTCGCTGACAAAGATATCGACAGACTGATAGCTATTGGCGGAATTTACTTTTTGACTAAAGCAATTTCGGAGGCAGGTAAGCGACCCCAAAAGGTGGTCCATGTTTCTCCACCTCCTCCCCGCCACACCTATGTTCCTTCACCCCAGCCGATCTACAATCCTCGCGTTAGCAGCACCGTGGTCACGGTGGGAAATGCCACTAATTGGTACGTTTTAGTGAATATCAACGGAATGGATTTAAATCTTTACCCGGGGGGCGAACAGGATCTCTCCTGGACCTATACCGAAAGAGGACACTATGTTGAAGCGGAAGCGTATCTTGATCCCTACCACCAAGAATTAGTGGGAACTTATCAGGGAAATTTAGTCGGTTATCAGATCCCCTGGAGACTAAATTTTGACTATGGTTCATTTGCGGTTCGGTAGATTGAACTGAAAGGGGACTCACTAGTATAATTAGCTCCAGTTATTTTAAAAAACTCGGGATTCCCCAAAAACGTCATATCGTTTTGTCTAGGACCCTCAAATTAAAGAAGAATTAACAAGACGACAAACTGAAAAAGGACTTTCTGCGTGACAAAGCCCGATATTTCAGAGACAATTTGGGGAAACTCCCGTATTTTTTCGGTTGTCACTTTCTGTATAAAAGTAAGACATTTACTCTGTCCTCTTAAATTACAATCCTCATTTTCTCTCCCAGCCTTTCATTCTCAAAAGACCGACAATGGCTATTGACAATAGCTGATGAAATTGTATTCTTTATTGGGCCTTAAAATCGCTCTTTTACGGGATACTCGGTCTTTTTATTTCAAACAGAGGAAGGGGGTGAAAAAAGGCAAGAAAAAACTATACTTCAAAGACGAAGGAGGTAAGACAACATGAGAAAACTAATTGGATTGGTAATAGTGTTGGGGTTAGCTTTAGTTCTCCTTTCTTCCCCTATGGTTACTGCTTCAACAGAAACAAAAGAGGAGCTGCTACCTCTTCTTCTCAAATATGAGCAAGCAATGGAAACTGGAGACTTAGAAACATTTGGAGAATTGTTTTGGCACGATGAGAGATTAACGGTCTTTTGGCCATGCCCTGAACGTGCATTCCGGATAGATGGATGGAGCCAATGGCAGAGCTCCTTAAAAGGATTCACCAGCCTTGTTTCCAAACTTCCTCCCGGAGCTGTTAACATGGAAATCAGACAACCTTCAATCAATGTTATGGAAGATGTTGCCATCGTGACATGTCATTGGGTACTAACCATGCCTACCCCAGAAGGCGGTAGCCAGGTAATGCAGGGAAGATCAACCGATGTATGGAAAAAAATAGAGGAAAACTGGGTCATTGTCCATGAACACCAATCATTTTTCCCTACACCATAAGGTTATAATCGAGATGACTATGGCAGAGCCGCGTATAAAACTAAAGCAACTATAGGGGCTACAATTTGGGTTAATAGCCGGGTTTAAGCGGGGCTTAACCGCCCCGTTTTTTGTTTTATCTCAGACTCTATCCTCCCATAAGTCCCTTCACTGACTAAGAGAAAAACTAACCTAAACCTATTGGCCGGTAAGTCCTTAGTTTGTTTTCTTAGGTTATAAGTCTTTTTTCGATAACTTCCCCTTTCTGTCCTCTTCTATATAAAACTAGGACATCAACTACTTTTCTCTAACCAAAAACCTTATTTTGTCAATGTCCTAGATTATAGATTGAGGACATTCTGTCGTCTTTTCTAGTGAATGTTGACAAATTCCTAAAAATCAGCTCACCTGAGCTAAAGAAGGACCATACTCTATCAATACAAAAGAGAACCTTTAAATGATGATGAGGTAAACAGGCTAACTAATGCCTATAATACTTTCCGGGAGAAATTTATTGTCTGGACACTTCTAGATAAGGGTTTAGGATTATCTGAGTTTACTGATCTCAAAAAATAAATCTCTCACCAGAGTCCTCCAAACAGATTGACAAGTACTCAAATTTCGCTTGGGAAAGGCTTCTTGAGTGATCTAGTGTCCAGATAAATAGTTAGAGTTAGAATAGGAGAGTTTTGTGACCAATTTGTGGCTATGAGAGATGTAAATTGCTATAAATTCAGACAGATTGGTAAGAAGAAAAAAATTGTGAAAAATCCTTTAAGATGAGTTTTTTGCTTATATATTCTCACTTTCCGGATTTGCGTTTCTTTGGATTTCTAGTCCTTTACATTAACTGAGTATCGAACGCCTTAGCTGATTCATTGAGACATCCTCTTTGTTTGTCCCGTGTTTAAGCAGTAGCCAGGGGGTTTTATTAATTCAAACTCACATGTCGAATTGCGACTATGACATAAAAGAAATACCTCTAACTGCAGTATTTGCTTATCGCTTCAGTTACTAAATCGACGGCCGAACGATTCGTTTGAGAGGATAGATACTTTAATTTGTTGGTTTGCTCTTCAAGTAGGTAGACACTTAGCTGCCTGGAGAATCTGTCCTTTAACACAGTTTGAGGAAATATATTTACTTCCCAGCTTTTGTTTTGAAAATAGCTATCTACGGCTTCTCGCACTGCAGGCGATATTGATTGTTTGTCCCTTCTCGAGAGTTTCCTGAGGAGATTCAACTCATCCTTAGAAGGATATAAGGTTAGACACTTTATATTACCGATTCTCAGAAAATTATCCTGCCAGTTATGAGGAAGGTTCACCATTAAGGAGGGAATGAGGAAGAAATTATTTTTGTTAAACTTGCCTTCCGGTTGCCACAACATCACCGTCATTCAACAGCAATACCATCCGTGGATGGCTTTCTCGCAGGTGAGACACCCACACAGAAGTATCAACGAGAACCATGCAATCTATCCCCTGATCTTCTGCG
>Ga0315552_1002366_pt1 | contig 11179 bp, 10 predicted proteins | sample SalMarSW160170MG_2_FD_203102 | JGI IMG/M metagenome (GOLD analysis project Ga0315552, IMG submission 203102) | Salt marsh sediment microbial communities from the Plum Island Ecosystem LTER, Massachusetts, United States - Salt Marsh Sediment SW1601-70 ...
CTTTGAGAAGGGCCTTTTTCTTGGACAGCTCTTTTTGACGGGCGATTGATTTCGGAAGGAGGTTGATGCGGATTCTTCCCATTTCCGCGCCGCGTAAGCCGAGCCCTACGGCGCCGGCAAGGACATCGGTAAACTGGTTGAGTTGCTCCTTGTCTATTCTGGGAGCGACCTGGACTCTTTTCAAGGGCATCAGCCAGCCCACATCCACCTTAAACTTATCCGATAGGAGCTCCTTGAAGTTGCGAAGCCGAGAGCTTCCTCCACAAAGCAGGATTCTCTTGATGGCGGAGTGCCCGGGCTGGCTGCGGTAAAAGCCGACGGACCGGGAGAGTTCCGCCATCATTCGATTGGTAAAGGAGGCGACGACGCTGGCGGCTTTTAGCTGTTGTTCGGTGGCGTCCTGAGGTTGACCGCCGGAGGTGCCCGGCACCCAGACGCTCTGCTTTAGTTTCTCGGCGTCGGCGGGCTCGATGTTGAGCTCTTTGGCGATGCCTGCGGTGATGTTGTCCCCACCGATGGGAATGGTTCTGGCCCAGAGGTCATCGCCTTCGCTGATGATGAGGTTTGCCACTCGGGCGCCGAAGTCAATGACCGCGGTGCACTCCGCGAACTCTTGCTCAGTGTGCCGCAAGCAGTTGTAGATACAGAGAGGCGCCACGTCCACGACGGTCAAGTCGAGCCTTGCCTTCTTGCATTCGCTAACGAAAGGGGTGATGATGTCGTTTTTCACGGCGACGAGGACGATGTTGATTTCTCCGGCGGGTGTTTTGCCGATGATGAAATGGTCCCACTCGACGTCGTCAATGGGGAAAGGCACCTGCTGCTGGGCTTCGTATCGAATAATCTGGCTGACCTTCGCCTCCTCTACGGCGGGCAATTTCACGAAGCGGGTGAAGGCGGACTGCCCCGATATTGAAACGAGCACGCTGGGGGCCTTGATTTTCTTGAGGGCAAGGTTCGCTTTCATCTGGCGGGTAAGGAGGCGGCTCTTTTCATCGAGGGAGGCGTCCACAGGAGCGGAGATCGGCGACACGTCAAAATCGGTCAATTGGATGCGATTTCGCTCCGCAGAGAAGACCGCCATTTTCAACAGCGAGGAACCCGCGTCGAAAGCTACGACACACTTACCCATTGCCTTTCATTCCTCCTAAAAGCGCTGCCTTCCGATTTTGATCTGCTCGTATCGCTGAGCTCCATCCCTCAAGAAGGGGGTGTAGAACCAGTTGACCATCGTGTCGGAAAGACCTGTGTATTCCTGCCACCACTTCCGGTTGGTCCGCGGAATAGAGTAATCGGTGACGGGGCTGTTCTGGTAATGGCATTCCACGGCGACGGCTTCGACCCTCCTGCCGTACCTTTCCAGGAGATTGGGATGGATGAAAAGGGAGGCGAGGTGCCGCCTCCCGGCCTGGACGTTCACACAGGTTACGGAACCGGCGAGCATCGTCCTGCGGTTGGTTTCGCGGAGGAGCACGTAGCAATCGAAGCGAACGTCATCAACCCAGTCGGGGTAGGTCGTGAACTGGATTAGTATTCGCATCCAGCTCCCACGTCGGGGGGTTGAGTAACCCATGTCCGACAGGCGGGTGGTGGCGTTGTTCGGAAGGTAGTCAACTGTCAGCGACTCGATCTCCACTGTCCTGCGAGCAGGAGCAGCGGCTACCGCCGCGCGAACAGCCGCGGGCCTCGCCCGCTGCTGACAATCGCACGTCGTGAAAACTGTTGAAGCAGCGAAACACGCCGCAACGCCGGAAATCAACGCAAGGCGCCCGGCCGACACGCCCAGTGCGAAACTTCTATCTCTCTTTTTTTTCATGGGGTCACCAGCGATAGACCTTCCCGGCGAACCGCCGGGGTTCATATTAAAGGTATTTGAACAAGTCCGGTAACAAGCTTATCAGACTGGCGACCCTTAAACCACTTTCTCATTTCAAACGTTGTCCGGCTTCAGCTTCACCTCCCCACTATCTCAGAGGCAGCACGCCGAGAAATTCAACTTGGTCTGACTGCACCCCTATCACATGTAGGGTTGTGTAGGGTTTTTCAATAAGTCTCCCCGCGAGGCGCGCACCAGGAGAATTACCGAAAATGTAGGATAAACCCTACACGGCCGGTTATTCCGGCGACAACGAGGCGCCCGGCCGAAAGATCGCTTTTTCGCGGCTCAAGACCATCGCGGCCGCATGTCGTCCAGGCGACGAACACCTCTAAGGATAATTCCGCGGAAAGCAGCACTGCTTTTCTGTTCGTCTGTCCTGCGTGGTCTTCCTGGGCCGCGGGCTCGCGCGGAAGCGTTAGCCCTGAACCTCCCCATGATTTACGGCACGAAGCTACCAGCAACGCATTACCGTGTCAACTTCTTTTTTGCCCCGAGAGCGACGGCTCCCACGACGGGCATTTTGCTCCGCAACTCGCTCAATCCTCCGTCAGCCATCGGTAATACAGCACCTGAGCGGTCTCCGCAAGCTTCACGTCGGCCTGACTTACCGACGGTTCATACGTTCTTCCGCCCAGCCTGCCGGGGGTGAATCCCCGGTCAACTACCGCCTCGAGCTTGCGGTTTGCCACGACTTTTTTTCCAGTCCTATCGAAAACCTCCGCCAGCACAGTAACCTTGAAAATGTTCGACCTGGTGGTTATCAGATTCGCGTTGTATTTCATAAAGGCTTCTTCTTTAGCCTCGGAGGCGCCTCCGCGGAAGGGAAATCTCGCCATACGCGTGGCGACATCGGCAAGGTTTTTGAAAGGCGTGTTCTGTCTTTCCTCTATGATGTACTTTATCATCGCGTAGCGCAAGGCGGGGGGCCATCCGAACTCGTCAAACATTGGCCGCCAGTTCAGCCCGAGGAGGATTTCCGGGGGAGCGGTGTTGATGTTGATGCGCCCGGGGACCGCCTCCCTCGCCGGCAGCGGGTCGCCGATGGCCACCGGCATGTACTCGTATGGATACGGCATGGTCAGGAGGTCGAGCAACCTGACGTCCTTGGAATGGTCGCTGGTAGATGACTGCCCGGTGAAATCGAGCGACTGCCAGTGTTCGCCTCGGTGAACCATCCCCAGCTCGCCGATGCTTGTAAGTCCGCCGGCGTGGGCCAGGTCGAGGGCATCGTTTGTATCGAATGAGTTATCTCTCTCTCGCGACCTGACGCCAGGCATGTAGAAATGCCTGTAAACGTTCCCGGTGCTACTGAGGCTGGCGTTGACGGTACCGAGGGTCATGCGAGGGACGTACCAGTCTGGCATGCGGGGATCGTTTTTCTGGGCGGTTACCTGCGCCCCCACCTCGGCCGCCCCGCCGGGGCCGGTGGATATGTTGGAATGTGTCTCCACGACCCGCACGTGCGATTCGTCGAGCCTCAGTTCGAGCTCCAGGGAAAGGGAACCGTCGGAGAGCTTGAGAGGCGCATAGGCCTGGCAGCCGAGCGGGTATCCGGAGAGCGTTTGATTCGCCAGGCGCTTTCCCTCGCCGATGTCCACCTTATCGCCGAGTGTATCGCCGATGACGAAGAAACTGTGAGGCGCGACGGTTGTTGGGCCGCGCAGATCCATGTCCGCGATGGCTACGACTGCCCCGCCCATCTTGATATTGTATCGCCTCACATCGAAAGCTATGTCATACGGGTTCCATATCTCGATGAACTCTCCGTAATCCTCGTAGTGCCCCTCGAATCCGTCTCCCGGCACCCACGGGGGGGTGGCCTCCACCTCGTTGAGGTAGAGCGTCGGCTCGACGCCAAGGCCGCCTTCCGCGCCCCCGTACCAGGTGGGAAACCAGTCGCGGTCAATGAAATCGTAGATGTTGACGGCTATCCTTTCGAGGGTCTCCTTCTTTGTGGAGGTGAACGCAATGCCTTTATTTTGCATCCATTTGAGCGACGTGTAAACCGCGATGGGGCCGCCGTTGAGCCAGCGCGCTATATTCTCTCGCACGTACCATTTTATGTCGCCGCTGCTGCCAGGGATGTCCCTGTTGCTGAAGCGATTGAGATCCTGGGAATAGACGGTGATGTATGGGAGGAGCGAAGGATAGAGCTTATTCTCGATGGAGAACTTGGGGGCCTTCGTGACGCTTTCAGCCATCTTAATCTGTGAGACCGTCAGGTATGGCGTGTCGTTCCCCGTAACGCCGTTTTCTCCTGTCCGAAGCTGCCCCGGGGCCGTTATCGCCATCGGCTCGTAGGGATCGAACTCGCCCGGTTCATCTTGCTTCTCGTCCCTATCGGCCACATCGGGGCCGCTCGTCTCGTCTATGAGGCCGTCCCCATCGTCGTCTATGCCGTTGGAGTCCTGCTGCATGAATTGGGGCATGCTGGAGGTGTGGTTATCGTCACCGTGCGCGCCGGGGCTAATGTGGTCGAAGGAACTCCTGCGGCCGTATCTCCAGGCAACCACATCCAGAGCGGTTTGGTCGCTGACGTTCTCCGGATAGCGGGAGGTGAGGTTCAGTACCCCGGAGAAGAGGTCGCCGAGGTTCTCGAAAATGACGCCGAGATCAACCTCGGCGGTGTTAAATCCGAGCTGCTGTCGCTGTTTCCAGACGAGAGATTGCGGCTCGGGATTGCCGGCGGTGTTGATATTGACTTTGGCGCTCTCGTCCTCGATGGAGACGGCGTACCTCCCCACCAACCGCTCTCTCCCGGTGGCGGGGTCAACTGCGCTGATTTTTATCCAGCGGGAATCGGGGAGGGGGTCTTCCGAGGGGTCTTCCCGAGCGGACAAGTTGCTGAAATTGCCCGTCTCATCCACATCGTGCTCGAGCTCATCGTAATCGGAGAGGTCGGCGTCGTCGTCGTCATCGCCGGCGAAGCCGTCGTTGCCCTGATAATAGATGGCCCATCGCTCGAAAAGACCATCGGAAGCGGAGCTTGGGTCATCAGGATTGAGCATCGCGTCTTGCCTGAGAACGGCGATAGCGGTGTCGAGGCCGCCGCGCGCCAGCTCCTCCGCCTTGGCGGCATAGTAGAAGTTGCGGGCAGCCTGGCTCTCGGTCAACTGGCTCGAGGAGAAAGCCAGCGCCAGAAGCGTCAGAAGGAGGAGAATCCCCAGCGTCAGAAGCAGGGCGATTCCCCGGCAGCCTCTGGTTCGATGTGGCTTTCTTTTCGCGGCGTTCGGCTTCATCGTGCCAGCCCTCCTTGTACTAAGTGCTGCAATTCATAAATTCGGTGACATATCTTTTTTGACGGGATAACAGGATGAACGGGATTTTTGGAATCCTGTTTATCCCTGCGAAGGGTCCTTGACCTTTCGCCGCTTTACCTCAACTTTCCGTGTTGTACCGCTGGCATCTTGTCCCGCGTTCCGCGGGAGGGCATCCTGCCCCCGCCGAGGAGGTTTTGACAGGATTCACAGGATTTAGAGGATTTTCATTATCTTGTATATCTTGTTATCCTGTCGAGAGAATTTCTGAGAGGGTTTACGGGATACCTCTCATGCCTCGAACCATCCCCCGCCGAGGGCGGGTTTATCGCGTCTCGAGCTTCCTCCTTGCACATAGGTCAATGCGTCACGCTATTTGCGAACAGAACTACTAAGACTATCTTCGTCTCGCGTTCTCAAGATAGACGATGGTGGATAACGTGATTCCCTTGATGAGGTTGTCCTTATCGCCGACCGTAATGGTTATTCTCACTGCCGCCGGCAGCTTGTTATCATCCTTATTGGTCGGGGTCGTCCCGCCGTCGGTTGAAGGGCGCGAGTCCCACGCGCCGTATTCCTCAAGGCGGCCGGTGGTGGCATAATCGTAGTATTTGATATCCAATTGGCGTACGCTGGTTGCGACCTCGCCGGTCTGGGAGATGTACGAATTCAGGGACTTACGAGAGAAGTCAAAGGTTCTCCACTCGTCATCCGGGTCTCTCTTCGGGTTGTCGGTGAGGTAGCATCGCCAGAAGGCGTCGTCTTCGGAGCTCCGGGGCACGCGGCTGGGGGGGAGAGGAGCGGCGGTATCCCCATTGACATCCTTGACGAAGTATCCAATCATGCACAGGTCCTGCTCGGCGGAATTGGTTACCGGAGCGACGAAGTAAACCTGATCGCTGTAGGGCTGTTCCCGGGACGATCCGGAGCTCGTGTCCCGCCAGCCGGGGAGGTTGCGCTGGAACTCGTCATTATCGCCGTTGAATCCTCGGAAGTTGGCGCTGAAGGGCGGGTCTCGGAACGACTCGTTCTTGAGGTAGGCCTCCGGCCCGCGAACCTGAGTTATGAGAACGGCGCCTCTTATCTCCCTCGACATCATCTCCAGAATGTTGCGTGCTTTGATGTAGGCTTCTGTGCGAGCGGCGGATAGACGCCAGGTATCCGAACCCTGTTGGAAGATGGTGAAAAGAGAGACAGTTATCAGCGAAAGGAGCACCATGACCGCGAGGAGCTCCAGCAGGGTGAAGGCTCGCCCGCTGCGGATAGAGCTCGCCGAGGAGAAAGCCCTATCCGAAGCGCATTCGCTGTGAAACGCCATGCCCATCTCGTCCTCCATCACTTAGGGAATCTGATAAACGTCACGAGGGTGACCCTGTTGCGAAACTCTATCTCCGGCTCGGTGGAGGGCCAGGAGACCGTAACTGTAACCTTCTGGAGAATGTGCTGCCCCACCTTCTTCAAGTCAGCGAGCTTCTTGGCCGGGTCCTCGAACCGAACCTGATACTGATATAGAGTCCGGGCTCCGCCGCCAGCCTTCACTTTGGGAATGTAGGAATCCTCAATGGGCACGATTTCCGAGGGAGCGAGATTCGCATCGAAATCCTGGGGTGTCCCTTTGAACAACCCTTGTACCTCGGTCAAAGTCAGGTCTCCACGATTGGCGGCTGAGCGCATTTGGTCGAGCACGCTATGGGCAAGAACGGTGGCGTTGGTCAGGTCACCGGCGCGCTTGCTGGCGTCAATCCCCACCGGGAAAAGCGAGAGAATACCGATCAACCCCAGGCCCATGATTGCGAGGGCAGCGATGATCTCGATGAGGGTGAACCCCTTTTGCATTTTCGCTCGGTCAAGTTTTCTCATGAGTCTGCCGTCCTCAACTTATCATGTAGGGCAGCCGCGCTGTATCCGGCGCCACAGCCGCCGTCAACCGACTTCCGCTTTTGCCCTTCCGGTGATTGCGCTGACGCTGATAGTCATAGCCTTGTCTTTCCCGGGCGTGCCCGTCTGAGCATGCACTATCCTGACCTGGTGCTGGAAAAGGGTCTTTGGGTATTTACCCGGTTCATAATATGCCGTTGCGCCGCCAGTGGCCTCGAAGACGACTTCCCTCGGCGGGACGACCACACACGGCGGGTTGCCATCGTCGAATAGGACAGACCTCGGAAGAAGTCGCCACTTGCGGACGGTCATTGCTCGGCCGCTCCGGCCCACGAAATAGATGCGATAACGGTGCGTCTGGAGCGAATCGTTTATCTTGTCTCCTCTCTCGGCGGCGGTCAACTCCTGGTCCAGCTCGACATGATACAGATAGCGGTTGGTTATAGCGAATTGCCTCGCTAAAGAGAATGTGTCTGTGAGAGCTTTTGTGGCTGTGCTCAGGGCGGCGCCTTTGAGAATTCCCTGGAACGCGGGGACGCTCACCGCCGCGAGGATGCCGGCGATGAGGACCACCGCGAGCAACTCGACCAAGGTGAATCCGCTCGAGCAACCTTTTCTCGGCGAAATCGCTGGAATCATGCGTCACTCCCAACTTCCTAAGTCATCGCCTGAGTCGTACTTCTCGCTCTGGCGTCACACTCCTCCGTCAACTGGCCTCTGCCTTTGCTCTTCCCGTGACTTTGTTGACGCTGATCGTCATACGCTTCTCTTTTCCTTTTGACCCCGACTCCGTATGCACTATCTTGAACTTTAGCTCAAAGAGGACTTTTGTGGGGATGTCGTACGCACCGCCTGTGGGCCTGAAAACGATCTCCTCCGGGGGTTTATCATTGAGGTCATACTTTACAAACTCAGGGAGCAACCGCCACTTGCGAACGGTGATTTTCTCGGCCTCGGTCGCGTTATCGGGGTTTCTGGCGTCGCGATCAACGAAAAAGATGCGATAACGGTGCTTCTGGAGAGAGTCGTCTATCTTGTCCCCCGCCTCCGAGGCGGTAAGCTGGTCGTCCAGTTCGACGTGGTACAGATAGCGGTTGGTGATGGCGAATTGTCTGCCGAGGGAGAAGGTGTCGGTGAGAGCTTTGGCGGCAGTGGTGAGGGCGGTGCCTTTGAGAATGGCGTTGAAGGCGGGGATACTCATGGCCGCGAGGATGCCTGCGATGAGGACCACCGCCAGCAACTCGAGTAAGGTGAACCCGCTGCTATAGCGTTTTCCACAGGCAATTGCTGCCATAATGCGTCACTCCCAGTTTGTTATGTCATCGCCGAAGCCGCTTTTTTCGACCTCATTGATCTCATTGGGTCCAAAGGACCAAATCTCGAAGGAATCGGGCCGATACTGCATTTTTCGGTCCCAGTTTCCATGTTTGATGCGAATCATCAGGGGGTTGCCCCAGGCGTCCACCAACTGGCCGGGGTGGGAAACGACTTTGTTTTTCGGCTGAAGCTCTTTCGGTTTCGGGTCGAGGTATGGCCCGTTCCACCTCGGGTCCTCGCGGATAGCGGTGGCTATCTTGAACTGCTTGAATTTGCCGTGCTCTACGACGCAGTCCCTCCCGCTCAATATCCGCACGAGCCTTATTCTCTCTTCCTCCCTATCAAGCAGGCCCGTCGCGAACGTTTCGTTGCCGACGTCCACATCGAAGCTCCCCATATCACGCTCAAAATTGCCGAGGGCGATGTTGAGACTGTTTATTGCGGAACGCGTCTTCGACGGCTTTTTCGGCCCCCGTGAAAATGATACCCGCCAGTATGCCTATAATGGCGATTACGGCGAGGAGCTCTATGAGTGTGAAGGCCTTGTTTCTCGAAGCCATCCTTATATCCTCCATTGTTTCAACCGCGAGCGGGCCGCCTCGCGCCCGCTGCCCCAGGCCGCACCAGAAAGCGTGCCGGACCTGCGTTAGTGCTCCAATTCATAAATTGGGTGACGTATCTTTTTTGACGGGATAACAGGATGAACGGGATTTTTGGAATCCTGTTTATCCCTGAGCGAAAGGTCCTTGACCTTCCGCTTTACTTCAACTTTCCGTTCTCCGAAATTCAAGATAAGGCCTACTGGTTTACCCGTGGCGACGAGATAATTGACGAGCTGTATCTCATGAGCAGTGACGAGGCGCCTCACGGACTTCAGTTCGACGATAACCGTATCCTCGACCACAATGTCGGCCACGAAGTCTCCAACAACTTCCCCTTCGTAGGAGACTCGGATTGGCTGTTGAGATTCGGCCCTCAGCCCCGCCTTGCGCAATTCAAGGACAAGGCATTTTTCGTATACCGATTCCAGGAATCCATACCCCATTCTGTTGTACACGCGGTAAGCGCACCCAATAATCTTCTCCGTGAGTTCCCTGTGTGTCATCGTTTTCCAACTCAATCAGGTCCTGATTTACGGGATTCCTATCATGCCTCGAACCGTCCCGTTCATCCTGTTATCCTGTCAAAGAGCCTCCTTGCACATAGGACAATGCGTCACTGTATTTGCGAACACGACTACTTAGCCTCTTGCGGCCTCCGCGTCGCAGCACGTTCTGCCATGTCCCTGCGTGGGCTTTTGCGGTTGTTATTGTTCCTCCGCGCTGTAAAACCTGGTGGAAGACATCCAAGCTGAATCGTCCGTCCAGGTATCACTTGTTTCTCCTTCTAAACTTATTGTAGCACCTAAAGTCCATTCTGTAAAGTCGGGAAATGTGCGGTCGGAGGTGTATCGCAGCTCGTACGTTTTCCCCTCCAAGCCGGTGAGGGTCAGGAGCATGTCGCCATTTTCGAGTTTCTCGACGAGAAGCTCCGGTCTTCCCGCGGGGCCGAAAACCAGCCCTCTGATGGGCTCCTCGGCAACCGGCGAGGCGCCGCAGAAGACGCTCTTGAACGCCCCCGCATCCGGCTTAAGTGGGCCGCTGAACTTTCTCACGGTGGAGTCCTGGCTGTCCGTCACGTACAGATCACCGTCCGGCCCGAAGGTCAGATACCTCGGGTGAACGAGGTTATCACGCGAGCCGGTCTCCCCGTACAAGCCTTTCGAGGCGCCGGTTGTTTCATCGTAACGATAGATGCCGGCGGCCTCCGGGGAGCTGTCCTCCGCCACGTACAGGTCACCGTCCGGCCCGAAGGTCAGTCCATAAGGGTATGTCAAATCGTCGGTCTCGCCGAAGAGGCTCCATCCGCTGCCGGTGAATCTGAACACTCCCGGATTCTTACACCAAAAATCGTCGTACCACTGGGTGACATAGATGCGGCCGCTCGCATCGCAGGCGACATCCTCAATGGCGAGGAGAACGGGGTTTTCGGAATCGTCGGGAAGGTCGCGTACGAATTTCCCGTTTTCGTCGAACTCCACAACCACCACCTCCCCGGGGATGTAAGTCATATCCGCGACGTAGAGATGACCGTCGAGGTCAAGAGCAAGCCCTCTTGGTCCTCCGAGATAGTCGGGGGAGGAGGTCTCGCCGTAAGGGTCGTCGTCGGCCTGTCCGGTTTGGGGGTCGAAACGGCGGACGTCGGTGCTACTCTCATCGGTCACGAATACGGCGCCGTCCTGACCGACATCGGCGTCCACGGGCTGCGCCACGCCGGAAAGCTCCGCGAGCTTCTCGGCGGTCTGGGCATCGAACTTCACGAGCCTCCCCTCGCCGCCGCCCAGGTACGAGCAGACGTACAGGGCGATGTTGCCCTGCGAGGTCCCCTGAAGAACCATCTCAGGGCCCTTTTCGCCAAGCGCTGAAGTTGCCGCCAGTAAGCAGACGACTAAGACTACTGCTGCCCTCATGATTGCTCCAATCGTTCCTCTCGGCCGCCACCGTGGCTGGGAAGACTGGCCCACTGCTCTCTCCACCTTGTTACTGTTCCCTTTCCCAGTTCGTGAGGTTATCCTTGTTGGCCACTTCGCGGGCCTTCTCGGGGTCATGGCCCTCCTGCTGCGCGAATTTTCTAATGCGATCGGTCATCACCTTTTTGTCCGCCGAATCGCTCTCGCCATTGAAATCGAGGTCGCCGACCGGATAATCTTGCTCTCCTCGCCTTGTCGCGTCGTAGTATCCGAGCTTGTCCGGCCCGAAGGAATAAAGACTAAAGCTCTGGCGATTCTTCCCCTGATGCGGTTCTATGT
>Ga0315552_1002375_pt1 | contig 11159 bp, 9 predicted proteins | sample SalMarSW160170MG_2_FD_203102 | JGI IMG/M metagenome (GOLD analysis project Ga0315552, IMG submission 203102) | Salt marsh sediment microbial communities from the Plum Island Ecosystem LTER, Massachusetts, United States - Salt Marsh Sediment SW1601-70 ...
TTTGTCATGAAGCTGATGTTCCACTGGGTATTTTCGGAACTGATGCTGAAGCTGTAAAACCCTATATTGATAAGGGATTTACCCTGATTATTGCTGGAACTGATACGCTGATGCTTGGTCAGTCAGGAAGGGATATGCTTTCCCGATTAAGGTGAAAATAGATCTCGAAGTTATTGATAATCCATCACAACAATTTCCCTCTCTTGTGACAGATTTGAAATATCTATCGTAACCGTATTCCCGGAAATCCGTTTACAATTATTCTTCCCCTGCATGAAATCTTCAGCTGAATAAGGTAAACTGAAAGCTTCTGTTTTATAATGCATTGGAAGCACGATGGTTTTAACATTCAGTTGCCTTATGACTTCATCTGCATCTGAACCAGAAATGGTGAATTGCCCCCCGACCGGAATCATTAAAATATCTACCTCACCGATTGTTTCAACCTGGCTTTCCGACAGGGTCGTTCCAAGATCTCCCAGATGAGCAATCTTAACTCCCTCAAATTCAAATACGAAAATTGCATTCACTCCGTGCTTGCCCGGATCATGATAGGAAGGGACGGTATAGATCCTTACCCCTTGTATCTCTCTATCCACTGAGTTTACTTCACGGTTATCGGATGTACAGCCCATTATTACCTCTGGATCTCCGGCTACTACATCTGTCCGGTTGTGATCAATATGATTGTGTGAAACCGTTACGATATCCGGTTTGATCCCTTCAGGAAGATGATACCCTTTAAACTCAACCGGATCGGTTAAAATCTTTGTACCTCCAGGGGTGGTAATCATGAAACAGGAATGACCAAAATAGTGGATAGTAACTTCTTTATTTTCCAAACCAACAGGTTTTGGTGAGGTTGAAATCACTTCGTTTTCACGAATATTGTTCTCTCTGTTCTGACAACCAAATGCAGTTGTAAACCAAAATAGCAGGAAGATACACTTTGTAATTTGTATTTGAATGGTATGCTTCATTTACTTCAATATTCTCCATCGCCCCGAAGGAGCCCCTTCGGGAGAGTCCTTTGGACAAAATTCCCTGTTCGATATTCGATATTTTCAATCCCTGGCGGCAGGCAGGCGCAATCCGCAATCATTTATCCTATGCTCTATGCCCCTTCATCCTTCCTTCAAAATGATCAACCACTTCTCCCCCCAGCGTCAGGTATCCCTTCATCAGGTTTGCAGTCAGGCAGGAGTGGACAGGGATAATACCAATCAGGTCTCCGATCTTTGTCCGGTTCATCAATTGCCTGCCGGCATGGATGATCCCATGTTCCTGTGATAAACCAGACACATAACCATCTTCTTCAATGTCATTCCATCCCGTTTCATTGAATTGAACAATACTTCCATAGGAACGTTTTCCCGACGAAAGGATAATGTATTCTTTTGAGAGGTGCACAGCGCCTCCGTATACTGCGATTTCATTTCTCTCCGGATACCTGGCAACTACCGGTACAGCAAGAACAACAGCGATCTGACCGGGTGTACAGGAACCCAGATGGTATTGCATCAGGTCATAGAAAACAAAGTTACCGGGCCGTATTTCATCGGTTTTTTCAAACCGGTTAACCACGCTGCATGAGGGTGTATCACCAATGGAGAGGATCATTCTCTCCCTGCGAGCGTGGATATTCTCTTTTAGTTTTACCAGCTTGTCCACTGTGTCCTGGTGAAGTTTCAGTATTTCCTGAGATGATGACGATTTGTACGTTTGTCCCGTATGGGTCAGGAAGCCGGAGAATTGAAACAGGGGATTCCTGTCAAGCCGGTCAATAATCTCCTGAACAGAAACGTAATCGGTGGCATCGATCCCGGTCCGGCGGTAACCGGTATCGATTTTGATGAATATTCCCACCGGATGACGAAGGTTTTGTTCCATGAAGGGAAGGACCTCCTTATTTACGATCAGGACATTCAGTTTTATTTTTCCGGCAAGGTGGTTAATTGCTTCCATCTCCCTGACATTCAGCGGAAAAGCAATGGTAATGTCTTCCCACCCATCATTAGCGAAATAGTTTGCCATCCGGACCGATGAAACGGTGATCGCCTCGGTCCCTGCCTCCCTGAACCATTGACCCACCTTCAGCGATTGATGCGTTTTAAAATGAGGCCGGAAAATCACTCCTGATCGTTGCGCCTTCTCAACCATTGCATGGATGTTACCGATGCATCGTTGTTTATCAAGAAGCAGGGTAGGAGAGGTTATCCTGGATAGTATCCTGTTCATCAGGTCAGATTATTTTATTACTTCATACAGCGTGTTTTCTGAGAATGACGGAATTCGCAAAGATCTCTTCCGCTCTAAGCACAAAGTCAAAAATACCAATACGGGTGCAGAGAAAAAAATCACCCGGTGGAGAATGATCACTATTTTCCGGATTAAAAAAGCGTTTCCCGGATCCTTCTTTCAGTCTGTGAATCATTGTATCCGGATCTGTTTTCTGGTCCAGCAATTTTGCCTTTATGTATTCTGCACAGAAGAGATCTTCCCCTGCCGGGGTTTTGCCTGCATAACCCATTGCCACCAGTGATGCGGTGGATGGATACTTTTGTTTGATGTATGCAACAACAGCATCTGCATTCACTAAGCTGCCCGTTATGATCTCATCAGCTCCTGTTGCTTCTATAAGCCCCCTAGTACCTGCACTGGTAGTCTGAACCACGGTTTTCCCTGTAAAATCAACCCTTTCAATGTGGGTGGGTGAGTTTCCAAAATCAAATCCTTTTATTTTCCGTTCGTTGCGTTCACCCATCAGGATATACCCCGGATTTTTTCGTTTGAGATGGAAAGCCGTATCCACTTCATCAACTGCGATAATCTCTTTTGCCCCGTTATTCACGACATAACAACCCACCGTGAAAGCCCGGAATACATCGATAACAACGGTTAAGCCTGTTGCTTTCCTTGCTCCCTCTATGTATTCCAGAATCCGTATTTCCATATGATTCAATTAAGTAAAGCAGTAAGCCTTACGCAGGATCAGCACCTATCAAAGATATCGTTTTTCTTTAATTCATTATCTTTGTGATGTTATGGCACGATTTGGAGTAATCATTAAAGAACTGATCAATTTCATTACGGTCGATATTTGGCGGATCCCTCTCCGGGAACTCCCCAAAACGAAATCCTTTTTTATCAAACAATTGAGAATTATTCTCCTGGCATTGCGCGGATTCTCTGAAAATAAGGTACAGCTCAGGGCTTCTGCATTGACTTTCTATTCACTCCTGTCCATTGTTCCAGTGATTGCCATGATCTTTGGCATCGCGAAGGGATTTGGTTTCCAGGACAAACTGGAGAAGGAACTGATCTCAACCTTTGAGGGGCAACAGGAGGTTCTTGAATACATCCTTGATTTTTCACAGCGATTACTGGAGCATGCAAAAGGTGGATTCATCGCCGGTGCCGGGTTGTTACTTTTAATCTGGTCGGTGATGAAAGTTCTCGGAAACATTGAAAGCTCGTTCAATTCCATCTGGCAAATAAAAAAGTCACGGGTTTTCATCCGGAAATTCAGCGATTACCTCACCATGATGCTGATTGCCCCGATATTTATTCTGGTATCAAGCAGTGTTACTGTTTTCATAACGACCCAATTTGAGAAATTTGCACAGGATTATGCATTTCTTGAACATTTACAATTCCTGTTATCACTCATACCATACCTTCTGATCTGGTTGCTGTTTACCATCATTTATATGGTGATGCCAAATACAAAAGTGACCTTCCGATCCGCTTTTATCGGAGGTATCATTGCCGGAACAGTTTTTCAGATCACCCAATTGATCTACGTTCATTTTCAGGTTGGAATGAATAAATATGGCGCCATTTACGGAGGTTTTGCAGCCTTTCCCCTGTTCATTATCTGGTTACAGCTTAGCTGGATGATTGTTTTGTTGGGTGCGGAAATATCATTTGCCAACCAGAATGTTGACCGGTATGAGTTTGAATCCGATGCCAGGTACATCAGTTCCCGTTTCAAACGACTGGTATCACTGATGGTTACCAACCTGGTCGTGAAGAACTTTGCTATCGGAAAGAAACCCCTAACTGCTACTGATATATCGCAGGAGTTAAAAGTACCCATTCGTATTGTCCGGGATATTATCTACGAGCTGGTAGAGGTGAGTATCTTTTCCGAAGCCTTAGCTGACAATCCGAAGGAGAGGGCCTACCAGCCTGCCATGGATATTAACATAATCACCATTGATATGGTAATGAAACGTCTTGAAGAGAGAGGCAGCCAGCACATCACGGTATCCAAAAACAAAGAATACCAGAAACTTTCCGAGATCCTTGAATCGTTTGATGAATCGATAAACAAATCTCCCTCAAACATGCTCTTAAGGGACATTTAATCCTCCTTCTCCGCCACCTGACGGCAGTCAGGGTTACTGTGTTCTTAAAAAAATTCATATCGCCCCTCAGGGCGAAAGAAAGGCCTTTAAAAATTTTATGTATCAAAACAGGGTGAAGAAATTTCCGGGAGGGTATGGCCGATAAGGCCATCCCAGCAACCTTGTATGATAGGGTGTATCATGAATCCTTCATTAGCTTAAAACCAAAGTAAACACAATTTGGGTACTGTCACTGAAATTACTTGCAAAAGTTTACATAGAGCTAAGGCCATCCAATTTGTATTTATTGATTTGAGTACATATTTTACCACATCTTAATTATCCATATTTATGATACAGCCTTGAGTTTGGTTGCGCTGCTTTTCAAGCCCATGTTTTGCCATAAAATTTTTAGCAGCCACAGATAAAATGAACTCTCCCGCCTCTGCCTGCTAGCAATCTGCTAAGTTTTTTTCACTCGTTGTGGATTTAATTGGATTATGATGGACAGGTAGAATTTCCGCACAGTAGTCCTAAGTCATAGGATGCCATATGCATCGATTGGTAGGACCAACGGTCGATTGACAAGGCTGTCTGGCATACAAAGCAGTGATTGCAGGCAGTGGCGGGATCAGACAGTATTTTATCTTTTTGGCATTTACCCTGCGTCCCGGTTTTCATATGCAATTCTTATGAGGCGGTTCAACACTCTTCGAGTGTTTATGGATTAGTTATATGAAAATATTTAAAATTCTCATCACTGAAGCATTTATTTAAGCATCAGTACCTAAAAGATTATGATTAAGATACGTCTGGATTACACCGGTCCATGCGGCGTTTTCTCGGTAAAAAAATCGTTATTCGTAACCCTGGCCAGGGAGGCTGGTTCCCCGCAGCTTGCTGCGGAAATAAGAGTCCAGAGCTTGCTCTGGGATTAAATACCAAATTATTTTACCCTAGCGGTATCCGATAGCGGCATAGCCAACCCAATGATGGGAATTGGCCACAGCAGTCCTTCCCATCATCAAATCATCCACAAAGATGTGTTCATGGTCAATACTGCTGGAGTAACCAACCAGAATCCCCTCAAGCGGTTCCCGACTGGTAAAATGATCCTGAAGATAATAAGCAGTGAGTAGTCCCATTGGAATCGAATACCTGCCACACCAGGTCCATTTGTATTCCCTGTAGTCACTTTCCTGAACGGTGAACTCGCTGAACTTCCGGATTTTTTCCTTGCTCACCATCCCTTCAAGTGATGTTTTTATGATCTCAAATTCATGCTCTACTGCTCTGGCATTACCAGCAGAATCGCAGCCAAAAGGGGCATAATTCTTTCCACCCCACTCTTCATCACCATAATGGACAGCATCGGTTGTGATGACAATAGCGAAATCCGAACCCCAGTGAAGATTATGATCCGTTAGAATTGAAAACAGTACATCTGATAATGGCTCTGCAATGCTTTCCATTCGGTTGATGGACATATAGGGTACCAGTACCGGGATAATCTCTACCTGATGGTTAAAATATTGCAGAAAAGGAATCAGTGCTTCCAGCGAGTGTTCTATCCTGTGCATGCTGTCATTCACCTCAAAGATTGAAGCATCCAGGTTCTGTAGAATTTCTTCGCGCATTTCTGAGACCGGAACATTCCCGTAGGGCCCTTTCCAGTAAGCATGGCTATCGAAGATGATCCTGTCTTCGAGGTTCAGCGCTTGCGCCTTATGCGCCACCCCGATCAGCAAGAGCGTTTTCGCATGGATATACTGAAGAACTTCAGGATAAAGAGATCCGACATAGGTGTAATCATCATGTGGTGAAATACAAACCTTCCATGGTTGATGATCCTGATTTTCCGGATATTGCTCATTTGGAGAAAGCCGTTCGATCCTGGTCATTACGCTATCCATCTGCCAGGCATATTGTGCAAAGCCGATGGTATCGACGAGAGGTCGCACAGAAGCCTGGTCAAACCCTCTGTTGTTGCAGGAACCAAAGATCAGGCTGCTTAGAATAAGCAGGCAGGAAATGTTGTTTTTGAACATATAAATATATTGAATATCAGTTTATTCAAATAGTTTAAAGGTCTCTTTAATAATCCCTATGGCTTCATTTAACTCCTCTTCCGTAATCACCAGTGGCGGGGCAAACCGAATAATGTGTCCATGGGTAGGTTTGGCAATCAAGCCGTTGTCTTTCATCGCCACACAAACATCCCAGGCGGTTTTGCCCCCTTTTGGACGGATAACAACTGCATTGAGTAATCCTTTTCCCCTGACAAGCTCGATCATTTCTGACTGGATGCTTCTTAATTCTTCCCTGAAGATATGACCCAGTTTTTCGGCATTGTCTGCCAGCTTTTCATCTTTTACCACCTTCAGCGCTGCCATGGCGACCTTTGCAGCGATGGGGTTACCCCCGAAAGTTGATCCATGTTCACCGGGTTTGATGGTTAACATGATTTCGTCATCAGCCAATACAGCTGATATAGGAAATACGCCGCCTGAAAGCGCTTTCCCAAGGATTAACACATCGGGGTGAACGTTTTCATGATCGCAGGCAAGCAACTTACCGGTACGGGCAATCCCGGTTTGTATCTCGTCAGCGATAAACAGGACATTGCGTTTCCTGCACAGTTCATAAGCACCCTTGATGTATCCTTCATCCGGGACCATTACTCCGGCTTCCCCCTGGATGGGCTCAACAAGGAAACCGGCAACATTCGGATCTTCCAGTGCTTTTTCAAGGGCTGAAAGATCATTATACGGGATCGTGATAAATCCCGGAGTGTAGGGGCCGTATTCCTTGCGTGCTTCCGGATCAGTGGACATCGAGATGATGGTTATGGTCCTCCCATGAAAATTATTTGCACACACGATAATCTTTGCCTGGTTGTCCGGAACACCTTTTACTTTGTATGCCCATTTCCGGCAAAGCTTTATGGCGGTTTCATCCGCTTCTGCACCGGTGTTCATCGGTAGAATCTTGTCATACCCAAAATAGCGGGTGATGAATTCTTCATACTCGCCCAGTGCACTGTTATAGAAAGCCCTGGATGTCAGGGTAAGAACCTGAGCCTGGTCGGCCAGCGCTTTCACAATGGCTGGGTGGCAGTGTCCCTGGTTCACTGCAGAATAGGCTGAGAGAAAATCAAAATACCTTTTCCCTTCAACATCCCAGACATATACCCCTTCTCCTTTTTCAAGAACAACCGGTAATGGATGGTAGTTATGAGCACCATATCGCTCTTCCCGGTCCATAAAATCTTGTGCATTCATTTTTTTTGTATTATCCGTTAACTCTGGTTAGGTTTGTTCCCGATAAATATAGTAAAATTACACAATAAGTGGACATAGATTATGGAAAGCAATAACGTAAATAAAAGGATCCATGAATTGATAACTTCACGGTTCAGTCCGCTTGCGTTTTCTCATAAACTTGTTGAACCGGAAAAGATCACCGCCCTGTTTGAAGCTGCCAGATGGGCGCCTTCCAGCTTCAATGAGCAACCCTGGCGGTTCATTTATGCTGTTCGTAAAAATCGCCCTGAATTTGAGGCCATGCTGGATTGCCTGGTTGAGGATAACAGGATCTGGGCAATGCATGCACCCATGCTGGTTTTGAGTGTCGCCAGGATGAACTTTTCCCGTACTGACAAAACCAATAAATACGCTTTCCATGATGTTGGTCTGGCAACGAGCAATCTGCTCATCCAGGCTACGTTCATGGGATTGGTAGCACATCCAATGGGTGGTTTTTCGGTCGAAAAAGCAAGACAAAACTTGTTGATCCCGGAGGGGTTTAAACCAGTTGCTATGATTGCCATAGGATATCATGGAAATGTTAACGATCTTCCGGAAGACCTCAAATCAAGAGAACTCAGGAACAGGACCAGGAAACCACTGCAGGATATTGTTTATCCCGGAACAATGGGCTGACACAAGACATGTTATAAAGGATTTCGACAGTTAAAAGTTGATGTTTATCGTAAGGTTGAGTCTCCGGGAGGTAAGGTAGTTGGGTACGGCATATTGTTGAGATACATGCGACAGGTTATTTACAGTAGTGACCCACAAATAGGAGATGGTGTTATTTATATCAAACAGGTTAAACACCTCCAGACCAATCCAGATGCTTTCATAGGCTTTGAAAAATTTTCTGCTATTTCCCGAATAACCCGTATTTGAAATGACCTTTGAAAATCCAAGATCGACCCTTCGGTAAGAAGGCATTCTGAATGTTTTGTCATACCTGTCTGAATAGGGCGATGAAGCAGGCAGACCGGATCCAAACAGGAGAGTAAGGTGTACTTTATAGGTTGGATTATTTGGGAAATAATCCTGGAAAAAGAGGCCGAAATTAACCAGCTGGTCGGTGGGGCGTGGATAGTATCCCGGTTCAACTCTCGCTCCCTCTTCATTGAAATAAAAGTCACCGGCGATATTTTCCCTGGTTTGCATGAATGACAGACTGGCCCATGATTCAACTCCGGCGACAAATTCACCATTGATCTTCATATCAATACCGGCTGCATAACCATCCGCCATGTTTGTCCCGGCATAGTTGATCCGGACATTATCTATTTTATATGGAATCAGGTCTGTCATTCGTTTGTAGAAGATGTCGGTTGTGAATTTAAACGGACGCTCCCATGCGGTGAAGTTCAGTTCTCCACCGAGCAGCAGGTGGATCGATTTTTGGGCTTTGATATCCCGGTTAAGGTCACCCTGCGGATCACGGATCTCTTTATAGAAAGGAGGCTGGTAATAATAACCTGCTGAGAAATGAAGTGTAATATCCCGCTTCCATGCCGGCCAATAGGTAATGATTAACCGGGGACTTATCAGTAGCTGCCGGTTAAAATCCCAGTAATTTATCCTGATCCCACCCATCACACTCATGTCAAGTGAATCAAAAGGCAGCTTGTATCGATCCTGGATGTATGCTGTGATCCTGTTGGATTGTAACCTGTTCTGGCTCCATTTGCTGTCAGCAAGCATCACCCGGCTATCAGAGTAAGGAATTGAAAATCCCGCCGAGTCGACAAACGTCCATTCATTCAAGCGGTCATTGATCTTCTCGTGCCGGTAACCTGCTCCCCATTTTAGCTGATGGTTGTCGTTACTAATGCTTCCCTTATGGGTTCCTGAAATGACGGTTGCATCCAGAAAATTCCTGGCATGATCGATAAACCTTCCGATACCGATGTTCATGATACTATCCCCCAGGTTTTCCGAGCCAATCTCCTTATCCAGTGCATTAAGAGAATACCGGCCCTGGATATCCAGGGTCTCCTCCTCACTGGTATTGAAGGTGGATGCAATAAACGATAGCCGAACATTTTCAGACGGCTGGTATTTTGCTGAAAAAGCAGCTTGCCAGGTAGTAAATCTATCCACTTCCTGCCCGTCATATAGAACGAAAAGCTGGATGGCATCGGTGATTGTCCCGAATGAGGTTCGCCGATCCTTGGGAATGAATTCGTATTTGTTGTTGGCATAATTGCCAAGGAAACTGATCTCCCATTTTTCTGACAGATCGTAGGTCAGGTAGGTCTGAAAATCGGTAAAAACAGGATTGTAATCACCCTCCGTATCGAATGAATTAAGGAGATAGCGTGTTGATTTATAGCGAATTCCTGTAGCATGGGTGAAACGGTTGTTTTTTGAAATGCCTTCCAGGTGGAGTGAGCCCCCCAGCAAGCTCGCAGAAATATTCCCCCCGAAAGCCTGCGGTTGTCGATAGGTAATATCCAGAACGGAAGACATTTTGTCTCCATAGGTTGCATCAAAACCCCCGGCAGAAAACTGAAGTGCAGCCACCATATCAGAATTGATGAAACTGAGCCCTTCCTGCTGTCCCGACCGAACAAGAAACGGCCTGTAAATTTCAATCTCATTAACATATACAAGATTCTCATCGTAATTGCCTCCCCTGACTGAGTATTGTGAGCTTAATTCTGTATTGGACGAGACACCCGGCAATGTTTTCAATGCCGATTCAATATCTCCTGAAACGGAGGGAAGCATTTCAAGATCTTTAAGGTCCAGTTGCATGAAATTTTCTGTTCTTTCCCGCTCACCGGTTACCTGGACCTCCCGGAGCTCTTCAACAGAAACCGTCAGGGCAATGCTCAATACCCTGACTTCATCGGGTTTCAGGGTAATGAATACTTCGTGGGGCTCATAACCCAACATGGAAAACAGGATAGAGTAACTTCGGTTGGGAAGCAACTCAAGGGTATAGACTCCTTCCTCATCTGATGAGGTTCCTGTTGTTGTGCCCGAAACAGATATGTTTACTGAAACGAGGGGATGATCATCCGGATCGGTTATTTTTCCGGTAAGAATAGCATTTTCCTGAGCAATCCCCTGGATAAAAATCAGTGAAAGGCTAAGAGAGAGGAGTATCTTCCATTTTTTTCCCATCAGGAAACCGCAAAAGTAACACTTGATAAACTCAAAATTTAATACAAAATTGTATCGTAAGATTAAAAGAAGATCGGAAAAGCCAGGTGATGATTACCTCTTTTTTACCTATTCACGTGTTGAGAAAGTTATTGGTGTAGTGGTGCACGACCAGTGTTTATGTTGGTTAGCGGGCATACAGGGTGAATGGTTACCTGGTTCTTCGTTATGCTTACCTGGCGTTTTACCGGGTATCGAGCATCCATTGCCCAGAACCATTCATTTCAACTTATCAACTTGAGACATTTGAGGTATTTGCTAATTTGAGAGATCCTGACGATCCGTCTATATTTGCGCCATATGACATTGTATTGATTAATGATATCTTTGTTATGTGCGG
>Ga0315552_1002376_pt1 | contig 11148 bp, 10 predicted proteins | sample SalMarSW160170MG_2_FD_203102 | JGI IMG/M metagenome (GOLD analysis project Ga0315552, IMG submission 203102) | Salt marsh sediment microbial communities from the Plum Island Ecosystem LTER, Massachusetts, United States - Salt Marsh Sediment SW1601-70 ...
GTGGTCTCGGAAGTGCTAGCAAGCAGATTTAGAGTGTGGGACGTAGACTTTCCAGTTTCCATTCATCACGGCTCCCTTGCTAAGCCATCGCGAATAGCGGCGGAAACAGGGCTGAAAAGAGGCGCGCTTAAGGGGCTTATCGCTACCAGCAGCCTCGAATTAGGCATAGACGTAGGTCGCATCGACTTAGTCATCCAGTACATGAGCCCTAGACAGGTCACGAGGCTAATTCAACGAGTGGGAAGAGCAGGCCACAGAATCGGCCGCGTGGCGGAAGGCGTGATTATTGGCATGGACTCCGATGATACGTTAGAGGCTTTGGTGATTGCAAGAAGAGCGTTAAAAGAAGATTTGGAGCCCGTTGAAATTCCACCTAAACCTTATGATGCCTTGACTCACCAAATAGCGGGATTACTGCTTAAGAACAGGCGATTAGCCTTCAACGACATTTTGGAGTTAACGCGAAACGCTTATCCCTATCAAAGCATGACCTTGGAAGATGTTGAAAAAGCGCTCAGGTACATGCATCAACGTTTTCCACGTTTAGCCTGGGTATCTTTTGAGGACCAAGTGGTTTTGAAGCCTCAGCGAACCAAGGCTCTCTTTGAATACTATTTCGATAATTTGTCCATGATCCCCGTAGAGAAACAGTTCCTCGTTGTAGACGATTCAAGTGAATCTTCGATTGGGGTGCTTGACGAAGCGTTTATGGCGGAGTACGGCAAAGCTGGAACCAAATTCATCATCAGAGGCAGTCCTTGGCAAATAATACACACCACTGAAGACAAGGTTTATGTGAAGCCAGTTGACGACCCCACAGGCGCCATTCCAAGCTGGATAGGCGAAGAAATTCCAGTGCCCTTCCAAATAGCGCAAGAAGTGGCTTCAATAAGAGGTTTCGTTGAAGAGAAAATGAGAAGCGGTCTCTCGCCAGAAGAAACCAGCGTGTTGCTCAGTCAACAGTATCCGGCTGACAAGGACACAATAATGCGCGCATTAGCGGAGACGATAGAGCAGGTGAACGCGGGCTTGGCGGTTCCCACGGAGAAACGAATAGTAATCGAAGACTGGGAAGATTTCGTTATAATCCACGCCAACTTCGGTTCCCTTACGAACAGAGCCTTGGCGCAACTGCTTGGGCAGATACTTTCTGAAAAACTTGGACACGGCATAGTGGTCCAGCATGATCCCTACCGCATCTTCGTGCAAACAATGGGTGCAACCAACGCAGCCCGCATCCTCGAAGTTTTTGACGAATTGCGAACCATGCCCGAACAATCAGTTAAAGACACGCTAACGAGGTCAACAGTGAAAACAGGCCTCTTCAAACGACGCATAATCCACGTGGCCCGCCGTTTTGGAGCTTTGAAAAAATGGGCAGACTTCAGCAACGTGAGTCTCCAGAAGCTGATAACAAGTTTCGAGAATACGCCCATCTACGAGGAAGGTTTGAAGGAAGTTTTCACGAAAGACCTTGATGCGGACGGGCTTGTCCATGTTTTGAGCAGAATTCGAGACGGCGAAATTCAACTGCAAGTGCTAGAGACTGGCGGGAACGCAACTCCAGTCGCGAGGGTGGGCATAGAAAGAGTAAGCATGAAAACAGACCTTATTCCTCCAGAACGAATGCGTGCCGTGCTTGTAGAATCAGCCAAGGCGAGGTTGCTGAATGAAACTGGCAACTTCGTGTGCACAAACTGCTGGGACTACTTGGAGATGATTCGCATCAAGGACTTGCCTGACAGACCCAGATGCCCACGGTGCGGGTCTCAAGCCATTGGGTTTTTGAAGGTGGATGAAGAAAGGGCTCTTCCTTTAGTTGAAAAGAAAGGTCAAAGACTGGCTAAAGCTGAAGAAAAGCTGCAGACGCAAGCTCTGCAAACCGCGCAGCTAATGGCGAAATATGGCAAAGCAGCAGCCGTAGCGTTGAGCGCCCGCAAGGTTTGGTCATCAGATGTTGTAAATGTCCTTGAAAAAGAACCTAAACTTACCGACAGGTTTTATGAGTTGGTTCTTGAAGCGGAACGCAAGGCACTAAGCAAACGATTCAGGTAAGGACATCACCCAGCAAGTACCTTATCATACAAGCAGTTTTTCTCAGAACTCTTTTTCTTCTAATGTGATCAATTACTGAGGTTTAGGTTGGGTTAACAACAACTATTTAAGCGGAAAGTTGCCTTATTGTGCGTAAGCACTCATAACAACTTAGGAGATCCAAAAGAGTGGAAATCAGCCGAAAAAAGCTGCGTGATGAGGTTCTTAAGCGCATCAAGTACGTTAAAACGTGTGTCATGGCTAGAGAATTATGCCTTATAGTGCGCACAAACAGAGCGGTTTTGGAACCCAAAGACGTGCAGGAAGTCTGCCGTTACATATCGAACCTTTGCAGAGAAGAAGGATGCGTAGAACCCAGCGAACTCTGCCAAAAAGCCGCTGATGCCATAGGCGCCAAGGACGAAGAAAAGTATTTGGAACTGTGTGCTCAAAGTTGCGTGAAATGCGGCGAAGCCAAAAGGCCGACGCCGAAGAAAGACGCCTATGTGTCATAAGGGAACGCGTGAAAACCTTTAAGTGCAATAACCTTTTAAACCAAATCGGAGGCTTATGAAATGTTCATTGCCCCTTTCGTTCCAAGTCCTCTTCCAGTGATTCAGCATATGCTCAAATTGGCTGACTTAAAGGCTGGCGAAGTCTTATTTGACTTGGGAGCGGGAGATGGCAGAACAGTTATAATTGCCGCGAAGTCCTTTGGCGCTAGAGCTGTAGGTGTCGAATTAAGAGAAGATTTAGCTAAAAAAGCGTTAAGCACTATCCACGATAATGGTCTCGCAGATAGAATTACAATAGTAAACGGCGACATGTTTAGCGTGAATTTAACCTCTGCCGATGTGGTTTTTCTGTACTTGACAACAAGCGCTAACGAGAAAATCAGGCCGAAGCTGGAAACCGAGCTGAAAAAGGGCGTGCGCGTGGTTTCCCATGACTACGAAATTGTAGGGTGGAAACCCGTGAAGGTGGATAACTTTTGCGAAAACCCGAAGCTAGGTTATCCTTCGCATACAATTTACCTTTACGAGAAGCTATAGTTTCTTAGTTTGCCCGAAAAAGATTTTTAATTTGTAGCTGTTTTATTTTTGCGTGTGTTCATAATGCGGTTTGTTCCGTGGCAGAATATTGCTGACTGGAAATGTATAGCGTGTGGCTACTGCTGCAAACTGTACAGCGTCGTCCTAGGCTTTCCCGAGTGGCTCAGAATCGTCAAAACGTTCGGTGTAGAAAAAACCGCTGCAGACTTAAACCATTTATACATCAAAAGAGCCAACGACGGTACCTGCTCGTTCCTGTGTCACTTCGCAAACACGTACTATTGCGGACTTCAAAACATGAAACCCACCGCGTGCAAACTGTGGCCCTTCAAGGTCCTGTCAGAACCAAAATATGGACAAGCACGCCAAGCCGCATTCAACTACGGCGGAAAAAAACTTTTCATCTACGCAGACGCGATGTGCTCAGGACTCAGGTATGGACACCCAACATGGGAGTTTAACCATCAGACCTTAAGAGAGTTTGCAGAACTTGCCTTAGGAACTCGTCAAACACAATCCAAAACGACGAGCAAATTGGCTTTTGTGCCACACCTTCAGGCGAGGCGGTTCAGCTTTCCCTGAAGCAATCGAGTTTACGAGTGCATTTTTGTTTCTTCTGGCTTAGCTGTGTGTTCGGTTACTGAGGCAGTTTATTTTCCTTTTGAGTGGCACTCTTTCTTCAAGCATTCAATGAATAAAACTATCCAAGAGTTCGCTTGTTTTTGTACAAAGTGGCTTTCAGCAGAGGCTTTGCTTTTTGGAATGAACTAATATCTTCTTTTGTAATTCTTCTTCTAACTGTCAAGAAAGGTTCTCCAGCAATAGCGACTCCTGCACGGATGAGAACAGGACTATCATATTCAGTTAAACCCAAACAAAGTTTCAGTGCCTCCAAAGTTATCTGTTTCAATTTAATGGTGTTGTCCAATAAGTCTTTGACTTCTTCCTCTGTCAATTTGTTTCTACCGTGAAACATCATTCTTGCAAGCCAAAGCTTTTCAAAAACGTTCAATGGCTGTCCAAGTTTTGAAGTAACAAGTACTTTGAGTCTTTCTTTAGTATCAGGAAAATGCTGACTTGATGTATGGCATTCTGGGCATTCTTGAATTTCGTGATTACACTTTTGACATTTGAAAAAAATCTGTTGTTTCGGCGCAACGGGTGAAGAAAGGATTTCCAATGAAATCCAATAAAATGTGAATTTTTCCACAATCGATTCAGCGCTTAGCCCTTTTGAATACCAGCGGAGAGATGCTTCGACAATTTCGTCTGTTTGTGAAGTCAACAACTTTGGACTTATTTTGTTTCCCCAGTCTTCTAACATTTGCAACTTGGTGTCTTTTTGGATACTTGGCACTTCATTTCCAATAAGTCCTTCTCTTTCGCTCTGAATAGATATGGGGGGTGTCATATCTAAGGCTTCAAAACGAACTTTTTCTATTGGAATTTGAAAAGCAAAAGCTAGTTTATCCAAGATTAATTCAATAGTTCCGCTTATTAAATCCCATGTAATCTTTGGGTCTTTTCCCCTAACATAGCACTCAAGTAGATAATTTGCCTCTTTCTCATTAGCGGGGTCGCTTCGTTTCAGCATAACTGTAAGTCGTCTGCTTCTGAGACAACTTATTTCAGGATAGATGTCAATCATTTTGATTCTCTGAGGAGCACCACCCTTTTCTTTGGGCGGTTCTGCAGCAACGATTTTCTGCGGGAGGCTTAACCATATTCTCATTCTCCATAACCGGTTGTTTTTAACAATCATTATCTTCTATCCTCCAAACTAATCAATTTTTAGAGTGAACTTTCCTATTATATCCTATTTTTGAACGTGCTTTTAACTTTTCAAATAAAGTTATGACGTGAAATTTACCGTGTTTTTCAAAAAAAAGCGACAACTACATATATGTGTTTTAATACGCAAATTTGTGCATTTATTGGTGAATTTCGTTAGGGTCTTATAGTGCTTTTTGGCTTTCAAGGCTTGTTGAGAACTCCCATGTCAAGCAGCATGTTCCAATGGGCTTTCCACAACCAAAAGCATGCTGAAAACAGCCAAACTCGCTATTTATAGTATATAAAAGGGGGTATAGACAAAAAATCGCACAGCAGTCCTTCTGAAAACGCTGATGCATCCAGACTAGAGTTATTAAGTGCGAACTTACAAGGTAAACCCTCGAAACCCTGAATAGGATGAGTCCGCATGCCCAAGCCGAAGATTGGTCTCTCCATGCTTTACTGCCTAAGCGAACCATTCGACAAGATGGTCAAACGCCTAAACAAGGTTGAAACTCGCTACGTTGAAGTTCTTGATGAAGGTTTTCACGCGCTTAACAAGAAGAGAGTTGCCACGCTTAATCAATCTGCCAAATCCCGCAGCATCGAATACACGTTACACGCGCCCTTCGCAGACATAAACATAGCCTCGCCATCAAAACCCATACTAAACGCCAGCCTTAAGCGGCTAAAAGAGTCCATGGCCTACGCCAACGCCCTAAACGCCAAGCTCTGGATTTTCCATCCAGGCGTCAAAACAGGCATAAGCATGTTCTATCCAGGCGAAGACTGGAAACAAAACATCGAAGGCATACACGAACTGCATAAAACCGCAGAAGAACACGGATTAAACATAGCCATAGAAAACCTGCCTGAAAGATACGGGTTCCTCATGAAACAACCAGAAGACTTTCAAAAGTTCTACAAAGAAACTGGCTTAAACGACGTAGGCATTGTTTTAGACGTTGGACACGCAAACCTTGAAGGACAAACAGAATCCTTCTTGAGGAAGTTGCCTGACAAGATTGTGCACATGCACGTCAGCGACAACATGGGAGAAAATGACCAGCACCTAGGCATAGGCTACGGCAAGATTAACTGGCAACGGCTCGCAGAAACCCTGCGCGAAATAGCCTACGACAAAACCGTAATTATCGAGTCTGTGGAACACGTGGAAGAAAGCCTACAAAAACTACGGCAGCTGCTGGCTTAACTGTCGAGAAGCGGCAACTCCAACTCCATAAAGTCTTCGGCTACCTGCGTGTTTTTGAAAAACTTTTGTGCTTGTTCCAAAAGAAGCTGTGCATCAGGGTATCTGGCGCTGATATGCGTTAAAACTAACTTCTTCGCTTTCGCTTTCTTAGCCTCTTTCGCCGCTTGACCAGGGGTTGAGTGCCCATCTACCTCGGCTTTTTCGCTAAGCGTGTCATCGAACGTGGCGTCGTGAATTATCAAGTCCGCGCTAGCTGCGAATTTTGCAAAACCTTTGAATGGTCTCGTATCGCCCGTGTAAACGATTTTTCGTCCCTGTCTCCGCGAACCCATGACATCGTCAGGGCTTACAACTCGCCCGTCTGGCAGCTTAATCCTGTCACCATGTTGAAGTCTTGACCACAACTCGCCTTCAGGAACATCTAAAGCTCTGGCTTTTTCGGGATAAAATTTTCCCGGACGGGCTTTTTCAACAAAAGCGTATGCCAGACCTAAAACCACATGGTTTGACCTTGCGGCTTCAACAATGTAGTCCTTTTCTTCGCATATAACGCCAGCATCGTAAATCTCGTGGATTTCAACTGGAAATGTCAAACCGAACTGCAAGGTTTCTCTAACGCATTCTAAAAATTGTTTTATGCCCTCTGGCCCGTAAATCTCAATTTTCTTTTGTCTGTCCATCAAAGCCATGGTCTGCAGTAGCCCAGGCAAGCCCAGAACGTGGTCGCCGTGCATGTGCGAAATGAATATTTTCGTTTTTTTGTGGAACCCCACCTTGGCTTTTATCATCTGTCTTTGGACGCCTTCCCCGCAGTCGAACATTAATTGTTCGTTTTGACGTTTTATGAGCACGGCTGGCAAACTTCTTTCCAGAGTTGGAACGCTGCCGGCGGTTCCCAAGAAGATCACGTGCATACTCATTATTCTACACCTTACATTATTTCGAACACAGCTATCTCTCGCGTCAGAGTCCTGTGAACATACGCGAAATGTGACTCCAAATGCCTATAGCCCAATTCTACGCCTATTCGCGCGATGTTTAATGTTTTCGGCGAAGCTATACAAATCCGTTGCCCTTCGCGCAACAAAGAACGCGCTGAACCGAGAACGCCTTCAACAATATGCTTAGTAGTCAATTTCATCGTAGTCGCCGACCTTCCATAAGGCGGATCAGTTACAAGGTGGTCGATTTTTGTTAGAGGTAGCTTTCGGGCATCAGCAATCACTAAACCTTCCGGTTCTACGCTAAAATACTCAAGGTTTTTTCGACAACCTTCAGCCATGCGCCGCTGAACATCAAAACCCAAACCGCGACAGCCGATGAACGCGGCTTCGACTAGTATGCTTCCAGTGCCACAGAAGGGGTCTAACACCAACTCACTAGCCTTTGCGTGTGCCAAGTTAACCATACACCGCGCCAATTTTGAGGGCATGGCTGAGGGGTGGAAAAAGGGCTTTTTTCTCGGGCGCCTTTCCACAAAGGGTTTAGGAATGATCTCGGCGATTTTTACGCCGAAAACCAGCTTCTCACTGGTTAAAACGCCGATGAAAGTCTTGTCAGGCGCCTTCAAGTTAACCTTCGTTTTCACTGTGCTGTGGAGTATGTGCTTACCGAGTTTTCCTTCAAAGGCGACAGTGCCGACTTCTTCCGCGTATTCTCTCACACGTCTTATGCGAACCGCGAAACTTTCCCCCTCGCTTAAAACGTTTTTGAAATCTGTGGATTCAGCCGTTTTAATGATCTCGGTTTCTTGTGCTTCGCAGGTGAACAGTTCAAGCGCGCATATTCTCGTGTAAGCCGATCTATGCTGCACGGCTTTTACGCTGCTCTGGGCTGCGTCGAGCCTAACGACTTGGTCAAGTTTTTCCTTAACTTCAAAAGCGTAGCCTTCAGCTTCGAGAATGGCGGTTAATTCGGCGGCAGGCAAAGTCTCGTTTTCGCCTGAAAGCAAAAAGAAGAGTTTAGCCACTTTTTAGCGCCCTTAGTTCCCTGCTTAATAATGGTGCGAGTGAGACTTTGCTGACGTGGCTGGAAACGCTGTCGGTGCCGACGATTTCTTCTACTCCCGCGTCGAGAATGCGTTTTTCCGCGTCACCTATTAAAAGCGGATGCACACATGCAGCGAAGACTCGTGTGGCGCCTAGTTCTTTGAGTATTTTTGCAGCGCCAACTATGGTGCCGCCTGTGCTGATTATGTCATCAAAGATTATGACCGTTTGCCCTTTCACGTTTAAGTCTTTGCCGGTTTGGTTTGTTTGTCCAGTGTAGCGGTCACGCTGCTTTTCCAAGTGTCCATCTTCTCCACATAGGACTTGTTGTGCTTGGTGGGCGATGTGCCTAGCTCCTTTGTCGGGTGATAGCGCGAACGCTTTCTTGTAGCCTTTCTGGGCGAAGTATTCGGCTAGTAGCGGAATTGCGGATAAGGTTTTTGCTGGAAACGGAAACTTGCTCAGCGCGCTTTCGGCGTGCACGTTTACCGTGACTAAAGCGTCAACTCCTGCTGCTTCGAGCATCTGCGCCACGGTTTCGATGCTTATGCCTTCGCCTTGCAGGAAGATTTTGTCTTGACGCGCATAAGCCAAGTAAGGCACTACGGCTGTTACCTTGCGGGCTCCGTTCCGTTTGGCGGCGTCAGCTATGAATGCCAACTGCATGAATCTGCTGTCCTGCGGCGGACTAGTAGTCTGCACTATCGCCACAAATTCGTCTTGAACGTTGCCTTCCAATCGGACGTAGGCTTCTCCGTCTGGAAACGTTTTATGGGCAACCTGCACCGTTTCCAAAGCCGTTAACTCTGCTGTTTTTTCGCCTAATTCCTTAGAGGCGGGTCCGAGAATGATCTTCATTTCAGCTTCACTCTTCTTACATGCTAACAGGTTGACTTTTAGCTTTTTCCTATGACATGTTTTAAGCATAAAGATGAGAGAGTTTTGTCAAGAGAATAAATGCTGCTGTGCTCTGCGGAGACTACCCCCTCCCTTATATAAAGACTGAATTAAGCTGCAATCCAAAGGTTATATACGTCACTGCCACCTCATCCGTCGTTACTTAATTCCCAAGTAGGCTTCGAAAGAATGATTGAAACCAGCGTTAATTTACGAAGTCTTATATTCTCTAATCAACCAAAGAAAAAACCAGTGATACAATAATGAGCGAAAAAAAGGAAAACATGGTCAAAAAGAAGGTAGCAATCGCTCTTGGAATAATAGTCATGGTTTTGTTTACCGGCATAATCGTAGTTTTCGCTTATTATTCAACAGCAGTCACCCTCAGAGACAACCTCATAGCCATGAAAGACCAGGAAATACTAAGCCTCCAAAGCGAAATCGAAACATTGGAAGGGCAAGTATCAGACTTGCAGGATCAGGTGGAAGCCCAACAGAACCAGATACTGAACCTGGAAAACCAGCTGGCGAGCCTGACTCCCGCCTCCACGGCGGCAAGGGTTATCAATGTAGGTCTGGGCGCAGACGACAACCCATATTCTAGCCCACCTTTTCTGCACGTTTCCGGATACGTCTGCAACATCGGATCAGAAACGGCATACAACGTCAGACTGCACGTTACGGCATATCGAGGCTCCGAACGAGTCATAGACACCTATTATAATATCGGCACAATCGTCAAGGAAGACTCACGGTACATAGACGAAAACTTTGAATATTATGGATCAGCGCTAACACCAAACAGTTGGACTATGACGCCAGAGTGGACATAAGCACCATAAAACACGCTGTTTCCGCCATTTGCTCTTCATTCTTGGGCAGGAGGAGCAACCTCTTTCGCTGTTGCTGGAGAAGACGCAGGTGCTGGCGGTGAAACATTGGGAATTTTTTTGTGGTAGAATTTTCCTGCAATACACAGTCCCGCTGCTGTTGCAGCTAAATAGAAGGGCCATTGGAAATTCGCCGAAATCAAAACCGTCACAATTGTGCCGTAAGTCATGCTTTGAGGCAACACGCTTGTTGCAGACCCGACTAAGGGAACAGTCAGGCTAAACAGCGCTTGGACCGTTTGGGTGAGGACAACAAGAATGGCTACAAAGAGCAACAGGGAAATCAAGGGTTTCTTGTACCCAAAACCCAGCAGATTCTTACTGAAAGACTTTCCCGGATAAATCGAATATATAAGCATGGCAACGCCGCCCGCAGCCATGGAAAGTACGCTCCCAAGATTCAACGCCCACAGTAGAGGAACCGTGAACCAATAACCCACAAAATTGAAGTCAGTATACAAAGGCGACACGTTCGCCGTGACCAAGCCATCGCCCACGACAAGTTGCCACCACGGAACAAAGAAAGACACGAATATCAAACAAATTATCGCTGCTCCTCCGGCGAGACCAACCCAGTTAACGTCTCTGTGCAATGCTTAGCCTCTTCTAAGATATGGGTACGTCAATGGGGTACGCTTGGTCCGATTGGACGGTGATGCCGTTAACGTTGATTGTGACGTTCACCACTTTAGCGGCAAGGCGTGTAGCACCCGCATGCTCCGCGTGGAAATGATCTACGGCTGCCTGCGTCCAGTCACAGTGGATAACTACTTCCGAAGCTGCTCCAGCAGGAATGTTGGTCGGCTCAACAAGAGAAGCGTGGCCGAGCGTAAACCCATGCAAGCTACACTCAATATCCGCAGAAATCGAATCAATCATCAGGTCATAATCGAAAGGATTAGTGTAATTCAAAACTATGGTAACGGTTTGGCCTGTCACGTCAGGTGTTGCGCTTACAAACTGCGGAAGCTCCAGCGGTCCTGCCGTGGGCACATTTATCGGGTATTCCTCATTCGACTGGATAGTAATGTCGTTAACGTTGATTATCAACCCAACAACTTTGGCGTCAATGTTTGTGGCGCTTGGATGCTCCGCCCGAAAGTGAGCTTCAGCTTCCTCTGTCCACGTACAGCGAATAATCAATTCCGAAGTTGCTCCAGCAGGAATGTTGGTCGGCTCAACAAGAGAAGCGTGGCCGAGCGTAAACCCATGCAAGCTACACTCAATATCCGCAGAAATCGACTTAACCATCAAATCATAATCGAAAGGATTAGTGAACTCGAAAACCAATGTAACCGTCC
>Ga0315552_1002382_pt1 | contig 11133 bp, 13 predicted proteins | sample SalMarSW160170MG_2_FD_203102 | JGI IMG/M metagenome (GOLD analysis project Ga0315552, IMG submission 203102) | Salt marsh sediment microbial communities from the Plum Island Ecosystem LTER, Massachusetts, United States - Salt Marsh Sediment SW1601-70 ...
CCGTAAACCCTTTACGGGTATAGCGCATATTCTTCGTTCAAGGGCGACAACATACCGTTCCAGTTGTATTGTTTGGTTTGATAAATAGACCGTCGAAAGGATTGTCGGGGCTTCTTCGAGGTCCCTCAAAGTTTTCTAACCGGAGCTTATTTTATGGCGCTTGTATGGTTTTTCATCATGCCATTAGATGCGAAAAGATTCGGATGGTCACCATCCTTTCCGGTGTGGTTAAAGGTTTTGGGGGTAGTGGCTTTATTACCATCTTTATTTTTAATCTATCGATCAACTGTTGAAAACACATACCTTTCAACATTGGTCAGAATACAGACTGATCGCAAACAAAAAGTAATTTCCACAGGGGTTTATGGCTTGGTGAGACATCCATTGTATCTTGGCGTTCTGTTAATGCTCCTCGGGGCTCCTCTGCTGCTGGATTCAATATGCGGCTTAATCATTGGTTTGATTGGCATTATTAGTTTAGTGGGCAGGATCATTGGTGAAGAAAAAATGCTAGTCAATAAATTGGAAGGTTACGAAGATTATAAGAAGAAGGTAAAAAATAGACTTATCCCATATGTTTGGTAATCTACCTTACACGCGCGTACCCAGCCAGGGGTTGCATCCCGAGCATCGAAAAGGCGCGGGTGTTCAAAGTCGATCACCCCGACATTCCGGACCGGACAGCGCAGTAATCTTTGACTATTCCTACAACGAAATCATGCACGACGCGCGCAGCAGCAAGGTGAAGATGTTGCGGTGTGTAGCGCAGGTGACCGGCGAGCAGTTTCCTTTCGGGATTGATCAAGGCCAGACTGAGCCATTTCTTAGCCAGGGGGATTCTGCGATGTTCGCAACGCGACGCCCGAGGATCTCAAACGGCTGTATTTTACTGGCCCGAGCACATCATCGGTTGCCTGTCTCACATCGTTACCAGAGGAGATTATGCTTTGGAGTGTTTGAAGATAGTTAGACTGCCGATCTGGTTAAGGATCGAACTGTGGATCCGCACCATCTCCGTGGTGCAATACATCAGCCTGTTGAAAAATGGTTCAAAATGATACAATTGCTGGGGTTAATACTGTTAGAAAAAAGTATTTTTGGCTTATTTCTGTGTACATAGTTTCATATCCAGCATTCTTATAAGAGAATATCCAATAATAAGAAAATTCGTAATGCACAACCCGCGAGGTCGGGGAGTCTCTCTCTTGGATGTTGTTGACTTGGCTGCTTTCGATATGACAACCAATCAATGGGATTTATCGAATTTCGTTGCGATAGGTTCGGTTGATTCTCCCGATCCGCTATCATATCGAATGAGAAGTGACCAACATCACTTGCCAGGGGGATTACCCGGGGTCGAACGATTGAAAAGCAACATTATGCGAAAGAAAGCCAATCAAAAGGAGTGTTGCCGTGAGTGCTATTGAAGCCAACCACCTGACAAAGTATTATGGCAAAGCCCGGGGCATCATTGATGTCTCATTTCACGTGGATGAAAAGGAGATTTTTGGTTTCATCGGGCCGAACGGGGCAGGTAAATCCACCACCATCCGTTTGCTCTTATCTCTGATCTATCCCACCAGTGGAAGTGCTACAATCTTTGGCAAGGACTGCATCAAGTACGGGCCTGAACTCAGACAGGAAATCGGCTATCTGCCTTCCGATGTTTTCTACTACGAACGCATGAAAGTCATTGACCTGCTCAAGTATTCAGCCAGTTTTTACAAACAAGACTCCACGCAGCGCATGCATGAATTGGCCGAGCTGATGGAGCTGGAGCTGAACCGCCGCATAGAGGATCTCTCTTACGGAAACAAAAAGAAAGTGGGCATTGTGCAGGGGCTCTTGCACCAACCAAAACTGCTTTTCCTCGACGAACCCACCGCCGGTCTCGACCCGCTCATGCAGCGAAAATTCTTCCAACTCATCCGAGAGGAAAATCAACGCGGGGTCACGGTCTTTTTCTCATCGCACATCCTGGGCGAAGTGCAAAAAATGTGCAACCGCGTAGGCATCATCAAAGAGGGCCGGATCATCGAAATCGCAGACATCCGCACCCTGCAACAGAACAATTACAAAAAAGTCCGGGTGGCGGCCAACGGTCTCGATGCCACCTATTTTGACATACCCGGAGTGACCAATCTGGAGCACAGCAATGGGGTGGTCCACTTCTTCTACAAAGGCGATATCAATACGGTCATGCGGAAGATCAGTGAAATAACGGTCTCCGATGTGACGGTTGAGGAGCCGACTTTGGAAGAGATCTTTATGCACTATTACGAGTAGGTGATGACCATGCGTATGAACATTTTTCAGCAAGAGTTCAAAATGCACTTGAGATCCGTGATCACCTGGTCGGTGTCGGTGGCGGCGTTGATCTTTGTCTTTGTTTCGCTGTTTTCCTCTTTTGCGCAAGATGCAGCGCTTTTGAACGAAGCGATGGCCAAATTCCCGAAAGAGCTGCTCACCGCCTTTGGCATGAACGGCGTGGACCTCTCCACGCTTCTGGGCTATTTCAGCTTTGCCTTTCTCTTTGCCCAGATCTGTCTGGCGATCCAGGCGGCGAATTACGGGTTTTCGTTGGTCTCTATCGAAGAACGAGAATGGACGGCGGATTTTCTGTTGGCCAAGCCGGTGGGGCGTGCCCAGATCCTGACCAGCAAATTGCTGGCCGCGCTGAGCGGCTTGACCATCACCAATATGGTCGTCTGGATCAGCAGTTTTGGCTTTATAAATTTGTTCAAAGGGGATAGAACCTATGAAACCAAACCTTTGCTGCTGTTGCTGCTGAGTATCGTGGTCTTCCAACTGTTTTTCCTGACCGTAGGCCTGGCGGTTTCGCTGCTTTTGAAAAGGATCAGGAGCGTGACGCCCTATGCGATGGCGCTCGGATTTGGGATGTACGTCCTGAGCGTTTTTGGCGACATGCTTGGTGAGAGTACATTGGAAAAGATCACACCCTTTAAACATTTTGACCCCAATTACATCATCCAACACGGAGCCTATGACCTGCCCCTGGTGATGATCAGTGTGGCCGCAATCATTATCTCTCTGGTCGGCAGTTACTGGCTGTACACCCGCAGAGACATTCCTTCGGTGACATGAGGAGGCGACGCATGAATATTTTTCTCAGAGAACTCAAAGCAAACTTTAAATCACTGATCATCTGGGGCGTCATTGTCATCCTGTTCGCCGTTGTAGGCTTTGCCAAATTCTCCGCCTACGCGGGCAACCCCGATATGTTGGCGATATTGAACGAGTTGCCGCAGGCTTTCCTAGACGCATTCAATATGCAAGCGTTTAACCTGACCACGCTGAGCGGCTTTTACGGTGTGATGTTCACGTACTTTGCGCTCATCCTGTCCATTGCAGCGTCTATGTGGGGCAGCGACATCATCTCCAAAGAAGAGCGCGACAAAACCGTCGAGTTTTCGCTGACCCTGCCGGTGACCCGCAGCCGCCTGGTGACCGCCAAAACCCTGGCGGGGCTGGTCAATTGCATCGGCTTGCTGCTGATTACCTGGGGAGTGACGGTCATCAGCGCACAATCCTACCAACCGGACAGCGAATTCTATGACTTTTTGAACCTGTCCATACTGGCTTTGTTCATCATGCAGTTGATCTTCCTGGCGATCGGCATCTTCCTGGGCTGCGCCATGAAACGGTACAAACGGGCCAGTTCTGTGGCGGTATCTCTGTTGCTGGGAACCTATTTCCTGTCTATCATTTCAGAGCTAAATAAAAACCTGGGGTTTCTCAAGTACTTTTCTCCCTTCAGGTATTTCGATCCGGGTATGCTGCTGCACGACTCAAGGATTGATATGACTTTCGTATGGCTGTCGCTTGGGATCATTTTGGTGAGCATGGTGGGTGCATATCTGACCTATGCCAGGAGAGATTTGTACATTTAGCCATCTAGAACTCTTGAAATCACGCGACCAGGCCCTGGTCCGCAGAACCTGCCGTTCGACCAGATTAGAATGCAATCCCCATGCAATTGAAACGTTTGCCGATCTCATCAAAGGCTACGAGATGACAGCCCATCTCCCCGAAAAGCAAAGTCCCGAAAAAGGTGGAGCACTTACTGCATCCTATCCGACTCTAGTGAGGCGGGAACCAGTTCCAATGGGGCTTAGAATGGTGTGAATTCGAGGATCACAGCAATGTTGGCCATGTCAAACCTCGATTGAGTCCTAATTACCCTCGCTGATTCATGGCCACTTCATTTCGCCGTGTTTCACGCCTATTTATGAGATGCAGGTGGTTTGGCCGCCCAATTTAAAACCATAAAGGAGGTCTTGTTGAAAGGTGAACACTATATCCCAACCCGAGTTGGTCGCATTCCTTCTGCAAGCCAAGCGCAGCACCTATGCCGCGGGAGGCAGTGACAGCCAGGCGGCAGTATCGGCTGCCCTTCAAGGCTCTCACCAGCTGGAGTACCGCTTGGGAGACCTGCTCTACCGAGACATCTACTTCGGAGAAGCTTATTTCGTAGGACAGGAGACGGCTTACCGGGGCGAGACGGCCATCTGGGCGATGTGCTACGCCGGCGGATGGACGCAGCCGATGCCCGAGCCGGCCGAGACCTCCCTTTTGGGGGGGTTCCTGCAAGCAGCGCTGAAGCAGATTCCCGTTGATTACCCCTTTCGAGGTCCGTTAGAGTACCGTAAGGATGAGGCTATATACAGGAACGCGCCTAACGGTGACCTCTCCCGCTTCTGGGGGGTGGAGCACATCTATTTAAACAATGCTTTGGTCTACCAACTCCGCTATAGCGGCGGCCTGCTACTTTGATGGCATGATGAGACCTGCGATTAAGACCTGAAAGGTTTCAAGAAAACCTTTCAGGTCTTAATCGTCATCTTCCCATATTAAATAGTCAATGGTTCCTGCGCCTTTTTGGACCGGTAGATGATAGGCGGCGAACTGATCCAGGTCGTTGAACCAATTCAGAACCTGGTCACGCTGGACTCGACCAGGTTTTTTTGACTGGAACTCTTGATAGGAAGAGTAAGGCCAGGCCCGAAAGTCATCGACAATGCCATGTTTTTGGGGGTTACGGTGGATGTATGCCACCAGGTTTATGAAATGAGCATCGGAGACGACTTCGAGCCGTCTGAAAGGTTTCTCAAACAGGCTGCCGGTGCGCTGATAGGCTTTGTTGATGGCTTTAGTATAGGCGTTAAATAGATGACCGAATTGGAGGCTGGGATATTTATCGATTTGCATCTCAGGAATCCAGACAATCTTTTCGATCTCATCGAAAGGTTTTATCTGAACGAAAAAGTGGAAGTGATTGCATAGTAGACAAAAGGCTAGTGTCCTTGCGATGGGATCGATATACTTATCGTAGAGGCGATAGAAGTAATCATAGTTACGTTTTTCAAGGAACAGGTTTTCGCGGTTGTTACCGCGGTTGAAGATGTGGTAGTAATGGCCGTACTGGAGTGAAGTATAACTTGACATAATCGAGTAGGGTTTAGACCTGAAAGGTTTTCTTGAAACCTTTCAGGTCTCTAGGGATTTGGCAATATATAACCTTTTACTATTTCGGGCGCATGATTTGATACTTGGTGAGCGGTGTCCTTTACTGCCATAAGCGGATCACCAGCATATGGTCCAAAACCAAATCCTGAAGAAAACCAAATCTGATCAATAGGCTCTTTGAATCCCTGAGACCGATAATCTGGTCTTAATATAAACCATACACTGTTATTTTCATAATCCATAGGTCTAAGGCCAATCTCTTCTAAGATCGGTTCTACTGGCGTGTAATGTGCATTAAAATCTCCAGTCATGATATATAGGTAGCCGGGATTATCTCGCATATCTTGCGCGATCAATCCAGATACCCACTTTGCCTGAGCCTTTACCATAACGGGATCATCCAAAGTATCAAATGGTGTAAAATGAACAACATAGACAACAATATTTTTATCTTCTGGGGTTCTGAGTAAAACTCTGACTCCTCTAAAAATATCTTCAGGTCCATCCACTATTTTTGTATATTGTAAAGATTTTCCTCCAACTATCTGGTAGGTAGTGCAGACTCCAGCTGGAGCATTACCACTAATGTAGTCTTTGCCGATATAACATGATTTCAAAGAAGTAGCATGGGCGAATTTATCTTTGATTAGTTGAGTAGTTCCTTCCCCGACGTTTAGTTCATTAAACAAACAAGCTTCAGTGAGTGCAACAAGATATTCTAAATTATCTGGGTTAGCAGCATTAACAACTTCAATCAACTGGTAAAAAGCTTTTTCAGGCGCATAGGTCCTGCCAACATCCTTGTTTTCTATATGTCTTAATGACTGACATTCCGGGTGCTGGCCTGCTCCATAAAAAATATTGTAATCTAGTAAAATAAATTCACCTTGCGGTATCCAGGGCGGCTGGTGTACAACCAAATCATCAAGGCTCCTCATCTTTCCTATCTCGAAGAATTGCATGCTGCCAGTTTCTGCACCACCCCCTGAGCCAGATTTCACAAAAACCAAATAATTCCCCGGGGGTGTGGCCTCTGGTAGAAAATAATAGCCTTTTTCATCAGCTGGCCAACCGTTCAGCATGCCTTTCAGTCCCCAGGCTGCCTCTCCGGGATCGATGCCTGGAAAGGAATTGTAGCAGTCTGCTCCAATGGATTCTCTAAATAAATCATCGGTCGCACCTGGCAGGTAATCGACCACCCGTAGTTGGGCATCTCCGTTCTCCGCTTCCTCTTTACAAGCCTCAAGCAAGGCCTGTAAATAATCCAGGTCCTGTGGTAGCATGGAATTGGGCACCCCGGTCGGGTTGGGGATCGCCGTGGGACTGGGTTCGAGCGTCAGGGTGGCGGTGGGAAGTACCTGCGTCTGAGTCGCTGATGGCGTGATCGTTACAGATCGAGTATATACAGGGGCTGGGGTTGTGGTTTGGATTGGCGTTTTCGTAATCTGTATTGGGATTACGGTTGTGCTTTTACCGCAAGATGCAAGTATCCCGCCTGCAATCATTAGGAGGCCAACGGCTATCGACTTTCTTGCCAATCCAGGTTGTACATCCAGGGAAGCTCGCATAAAGGAAATTATATGCGTTTTGGAACAATTATGGGCTAGGAAATAGAGCAATAACACCAGCTTCATGAAAATGATCTGAAACTTTCTCATTTTTACCTTGCCGCCCGAGCTGATGAAGCAAATTGTCCCGAAGGGTTTCGACACCCTTCCTGAGCTGACCCAGATCCTGATCACCCTCACCATGTAAGTGGGGCGCTAATAGCAACTCGGGAACCCGCCTAACCGGCATTCACCTTATGATTGAGCCTATACCATTGGCTGAGTAAAGGAGTAGGAACTGATGCGATCAAGTGCTTCCACCGTGGAGGAAAATCTGGCCGAGCTACCCGAGGAGCGTCGAGAAGCAAAAGAAGCGGTGCGGCAAGTGATTCTGAAGAATCTTCCCGAGGATTACGAGGAGGTGATGAATTGGGGGATGATCACCTAGCAGGTGCTGCTGGAGACCTATTCAGACACGTACAACCAGAAGCCACTGATGTACGCAGCGCTGGCGGCGCAGAAGAATCACATGGCAATCTATCTAACCGCGATCTACATGGATGAGGAGGCGAACAGAGAGTTTGAAGCAGCGTACCGGACTACGGGGAAGAGGTATGATGTAGGGAAATCGTGTGTACGCTTCAGAAAGTTAGCAGATCTTCCACTGGAGTTGATAGGCGAAAGCATAGCCTCGTTACCGGTCAGCGAATTTGTGGGGCGAGTGAAAGAAGCGGGTTCAGTTCGGAGGAGCAGAGGGACTTGAAAACATGTTTGATCGGTGTTGTAAAAGGATAAAATCTCTATAATATCGTTAGACGAACTTTTGCCGGTATGAAATTTGAAGAGCCTATCCAATTTTGCTTGTTGGAGTCCTTTTTTCGGATAGCTGCTCCATCTTTGTTGAATATGGTTGAAATTCCTAAAGAAAGTGATCGGATATGACAATGCGAGGCCTGAAAAATAAAAGGGTTCTCATTACAGGGGGCGCAAGCGGAATCGGTGCGGCTACTGCAAAACGATTTTTAGAAGAAGGATCCCGTGTTCTGGTGTTGGACCGCGATGAGATCGCTTGCAGGAAAATACAAAGGGGGTTACCAGGTTTAGATGGGGTAATCTTGGCGGATGTTTCTATCCCAGGGCAGGTGGAGTCGGGTTTCAACCAACTTGATCAAATGTGGGGGGGCTTGGATGTTCTCATAAACAACGCTGGCGTGAGTATCCGTCATGCGTTTATGGATATAACCATCCAGGAATGGCAGCAAGTGTTGGCGAATAACCTTTTCGGTCTGTTCTATGTGGCCCAACAGGCAGCTGGTCGTATGTTAAAAGCAGGATCAGGTGTGATCCTCAATATGGGTTCGACCAACGGGCTGGCGGGCTACCCATATTACGCGGACTACAATGCTTCAAAAGCTGGTGTGATTGAATTAACCCGCTCAATGGCGCTGGAACTTTCACCTACCATAAGGGTTGTGGCAGTCTGCCCGGGATATGTCCTCACCCCCATGCAAGAAGCGGAGTACACCCTGCGGATGATCGAAGAAGTAAACCGCAAAATACCTCTCAATAGACATGCTCGCCCGGAAGAGGTGGCTGCCCTGTTTGCATTTCTTGCTTCGGATGAAGCAGCTTACATCACCGGTCATGCCTACGTGATCGATGGAGGTGAGATTGCGGGGGGCTTGGCAAGCCGTTGATACTATGTCCATGTCTTCGGCTTAATCTATTGTTTCGGCAGGATGAATTAAAGGTTTAGTAGTTACGCAGTTCAGGGGAAAATCGGGGATAATTCAACTAGTCCAAACCTTTGCCTGGCTTGACCAAGGGCGACACCCTAAAGCCACCGACAACCATTGACAGTATTCTCTCGGATAGAAGGCCCTCCCGATACTTTCCCCCTCAGATTCAATCACCAGAAAAATCACGAGCCAGATCTATTGCGTAGCACTGGGTAATCCTGTATAGTATATCCAGGTATCCGGGCAATAAATCCGCCCCAGGGGGCGGTGAATGAGCTAGTTTGATGAAACGATTAATCTTAGCCTCAATCACCTTACTGCTTCTCTCGGCCTGCATGAGGGAACCAACCCCCCTGCCAGCGGGTTTCATCCAGACTGCCATTGCGGGGACCTTCCAGGCTGGCACCGCCCAGGCTCCATTACCCTCCGACACACCCATACCCAACCCTATTGAAACGCCCAGTGAAATACCGGTCACGCCTACCAAAGTTTCCAACCCTGATTTGCCTCCTGGAGCTGAATGCGTTCCCAAAAGCCACCCCCAAACCTTAGGGGTAGTGACTCGCATCATCGATGGAGACACCATAGAGGTGTTATTGGATGATGGGAAAACCTACCAGGTCAGGTATATCGGCATGGATACCCCCGAGCGGGGCGATCCTTTCTTTGAGGAAACCACCACCAAGAACCAGGAGCTGCTGGGTGGCGGCGTGGTGACCATGGTGAAGGACGTCTCAGAAACCGACCGGTATGACCGCCTGCTGCGCTACATCTTCACCGAGCAGGCGTTCGTCAATTTGGAGTTGGTAAAACAGGGTTACGCCCAAGCTGCCACTTACCCTCCCGATGTGGCTTGTGCCGAAGTCTTTTTGGAATCCCAAAGGACCGCCCAGGAATCAGGGATAGGATTATGGCCTCTTATGGCCTTCCTCCAACCCTCCCGCCTTGCCTCTGAACCCACCTCCCCGGGCATACAATCCAGTGGGGCGCCTCCCCCGGGAGCAGGGAGAGGGGTGATCATCCAAGATATAAATTATGACGGTGAGGTACCCATGGTGGAAAGCGACGAATATGCGGAAATCGCCAACCTGGGCGGTGATCCGGTTGACCTGGAAGGCTGGCGACTCAACGCTGGATACCCAGGCCAAGATTTTATCTTTCCGAGTTACTTATTAAGCCCTGGCGAGACCTGCCGGGTATATACCAATGAGTACCATCCTGAAACTTGTGGGTTCAGCTTCCAGAGCGACCAGGCAATCTGGAACAACAAGGGCGATTGTGGCTATTTATATAATGCTTTGAAGCAGCAGGTATCTATGTTCTGTTATTAAACCTATTACCCCCATGAACTTGTTCTTGATTCAAGGGAAACTGGTGATGAATCTAATCTCGGTGGCGAGTGTCATATTGTTGCGATAATGGAATATGTTTCCACTTGAAAGATTTTCAATCAATGTTCTTAAAGCATATGAGAGAACGGGGAGATAATTGGTGGATTCCAAACAAGTTCTATTAAACACCGGGTGGGATTCCAGCGCATTATAATAGATCCTCTAAAGGATATGACTTCAAAATTGCATCTAACCAAGCCTCATTGGCCCTTCGCTCTTTTGATGGCCGGGTATGGTTCCCTCGCGTTATATCTAAGCGCATTTCTAAGATATGACTTCCTGAGATCTGACGTCCTGGGTTACTGGCAAGATAGCCTGGCATGGCAAACACCCTTCCATAGGTTTCATGTTCCAGGCTACCCCCTGATGATTGCGATATTTCGGGGAATTACTCTCGGGGCATTACCCCCGGTTATCTTGATGATGGGTATAAATCTGGGTGCATTTTTAGTAAGCGTCCACCTCGTCTACCGGATAATCCAAGCTGGCGGCGCCAGTGATGAAATTTCCACGATTGGAGCGTTTCTATTCGGCTTGTGGCCATTTGTAGGCCTGACTTTCACAGTCCTGCCTCTGGCAGACTTGCCAGGGATATCATTACTTCTGACAGGATTGTATTTACTTCAAGGTTCTCGCAGGTTATCTGCGGCACTTTTCCTGGGGTTATCAATCCTCACCCATAAAGCCATGTGGCTTCTGGTGGGCTTACTCATAATTGCGGTACTTTTTCGCAAAGAATTCATTTCCAAACGGAATTTACAATTTATCGGGATTACGCTCTTGCCCATCGGAGTTTTATGGCTGTTGGGTTCTTACTACCATCATTCAATCACGTGGCTCTTCTCTACCAATCTAGAATCGGAAGTAGCCTCTAACAGTAATATACCTATACTTGATGGCATGTTAGGGACTTTGATGGAAGGCAGCCTAAAAGGCATCGTAAAGGGAACCATAATTATGGTTATGGCG
>Ga0315552_1002388_pt1 | contig 11122 bp, 11 predicted proteins | sample SalMarSW160170MG_2_FD_203102 | JGI IMG/M metagenome (GOLD analysis project Ga0315552, IMG submission 203102) | Salt marsh sediment microbial communities from the Plum Island Ecosystem LTER, Massachusetts, United States - Salt Marsh Sediment SW1601-70 ...
GCTACTGCCGAGCACGAGCGGCATGTCGCTCAGGTGTGTGGCAGCGCTGGGATAGGAAAGTATCTGGGGTATTACGCTGACCTCTCTTTCGATGATATAAAGGAAGAACTCGAAAGAGTCTGTGATCAAACTGAAACTATCAGGAAATGGAGCGAGAAAGCAGCCTCGATGGTGGACTGTCTTGGGACAGGGCGGGTTTGTGGGGAGGTTATGAAGTCATATCGAGTTGAGGCGGTGTTATGAACATTTTGCTTTTAGGCCCCGAACGAAAAGAATTGATGGAATTTATTGCCTCATTCGGCGACGCAGTGAAATATACATCTGACAAGATAACGGCCGATTGCGAACTGATCCAGTGGGCTGACTTTCTTATCAGTTACGGGTATAACCACATCATCCGAAAGAGCGTGCTTGACAGGTTCCCTCGACACGCGATCAATCTCCATATTTCCTATCTGCCATGGTGCCGAGGGGCGTATCCCAACTTGTGGAGTTTTGTCTACGATACCCCCAAAGGGGTGACCATCCATTACCTGGACAGCTCTGTTGACACGGGTGACATACTCGTTCAGGAAAGAGTTGATTATGAACCGGACGATACGTTGCGCACCAGCTACAATCGGTTAATAGAAGCCATGGATAGCCTTTTCAGGAGACATTGGGCTGATATAAAAGCCGGCGAGGTGAAGGCCGTAGCTCAGCCAGAGGGATTCCCGACCTATCGGGAACGCGACCGCAAGCAGTTTGAGCATCTTTTATGTAAGGGGTGGGGCACGCCGGTATCCGAGTTGATCGGCGCTGGACTAGAAAAACATTTAGACTGAGCTGGGTCGGGCTGGTTTTGTTATGGAAAGGATGTCTTACTACGGAGGCATGGTGCAAAGGATGACAAACAAGGAAGGAGACAGTGAACCGGTCCGTTCTCGTAATAGCAGCGCATCCTGACGACGAGGTTCTCGGCTGTGGCGGCACTATGGCTCGCCACGCCAAAGACGGCGACAAGGTGCACGTTGTTATTCTTGCCGAGGGTATTACCAGCCGGGACCAGAAGAGCAACCGTGAGAATAGAAAAAAGGAGTTGTCCGCGCTGAGTGAAGCGGCCCGCCGCGCCAACGAGATACTCGGCGTCAAGACAGTGGAGCTGAATGATTTCCCTGACAACCGCATGGATTCTCTGGCACGACTTGAGGTGGTAAGAGTTGTCGAAGGCTTCATCGATCGTTTCAAACCCGATATTATCTATACGCACCATGCCGGTGATGTGAATGTTGACCACCGACGTGTCCATGAAGCGGTCGTCACTGCCTGCCGGCCCATGCCCGGGAACCAAGGGGTAAGAACGCTCTTGTTCTTTGAGGTAGCTTCGAGTACCGAGTGGCAGCCTCCTGTGTCGGCGATTCCCTTTGCGCCGGATTGGTTTGTGGACGTCTCCACCACCCTGGAGCTCAAATTGCAGGCGCTACAAGCCTATGAATCTGAAATGCGTCCGTGGCCACATTCTCGCTCCGTCAAGGCGCTTGAGCATCTGGCTCGATGGCGGGGCGCTAGCATTGGAGTTGAAGCAGCCGAAGCGTTTGAACTTGGGCGAAGATTGATATTGTAGGGTCAACTTGAGTTGGGTGATCTTGTCTGTCAAGGCAGCCTTATCCTCAGCCATGAGCTGATAGAATAGGTCGACTTTTTATGTTGACGTTGCGTTAAGGAAAGGGATAATCTCAATGTGAGCCTGCTGATGATTGGAGATATGAAGTTCCTGCAAGTTAGCACACTTGCGGGAGCTCGGGCAGGAGTAAAAAAATGAGAAATAAGGGCCGTGTTTTCATAATAGCCGAGGCTGGCATAAACCACAATGGCGATGTCAGGTTAGCTAGGGAAATGGTATCGGCCGCCAGGGAGAGCGGCGCAGATTGCATCAAGTTTCAAACCTTCAAAGCCAAGGAGTTCGTTTCTGATCCGAATCAGACTTATACATACAAGTCGCAAGGGAAGATGGTCACAGAGTCGATGCTTGATATGTTCAAGCGGTACGAGTTCACCAAGGAGGAATGGTCAAAGATAGTCGACTACTGTGACAAAGTCGGCATCGCCTTTTCCTCGACAGCGCAGAATCCATCCGATCTTGAGTTCTTGTTGTCGATTATCGACCTCCCTTTTTTGAAGGTTGGCTCGGATGATCTGACCAACCTGGAGCTTATGAAGTACTACGCCTCCAAGGGTAAGCCAATGATCATCTCTGCCGGTATGGCTTATGCGTATGAGATTGAGGACGCCATTCGGACTATTCGCTCATGTGGCAACGATGATATTACCGTCCTGCATTGTGTGTCATCCTATCCGGCCGATCCTGGGCAGGTTAACCTTCGCAAGATTCCGATTATTAGAGACGCCTTCAATGTGCCGGTGGGGTTTTCCGATCACACTATCGGATCGGCCGCGGCGGTCGGTGCGGTCTGTTTCGGAGCGACGGTCATCGAAAAGCATTTTACTCTGGATAAAAATCTGCCTGGCCCGGATCACTGGTTCTCGATTGATACAAAGGAGTTAAAAGAATACGTCGACAGTATTAGGTTCATTGAAAGGGCCATCGGCTCCCCGATGCTGTGTCCGACCGAGAAGGAACAAGAGATGAGGCAAGCTTGCCGCCGCAAGGTGGTTGCCGGTCAAAACCTCGCCTGCGGCGAGAAGATAACAATTAACAAGATTACCTTCAAACGGAGCGGTGCCGAAGGAGGCATTGAGCCAAAGGACGTCGACTTTATCTTGGGACGGCGCGTCGGACGGGATATCGTCAAGAACGAGCCAATCAAGTTGAGCCATCTCGAATAACGTCTGAGCGAAGGATGAGGGGGCAAAACAGTGCCTGAACATACGCAAATAGACGACGTTGATCTGCAAGATCATCGTACAACGGTTCCTATCCCACATAATATGCCGTGCTTGGATGAAAGCGATTCCCAAGCCGTTTATGATACTGTATTGTCCGGATGGGTCGCCTATGGTGAAAAATCGCAGGAACTGGAAAGGAGGATGAGCCGTCTGATTCTTGGTACCGATGACGGCTGTGTTGTTTGCTCCAGTGGCACGTCTGCCCTTTACTTGGCCCTCTACGCCCTTGGCGTCGGGAACGGTGACGAGATTATTCTGCCCAGCTACATGTGCACTGCCGGGTTGAACGCCGTCATGATGATTGGCGCTGAACCTGTTATTGCCGATATCAACAAGGATAATCTTTCTTTTACTACTGATGAAGTTCGACGGTATGTTACAGGCCGGACAAAAGCGATTATTGTAGTCCACACTTACGGCATCCCGTGCGAATTGGGAAGTATTAGACAACAGGGGATTCCAATTATTGAAGACTGTTGCCAGGCGTTTGGCTCCAGCTTTGCTGACGGACAACCGGTTGGCTCCAAGGGAGATCTGGCTACTTTTTCCTTTTATGCCACTAAATTTGTAACCGGCGGCTATGGTGGGGCAGTGGTGGCAAAGAAGAGGGAGGATGTCGAAATCCTCCGCGATTACATAGACTTTGACTGCCCCAAGCAGTACAAGCCACGGTTCAATTTCCAGCTGTCTGACATTCAGGCAGCGCTTGTTCTAAGTCAGCTCGATAGACTGGATTGGTTTCTTGAACGTCGCAAACAGATCGGCGAACGGTATTGTGAGGTAATAAACCACGATGACAGGTTGCGATACGCCTTCCGGAACGACGCCTTCAATTACTTTAGATTTCTTGTTAATTTCCCTTCTGAAGACGAGCTGTCGCGATGCAAACGTTACCTGACGGATGCGGGTATCAGCAGTATCGTACCGCTGGAAAACTACGAGCTCTTACACAACTACCTGGGACTTGATCGCAGCCTCTATCCTGTGGCGGAGGAAGTGTCCCGGATCATACTATCACTTCCCATCTATCCCTGTCTCAGTGATCAGGATGTTGAATATATTGAAAAAGCATTGGCGAAGTGGGATTTCAGATGATTGTCTCAGCACACCAACCGGCCTATCTGCCTTGGTTAGGTTATTTTCATAAAATCATGTTGTCCGACGTCTTTGTCATCATGGACGACGTTCAGTTTGAAAAGAATTCCTTCATCAACAGGAACAGGATACTTTCCGGCGGGAAAGAGCTGATGCTGACTATACCTGTCCGATTGAAGGGTCATACAAGCAAAACTATCGCCGATATCGAAGTGTCTGATCACTTTTGGAGGAGAAAGCATCTTAAATCGATTGAACAGGCGTATTGCAAGGCCCCTTTTTTTGAGACGGCTTATGCTTTGATTGCTCCGGTTCTGGAAAAAGAGCACCGCTTTTTGGTCGAATATGTTAACGAGCTGATCGCGATATTCTTGGAGCACCTGGATATTCGAACTAGAGTCCTCTTCGCTTCGGAATTGAAGATAACTTCGCAAAAACTCGATCATGTCATCGAACTGACTCATAAGGTCGACGGTGATATCTTCGTTTTTGGAGCGTTAGGTAAAAACTACGGCGACGCCGACCAGTTGAACCGGTGCGGCATCAAACCGTACTTTCAGGACTTTCGCCATCCGGTTTACCGGCAGCAATCGAAAGAGTTCGTTTGTAACATGAGCATCCTGGATATCATGTTCAACGAACCACGCGACAAAATCACGGACATTATCATGTCCGGCAACATTAGCAAAGAAGAGCTCACCGAGTGTGTGGCATGACTCTGCAAAACCTTGATCTCAGTAGCAGTCTACACGGCGGCTTGTCGGTCACGTTCGGCTATCTTGATAATCCGCGAAAAACTAAGGTGCGGCTCTTGAGGCGGCACAGATGCGTATGTTGGTGTCAGAAGCGAGCGAGCGTGCCATGCTCTAGGAGTGTGTTGGGATACCCTGTCTCGAATATGCATAATAGTTCTAGATACAAATCCGACTTATGGCACAGCCTCGCAAGGGTTTCGAAATTCTTTACAAAAATAGCTTCCGCAAACAGAATAACCCCCGTTGACACAGGGGTCAATATAAATGCGGCCCCAACCTCACCCTCCCCAAGCTTTTGTCGCATTTGACCTTAGGATCAAAACGCGCTACTCGACAAAGGGCAGAAGACGTTGGAAAGCATTAGAATAAGACGGGATATACAGAGGTATTTCAGTGCCTTGGGTATGCTCTATAATCGCTTTAAGTTTTGTCAGTCTTTCCTTTGCGTCTTTAACAGACTTCAACCGCTCATCGGCTTTTTTCCAAATATCGAGGAAGGTTTCGTTCTGGTTAATGCTGTCCTCTATCCACCCGGGTCGTAGTCGAGTGATGCCATCTAAACCAATACCGGACTTTTAAATGAAAAAAGTAACGCATAAAGGGAAAAAACATTGTATAAATTATTTGCGTTAGTTATTATTCCGACTCAGTATTGTATTGTATCGTTGGGACAGTTCATCATCGGTAATTGCATCCTTTCGATCTAATCGCTCCTGTCCGAGGCAGGAGACTAATAATGTAAGTGGAGGATTTCTACTATGCGAAGGACATTTATCACAGTGCTGCCCATCTTGCTGGTAATGCTCCTGTGTTCGTTCGCGAGTGGTGTAGCGGAGACAACACTCATTCCGATGGAGGATTTCTTCAAGAATCCCCAGCAGGCCTATTTCCAGATTTCTCCTGATGGTAAGTATATCTCATTTACCAAGCCTTTCGAGCGGCGGATGAACATCTTTGTGCAGGCGATCGGTTCAGAGGAAATTACCCGGGTAACTTCGGTTGTTGATCGCGATATCTGGTCCTATTGGTGGAAGGGTAACAATCGCCTTCTGTACCGCCAGGATTTCGGCGGTGATGAGAACTTCCATATCTTCGGCGTGGATCCAGACGGTGGCAACTTAACCGACCTGACGCCGTTTGAAGGTGTCAAAGCCAATATCATTGATGACATGCCGGATAACGATACCGACATCCTTGTATCATTGAACAAAGCAAACCCTGAAGTGTTCGACGTCTACCGACTAAACACGGTAACCGGCGAACTGACCTTAGTAGTCGAGAATCCCGGCAATATTTCGAGGTGGATGACCGATCACGATTACAATGTCAGGATCGCCATTCGGACCGATGGCATCAACAATACCATTTTGTATCGAGATAGCAGCAAGGGTGAGTTCAAAGAGATCATGACCGTTGGTTTCAAGGATACTTTTCAGCCAATTCTCTTTACATTTGATAACAAGTACGTCTATGCTCTGTCGAACCTGGGACGGGATCGTGAAGTAATCGTCAAGTATGACCTGGCCAATAATGTTGAGCTGGAGCTTCTGTATGAGCATCCAGAAGTCGACGTCTCCGGTCTTAGTTACTCCCGCAAACGCAAAGTGCTGACCGAGATTGGCTATGTCGATTGGAAGTACCAAAGGAAAGTTCTCGATCACGAGATGGAAAAATATTACAAGATTTTGGAGGAACGGTTTCCCGGATATGAAACCTATCTAACCTTCCACAATCGTGACGAGGATGTCTTCATTGCTCGCACCATGAGCGACCGCACGACTGGTTCTTATTATCTTTTTGATACTCGCACCGGTGAAATCACAAAACTTGCAGACAGAAATCCGTGGTTGCCGGAGGATCAGTTGACCGAGATGAAACCGATATCCTACAAGTCGCGTGATGGTTTGACCATCCACGGGTATCTGACTGTTCCCAAGGGTGTCGAGCCAAAAAACCTGCCGATAGTAGTAAACCCGCACGGCGGTCCCTGGGCCAGAGATTCCTGGGGATTTCGTGGGGAGGTTCAGTTTCTGGCCAACCGCGGTTTCGCCGTATTCCAAATGAACTTCCGAGGCTCCACTGGTTATGGTAAGGCATTTTGGCAGGCCTCGTTCAAGGAGTGGGGCAAAAAGATGCAGGACGATATAAGCGATGGCGTTAAGTGGCTTATCGATGAAGGGATTGCCGATCCGGACAGGATTGCCATTTATGGCGGCAGCTATGGTGGTTATGCAACTTTAGCCGGTCTTGCTTTTACACCTGATCTGTATGCCTGCGGTGTAGATTACGTTGGCGTTTCCAACATGTTTACCTTTATGAATACGATGCCGCCCTATTGGGAGTTGTACCGCCAGATGATGTACGAAATGGTTGGCAACCCGGTCGAGGACAGCGTCCTGCTGGCCGAAGTATCGCCGGTGTTTCATGTGGATAATATAAAAGTGCCTGTGCTGGTGGCTCAGGGGGCCAACGATCCGAGAGTGAATATCAACGAGTCTAATCAGATTGTTGAGGCTCTAAAAGGTCGCGGTATTGAGGTCGTCTATATGGTTAAGGACAACGAGGGACATGGCTTTCTAAACGAGGAGAACACCTTCGATTTCTATCGGGCTATGGAGGAGTTCCTGACCAAGCAGTTGCTAAGCAAAGAGTAGAGTAAATCTGTTATTGAAGATAACATGACAGGCAGGTCGAAGCAGAATCGGCTTCGACCTGCTGCCCAAGAACATGGGGATACAAAAAGCGGCCCCAACCTCACTCTCCCCCAAACTTTCGTCATATTCAACTTCAGGGTCAAGTTACGCTACTCGATAGAGAGTGGAAATCATTGGAAGATAATCTGTTGGGGTTGAATTAAATGAAACTTAACGACCAAGCTCACCTGCAACTTTGTGGTGTAGCGGAAAAGTGATCAGGTGGAGCGATTTGTTATACATTTTATGAATTGTTACAATTCTGGTATAGTATCAAACATTTCGCCGTTTTTCCTTCTTGTAATATGTTTATAAATTTCATGGAATGACTCATATAATATTGTTAATATGTCTGATATCTTCTCGGCCTTCACTACTACAGGTTGATATTTTGTTTTATTTGCAATTTTTATGAAATTTGGACTTTTCTTTCGGGCGATAAGAACATTTGAGTCTTTGATTATCTTAATAACTTCTTTCATTTTTTCGGTTTTTGCATGTGCCATATTTTTTGCAGTATTAATCCTTTTTTCTACAAACAAATGTTCTGAATTTTCGAAAAGATCATAAATACAAAAATACTCCGTATCGCCCATATGGGTTTTAGCAACGTCCTCGCCATTATTCGATCCTATACACAGTCTAATTTTTTTCATATTCTCACCTACAATGTATAACGACTTAGATCAAGGTCGAAGCTTCATACTCCTGCCTATTTCCCATTATAATATCATTTATTCGGCAATTGGGCACTAAAAAACCTCCCAATTGGAAGGCTCAAATTTAATGCGGTCCCGACCTCACCCTCAGAAAACTTTTGTGCAGTTTGATTTTGTGATCAAAACGCGCTATTCCACAGATGGTGGTAATCGTTGGAAGACAATCGGATAAGGTCGTACCGTAGTTCTATTAATAATGGTTCAGGACATATAAGAAAGGGCAGGCGACGGTAGCCTGCCTTTTCTTGATGTCTAGAAAGCTCTCTATTTTAGCAATATCATCTTCTTCTTATCGATGAAATCTTCAGCTACCAGACAGTAGAAATAAATGCCAATCGAAACGCGGTGGCCACTGGATGAAATGCCGCCCCACGTAATTTGATGACTCCCTGCTGGATGTTCTTCGTCAACCAGCTCCCTCACCCTCTGAACTAGTAGATTGAAAATTGCGAGAGAAACGTGTGATCTGCGTTGCAAATCGAAATCGATTACCGTTGATGGATTAAATGGGTTAGGGTGGTTCTGAAACAATCGAAATCCATAAAGAACGTTGTCAGGGTAGTCTTCATTTACGGATACAGGGGAAGAGCTTATCCTGACATCTGTAATACTCAAGAAGTAATATTGTGTCAGACCCTCTCGTCTATAGAAATATCGACTATATGTCTTTGAATAACCTGGCTAATGGATATCCTGGTGCTTCGACATTCAGATCAAGAAAGTAACCGAATGGTGTTTGATAGACATCGTAATCTGCGTTCTTTAATCGTTGCTCTGAATTATTAAGCAATTGCTTTGTAATTTCAGACGAAGCCTTGCTTTCAGATAAATGAGTGAAAGAGTGTAGTACTATTCTTTCTGTGTTGTTTTTTCTCGCGGCCCATTTAAGATTTTTGATCAATTTGGTCTCAACATCAGGAAGATGCTCTTCGTCTTTTTCTTCTACATGAATAAAACCCACCAAGGCATTTTCAATTGTATTTTGTTCCGTAGTTTCAGGTACAGACTCAAGACTTTTCAGGTTTGTCTTGTAATCAAATTTGGTTGCATAGATCATCAATAGTTTCATTTATACTTCTTCCAATTATATGTTTGCCCAAAACGATCTTCACGAATTATTTAATGCTACAATCAGTGCTTCTTGTATATTCCCTTTTTCGAAAAAGAGTTTCATCCCTCTTTCCTGCAGCCTTGTTATTCCCTTTTTCCCGATGTGTGCAGATATAATGATCGAACAATCATTAATTAACTCATAAACATCCAAAGTCTTTAGATGCTGCATCGTATCTGCGAAAGGATTCTTTCTTTTCTCAACGAGCTTAAAGTCCTTTCCATTTTCAATTTCATAAATAAACAGATATTTTGCCATGCCCAGCATCTTTGGAAAGATATTTATTTCATCATTGGTTGGGACTGCAATTTTCATGTGCTTTTGTTCGTTCACATTCGTTTTTTGGCTTTCAATAATCTTACATATTTTTTGAAGAAAAGAAACTCTTCAAAGTCAGAGAAATCATTATTCCCCAGTATCTGCTTCCAATCTCTTTTGATAAAATCGAAAGCATATTTGCATTCAATGACTTTGAAAACAAAGCGGTACAATGGTGGCATTTCAATCATGTTAAATTCAGCGAAATCGAGCAGAAAAAATAAGCCATCTAGTTTTAAGTGGGCATATATATTTTCTATAACCGTCTGACGAACCTTATGTGGAAAGCCATGGATGACAAAGCTAATAAATATTTTGTCAAATTGCTCAGACAAGGAGAATGGGAGATCAATTCTTTGCCTGATAAATTTAGTATTCTGATATTTGGCACACTTATTTTTGAATTGTCTTTCCATTACATGCGAGATATCCATGCCGGTTATTTCCCCTGCATCACCCAAATATGTTTCCATAATGCAGGCATTGCGTCCGGTGCCGCAACCTAAATCGAGAATTTTGTCTCCAGGCTGAATACCCATTGCCTTAATTGCCCTGCTAATAAAGCTGCGATAAAAACCCAATGTGGCAATGTTCATTACATTATCATAATTCATTGCCGTTAAGGTTGTTAATTCAACGCCAGAGTCAGGATATATTTTGTCTGTTTTTGAATTCATTTTCACAGTCAATTTTGTAGATAAAAAAGAACGATAAAAGGATAACAAGTATGAATAACATAAAAAACAATATAAATCCTAATTCAGCGATTATCCAGCCCCCTAAAATCGAAAATATAACAGGAAGAATGCTTCCCGCTCCGGTCAACCCCGTGTATAACGCTCTATTATCACTGGTGGTAACTTCCAATAAAACTCCACTGATCGAAATACTGTGAATGGAAAAAACGACACCCCCAGCCAAAAAAATGTACGGGAAAAGAACGGAACTTGGCAGAATCATAATAAACAAAGGAATCAGGATGGCAAGGGAGGAGGCGGTGTATAATAAGTATTTATATTTTACTTTTTGGGAATAATAAAAAATTATACTGCCAGCTACAACGACACCAATAACTTTTAGAAGTAGAAAGTCACCAATATTTTTATTTCCTATATCAAGTGTTTTCTTGGCATAAAGAGTCAAAAAAGGCATCAAAACTATACAAAGCCCCTGGGTGTTTATCAAAAACAAATAATTCCTCAGATTTTTTTTGAAGCGTATTTCTTGAATAACAATATGTATGAATTTCGTCAATCCGTCAATTTTGGAATTGGACGCTGGAACCTCCTTGATTTTCCAGAACCCAAGAGACGCAATTCCAAGCAGTACGGCGGCGATAATAAATAAGTTGGCATAATTCGCGGGGTAACCATATTCTGCTAAAATATTCCTTGCAAAAAAGGCTGAAATAAAAACTAAAATACTGGAAATTACCTGCTTAATAGAAAAAAATGCCTTTCTTCTTTCCTGCAATATCGACTTACCCAGAATATCAACATAATTGATGTTTGCAAAAGCACCACTTAATGAAAACAGGGAAATTAA
>Ga0315552_1002390_pt1 | contig 11121 bp, 8 predicted proteins | sample SalMarSW160170MG_2_FD_203102 | JGI IMG/M metagenome (GOLD analysis project Ga0315552, IMG submission 203102) | Salt marsh sediment microbial communities from the Plum Island Ecosystem LTER, Massachusetts, United States - Salt Marsh Sediment SW1601-70 ...
AGTTCGCGTACGTAGAGACACATAATTCACCTCCATGTAAGAATTTAGTCGTATCTCTACATAACATCGGAATACCAATAGGAAAAATTTTAAAAGTTAAACTAACTTTTTGGAAACGGCACTAGCAGGCTACACTTGCGATTACCACTGGGGTAAATGGGGTGAAATCGGTGTGCGAACAGCAGGTCATGTTTTCGCCTGGGGAGACATTGTGGCGGCACCCATATGGCCTGAGGGAGCGGAATTCTCAAGAAGTAAGTTATTAGCACCCCTTGCTGGAGCGTTTTCATTAAGCGACACATTATTTGGTCCACTAAAAGCGGATGATTATGGAAGCAGATATTGGCTTACAAAGGGTGTCTTAGATTCGCATCTGACACAGTGGGGATCAGGCAATAGAGGTGGCCCTATGAGTACAATACGTGCATTTCAACTAAGAATTTACCAGGATTATTATTATATGATGCACTTTTTTGAACAGATGGTAGACAATATGTGATCAGAATTTATTCTCTAAAATATAACGCGTATGTTCATCGGATTACTGTATTTAGATATTCGTTAAGTATCTACTGAATTATGAGGAAGCTTATATGACAGATAGCGAAAATCTTGAAGGATTATATGAAACAAAAGATACTCTCAACATTGTAAAGCACGGCTCATGTAATACAAAAGAAAAGAGAACAAGTTATCTTTCAGTGGCATCCCTAATATGCGCTTGTCTGGGCATATTATTATCCTATGGATTTTTATATGCGTTTACTAGGTTACACCCAATCTATGGAGTACTTAAGGGAGGCTCCATAGCGCTTCTTTCTGGAGGGGGCGCATTGTCAGTAATTTCCCGATAACGCTTCTTTGAGTATTGCATTATCAAGTGCCTGGTCAGCCACCAGCTTTTTGAGCTGGGTATTTTCCTTTTGAAGAGTCTTTAGCTGTTTGACCTGGTCGAGCTTCATCTGGCCGTACTGCTTTCGCCAGTTGTAGTAGGTGGCGTCACTGATGCCTAATTGTTTGCAAACCTGTTCGATGGTACTGCCTGAAGCTACTGCCGCATCAGCATCCCGAAGCTTTCTAACTATCTGTTCCGGTGTGTGAAATTTACGTTTCATCTGGGTATCCCTTCATTAAAAAAGCGTTAATTTTATCGGATACCCTCTAATTCGCAATGGTACAGTTTTCGGGGGTCAGGCCAGAACTATGTCGGCATTGAGGATAAGTTTATAGACCAGTGGGCGCCAAAAGAAACAGGCATTTATAGAGTGGACCTGAAAAGCGGCAAGACAGAAATGATTATTTCCATTGCTAAAATGGCTGACATTATCTTCGGAACAGACCGTCCGGCAAATCCTAAAGGAATTCTCTACTTTTTTCGTGAAGGTTTTAATCCTTCCGGGACACGTTTTATTGCTTTTGTCAAGGATGTAAGAGACGGCAAGACGACAACTTACGGATATTCAATGACACCAAACGGAGAAGATGTTCGATTTCTGTACATGGACCCCAGTCACCACTATTGGGTAGATGATGAAACTATTCTGGATTGGGGACGGCACACCCCTCCTGGGAAGAATGCAGTAGTCAAAGGATACTACATTTTCAAAGATGATGACTCTGGTAAGCCCAAAGAAATGCTCTGGGAGGCCGGTTCAAACGGTCATGACAGCTATCATCCAAACGGCGATTGGATTCTGACAGACACGTATAATTTGAACGGATATCAGTACCTCTATTTGTATCATCTGCCCACAAAATTGTTTGTGCCTTTGGGTAAATTCGAGTTCAGGTTAAACGGAGAATTATACAGAGAACATGCTGGCACATTTCGGGTCGATCTCCATCCCAGGTTCAGTCCGGATGGAAATTGGGTTTCGTTCGATTCCACTCATGAAGGACTAGGACGCCAGATATATATGATGGATGTTAGTCATATAATTACGAATTCACCAAAAGATGAGAAGCCTGATTAATAAAAGCCAGACAAGCATATATTGGAAACAAGGATTTTCCATTGCAAACCAAACGATTCCGCCTACCGAGACGAAGGGCTTGTTTCCACCAACTTCTTCTTCGGTAGCCGGAAAGCTGACGTTTTCTGTTGATATGCCAGCGAAAGATTGGTAGAAAATCAACAGTCAGAGTTCACAAAGTGGGTAGCACAAGTTGCTGGATTTTGATTAGTGCCGTTGGTGTCAGAATATGATGAGCAAAATACAGATGAAAATCACACAAATGATATTGTTCTTATTCCTATTTCCATTAGTAGGGTTAGCAGATACGGGCGATACAAGTTGGATGACCAAAGGCAAGTACGGGATCTTCATGCATTATCAGTATCGTATTCTTCTGAATTACTCGGTAAAGACGAAGCCCATGTTACCAAATCCGTCCCAAATGACCGCCGAGCAGTGGAATCGATTTGTGGATGGGTTTGATGTCAAGGGATTTGCCGATCAAATGGCGGAGGCGAAAGTGGGGTGGGTGCTATTTTGTATTGACGACCACTTCTTCGCCTGGCCATGTGCCCCGAATAAGGCATTCAGCGAATACACCGGGTATGCGCCGGGCGAGAAGTGTTCCCGCAGAGATTTGATAATGGATTCAGCAGACGCGCTTAACGCCAAGGGCGTCAAACTCATCTGCTATTTTGCTGGTTTGAACGGATATATGAAGGAACCTCAGGTTTCCGCGGGGTTAAGCGATGGCACAGCACGTGGTATGTACAATGAAAAAACTCCACCTTCGGCAGAATCCCGCAAGCGGCGGCTCGCGATTCTCAAGGAATACGCTGATAGGTACAAGGACAAGATTGCTGGATGGTGGTTCGATGGCATGGAACGTGACACTTACAGGGATGGATCCGATGACTGGTGGAAGATTAATTCCATAGTGCGGGCAGTCAATCCCAGAGCGGTTATAGCATTCAGCTATGGCAGCAATGAATTTGGGTGTGTAAAGTCCGGAATAGATAATTATACTGCTGGTGATACCTGGAGCAAACAAGACCTGAATCGCCTCACGCCGGAAATACTGCCTCCACAAGATGGAATACTATGGCATGGTAAAATCTATTGTGGAAATGTCTACCATGGACAGGGAGATGCCAACCAGTTCACAGATCAGGAATTGATCGACTGGATTAAAACCTGCAACCGCCAAGGCGGGGTATGCACCCTCGATTGGCCCTTTGATCCCAAGACCGGACTCATAAAGGATTTTGGCATGAAGCAGATGATAAATATCAGGAATGCAGTAAAATGAATTGATATCGCCCCTGCTCCACTTCTTATGATGGAATTCTGGGGCTCTGCTATGTCAGAGATCCAAGCCGCAGGATCTGGCAGGCTGTTGGCAGGATAAGTCGGTGCAAGTTCATCAAAAGGAGCAAGGAAATGAAGGCATGGTTATGTTTGCTGTGTACGTCGGTTTTGGTGTCTGCCGGTGTGAGCTACTCGAAGGACAGGTCCGTTTCTGCTGCGGACAAAGGCGGTCAGTGGGTGGACATCTCGGCTGAGGTTATCCAGAGTCTTGTAAGCGAGGGCAAGAAGATCGGCTATCCGGGCAAGACGGCCGGCATTGCGGCCGATCGCATCACAGGCGATGTGTTCATGGTCATTCCCGACCAGGGAATCTGGCGGAGCAGCGATCACGGTAACTCTTTCACGCGGGTCGACGGCGGCAATATCGGGGGAAGGTGCGAGACCGGCTTTGCCCTGAATTTCGATCCCCTCGGCAAGCGTCTGGCTTGTTTCATGCTCGACGGCCCCAGCGGCTATACGCTCGACGGCGGCAAGACCTGGCAGTCCATGAAAGCTAACCAGCGTGGCTGGGATTGCGGCTCGGTCCACTGGTTAGCTGAGAAGACCGCCAACATCTTTGCCCTGCGACACGAATGTGGCGGTGAGATTTACACGAGTAATGAGATGGGCAGGAGCTGGAAGCTCAAGGGCAAGGCATTCGCGTCGGTGGGCATCTTCGATGCCGGGACATTCGTCGCCACCAGAGAGAAGGAACGGGGTATTTTTCGCACAACAGACGGCGGCGAGAGCTGGAGGAAGGTCTCCGAACTCCAGCCCGCCGGGCGCGACATCAGAATTCTCAAAGGCGCCGCTTTCTGGACCAGCGCTAAGGGGCTTCTGATAAGCAGGGACTTGGGCACGACGTGGTCCATACAGGGCAAGGAGGTGGAATGCTCTTTCGGCCCATATTTCGGCAAGGACGAAATGCACATTGTTGTCGTGGGCAGGAACGGCTTCTTTCAGACAACCAACGGCGGCCGAGAGTGGGAGCAGGCGGTCCCATTACCGCCTCAGTACAGCGTGTCAATCCCGGGATGGTTCCTCAATTTCGGCTGGGACCCTCACGCAGACATCTTCTACGCCTCGTGCATGGGCAAGCCTGCATACAAGTATCAGCGATATAAAAAAAGTCTTGGCATGTAAACGAAGGAGGTACCAACGGATGAGCAGGAATGAAAAAATGAAATTCATACGTCTTATCGAAGGTTCTGATCTGTGCATCAGTGATGCTTTGGCTAAATATGATGTACCACGGAGTACTTACTATCGCTGGAAGAGAAAGCTCAAATCTCAGGGCATAAAAGGTTTGCAGGACAACAAGCCTTACAGAGCAAGGACATGGAATCAGATATTACCTTGGCAGTTAGATAAAATCCTGGAGCATGCAACCTTCAATCCAGAATACTCCAGCAGGGAGATTAGTCTGTATATCACTGATAATGAAGGTTTTAGTTTATCTGAGGCCACTGTTTACAGAAGGCTTAAAGAACGTGGGGTAATCCCTGAACCAAAGATAAAAACATTCCCGGCATCAAATGAACATCATAGAAAAACGACGGGTATCAATCAGCTATGGCAAATTGATGCTACATATCTGAAAGTAGATCGCTGGGGCTGGTTCTACCTGATAAGAGTGCTTGATGATTACAGCAGAAAGATACTTGCATGGCAGTTGAAACCGGCAATGAAAGCTGAGGATTTCAGTGATGTTGTTGAATTAGCTTGCGAGTTCACCGGCATGAATAATGTTCCTATTAATGACAGAACAAAGCTGCTTAGCGACAACGGTTCGTCATTAGTGTCAAAAGACTTCGGCGATTACCTCGAAGCAAAAGGTATAGGCCATATATTTGCATCGCCGTATCATCCGCAGACCAATGGCAAAATCGAGAGGTATCACCGCTCAATTAAGGAGCAGATATTTTTGCATGTATGGGAATTACCAGAAGAACTCGAAAAAGAAATCAGCTGCTTTGTATCCTGGTATAACAGCCAAAGATACCATGAAGCTATTGGCAATGTGACACCGGATGATGTTTACTATGGCAGGCGTGAAGAAATATTGGAAAAGCGGAAACAGTTGAAAGCTAAAACAATGCTTGAACGAAAGGAATTAAACAGTAAGATTACAGAAGCAGGAGTTGAAGTCGTCTCCTAATTTAGAATGCTTTTTGTCTCATTCTTGCTGACGACGTACATTCTGGGGGCTTCTCTCTTCCTGCATGGACTGAGGACAAAAATCTTTTCATACAAAAATATCAGAGGAGAGGTGAGACAAATTCAGTGTCAAAAAAGTGTCAGTCGCCAGTGTATTGCCACTGTGTACTTACTTGTTATTCACTTGTTAATGACTTGTAATCCTTATTTTTGGCTTAAAAACGCATTGTAACACACTGTAAATAAAGGGCTTATAGCGTGAGCATCGGACTTTGAATCCGAAGGTTGCAGGTTCGAGTCCTGCCGGGCGCGTTTGGTGATTCGTGTTCTCAAATCGGAATACGATAATAATTCGTGCTCAGGAAGTTTTTCTTTCTAAGGAGGAATTCGCAAATACGGTTCAACAAGGTTCGTTTAGTGTAAACCGGAGACAATATGAACAAGGGTATGTCACATATCGCATTAGTTACAGTATTAGTTTTTCTTTCAAATGTTCAGGTTAACGGTGAACCTGATAAAAAAAGAGGAACGCAGCTTTTCTACCGAATGGCAGGTTCTCAAAATAACGCTCCTATTCTGCCCAAGACGCGTTCTGTCTGGACACAGGACAAGCGTTGTGAAGTCGGCAATACAGGAATGTCAGATGAGGGATACACCGAGTATCCCTTTTGCTTCGGAGTGATGGATTTTAGCTTTGTCGAGCGGTATTCAATCTATCCCAGATGTGTATCCGGAGCACAAGCCGATGAACATATCGTCAACACTGCAGACCTTGTAGTTGACCATGTATATCAACCGGATGGGTGTGTGTGGGGATTCACAGGACGTGAGTTTGTACAGACCTTTTCCGCAACCGGCAATGAGCTGGTAAGCATTACACTGCTCGTTGCCTCAGAGCCTGCGACCTTCAGAGCGGCTTTGATGGAAGGCGGCCCTGAGGGCAAACAGATAGGACCTGCCAAGACTTTCTATTCGGGCCATTCGATGGAATGGGGAACGGCACGCTGGGCCGCAGGGCAGGCGAAGTTAGTACCGGGAAAGACCTATGGCATTAAGATGTGGCGAGAAAACGGCGGAAACTGGACACCATACTTACACTCTCTGGGCAATGCCTATGATGGCGGACTGCTTTATGTTGATGGCAGGGCGCGACCCGGAACGGACATGGCCCTCTGGATAGTAGAGGAACCGGAAGACCTTAAACGCGGGTTGGTTGTCGACGCCGACGAAGAAGGCTGGGTCTACAACAGCGACAGTGTCTGTTTTATTCCAAGAACTCCCAATATCAAGATGATATGGCTGAATGTCTCGCCAATCTCAATGGACCCGCCGACCGCGCATAACTGCTGTGACCTCGTGATTCGGGTGTGGGACCAAAACGGCAAGCTGGTTGCAGGCCCCAAAAGAAGTCTGTCATGTGGACCCATGAACGATCCTCATCCGGCGCCGTTTATCTTCGCTTCGGATGAGTTTGGCGTTAACGTCGGACAGCGATATTGTATAAACACATACGCCGTGCCGCATAAAGCGCCTCTTCCCAAAGAGAAAGATATCATGTTGATTCAGCCTGCGGATTTCAATCTGCGAGTTTATGGAGAACCTCACCCCGGGGCACTTCCGGCAATATATAATTTAAAGGTTGATTTCCCACAGGATAATACATTGAAACTTTCCTGGTCACAAAATTTCCCGGCCCCCGCTCGGATCATAATCCGCGGAGACGGCATGAAAGGCGCAGGCCATAAGACACAACACGTCGAACTTGATAAAAACACCACACAGGCTTTGATAAACGTTTGGCCGGGACATACCTATGATTTTAAGATAACCTCGACAGGTCCTACCGGTCTGGTATGGAGAACACCCGTTTACCAGATCAGAGCTCCACGGAAAGACGAAATCAAGGCTGTCTATCAGGGGCCTGCCCCATCTCCGAAGCAGTTTATTAATCTTGCACCTCCCGTAATAGCAGTCGGAGCAGAGACCGAACCGATTCGTTATAAAAAGGCCGTCGAATTGGTAAACAATGATTTTGAGCAGGGCCTAAAAGGCTGGAAAGCAGTACCTTTCGGAGTACCTAATGCACAGGACGTCGGCGGGTTGAGTAAATCCCTTGCGAAAAAAAATGGTATCGATACCAGGTGGGGCGACGGGATTGCAGGCTTAACACATATGGCTGGCCGGAAACGGGAACAGGTCCTTGAAAAAAATACATTGACCCAAAAAATCAATACGACACCCGGCAATGTATATCTGCTGTCGGCTATGGTTCGCACACACGTTAAGAACGGCCCTGTTACAGACAAACGTCTCAGGGGTGATACGCGTGTTCGGCTCTTTGCAGACCCAAAAGGCGGGACGGACTATGAAGGGATTAACTCAACGCAATGGTACTGGACGGATAACAAATGGATGAGGTTCGAGCACCGATGGCTCGCAGAGGAGAAAAAGTCTACTATAGGTTTGGGATTCTTTAGATGGCGTGACCTTGACTTTGCAGCCGCTTATGCAGACCATGTGCATGTTTATGACCTGGGGCCTTCTCCGGTTGTTTCTGAAGCGCCACAGGCCCGGTCGAAGGAATCGTATTCTGTTGTTCTAATCGACCATAAAGTTGAGTCCGATGACAAAGTCGAGGCGTATCTGAAAGCCCCGCCTGGATACGTCATTACAGGACTGGGCAGCCGGGCGCACTATGACAATATCACGACTTTGTGGTTGAAAATCCAGCCGATTCTGCCGGATGGTACTTTAGGTGAAGCTGAACAACTAAGACATGGCTGGGAACCTGATGCGCATCTTGAGGCAAAAGTGGAATTGCCTCCGGGATATGTTGCTACCGGCTTCGGGGCGGGCATCGCACCGGAGTGGGACGTTAAACGATTGGGTGTATGGGCAAGGCCTCTTGGCAAAAATGGAACGCTCGGTGAAGAAAAACTCTTTCGTGGTGGAATCGATTTGAAGAGCGGTTTCGAAAAAACAGTCCGTCTCGAAATGGGCAGGGTGCTTACATCGGCAGGGCTTAATTGTATGTTAAATGATGTCAACGGCATTAAGGCGACATCTGCAAGAATCACAAAAACCGCGCAGGCACGGGCCATATCAAAATAAGCTCGCAGTATATTGACGGCAGCCGAGCCGCCTGGAAGCCTGCGAAATAATCACAAGAACAATAAGCAGCCAATTCGAGACTTGCCGCGTGTTATTTCGCTTCGACCTTCAGTCCCTCGAGGCTGCTGCCGTCGGGCTTGCGGACGCGACAGCAGAAAGTCCAGCCGCCTTCGTGGTCGACTACCTTCAGCATCAGTTCATTCCATCCATGCCGGAGCTTGACGTCCACAAGGTCCTGCCGGGGACTCATCCCACGGTTCGCATAATTTGAATGGACGAGTTTGCCGTTAAGCCAGACCTTGATTGCGTCGTCGCTGCCTAACTCCAGCCGGGCATCTTGGTTCTTCGGTGACCAGATTTGCGTTCGCATATATGCGCCGCAGTGGTCCCGCGAACCAAACGTAGCTTCCAGGTTGATGTCCCACAAGCCGATGCCCTGGGTAAGTCGCTTCCATTTTACGTTTGCGGCGTCAGGGTCCTCCGGTGGAAATGCCTTGTCGAAAATAGCACGGCCTTCCTTGCCTTTCTCGACAAAAGGCCCCGTCGCAAGCCACACAAGGATATAGCTTTCATACTGCTCCATCTCATTGATGACGTCCTGGGCCTGTCGGCGAATCCTTGAATCCTTAACCACAGTAACCACGTTCTTCATTGCTGCCCTCGCCCGGCTGGGGTTATTCTGCAGGAGCCTTTTGGCAATCTGGACGGCCGCCTGGGCCGCCTCGTTTCGCAGTTCATCTTCTATTAGGTATAGTTCGACAAGCTCCAGTGCCATCTCCGAGTCTGCATTTCCGAGACCGCCGAGAACAAGCTTCTTATCTTCCAGTCGCTCGGCCAGACTCATAGCCCGAGCATACATAGCGATTGGGTTACTTGACATTCCAGCCATACGGACGTAGCCCCGCAATGCGAGTACCTTGTGGGTTTGGTTAGTCGAAGTTCGTGCCAGAGTAAGAAGCTCCTCAGCAGGCCCTGCGTTGGGCCATTCGGAAAGGGTGCGCACGGCTGCGTCTCTTACCTCAGAACTATTGTCTTTGAGTGCAGTGCGTACAGCTTCAAGCGCCTTTGGAGTAGCAGGCTTGCCAAGAAGCCGAACGAGCATAGGTTTGGCATTCGTTGGTGCCGTGGCCAGCACTGAAAGCACAGGGGCGGCCTGGAGGTCCTTACTTCTGACTCGCCTGAAAACCGCTGCTATGGCCTGCTCGAAAGCAGGAATGTCTTTGGCATCCTTCGGCTTCATCGCGAGTTCGACAAGCGTGTCGAGCTCGGATACGTCCACGAGTATGCCAAGTGCTCGGATAGCCTCGTGGCGAACCGTTTCATTGTCGTCCCTGGCCGCCTTCAGCAACTCACCTGCGGTCTGCGTGACTCCGCGGTCAGCCACGGCACGAATAATCTCGGCCCGTACCTTGGTATCTCCGGAGTTTATAGATTTAATCAGAACGGCATCGATGTTACCACCGCTGAGCCGTACCAGGCTTGCTCGGGCGACCTTTTTTTCACTGTCGCCTGCCGTGGCCGCAGTTTGTGCCAGCACGGACACAGCCGATGCATCACCCAGGCTGCCGAGCGCTTCGAGGGCGGCTACACGTACTGCCTCGTGCTGATTCTTTGTTGCAGCCGTGACGGCTTGTGCCGCTGCAGTATCTCCGCGAGCGCCGAGGGCGCCCAGCACGAGTACTTGGGCATCAGGTTGCAGGGATGGCAGCAGGGCAACAAAAGCGCCCGTCGCTTCCTTTCCCTTTACCATCGTCATAAACTCAATGGCGCTGCGGCGGAGCTTGGAATCATCACCTTTAATCGCCTCGATAAGCATTGGCGCAGCCTCGGCACCCTGTGATATCGCCAATCCACGCAGGCCTGCTATGCGAAGATGTCCGGGATAATTGCCGGAGTAGAAGTCCTCGTAGATTGCTGCCGACCGCTTCTTATCACCGTTTGCAAGAAAAACTTCGGCACTGGTGAGCAGGGCTGCGTCTATTTCAATCTGAATATCTTTGCCGGCGGAGCGACGTGCTTTCCGTAGTGCACCTACAGAACTATTGCAGGGGAAGTGTCCGGTGGCTATGATGGCTGCAATTGCCACATTCTTGTCCGAATCGCCAATGAGTCTCATGAAATCCCCCAGCGCTTTGCCGTAGTTGACCTCAACCAGGGTATTAATAATGCCTGCCTTTATCTTGCCGGATGTGTTTTTGAGTGCTCTATGCAGAGCTGGGCCCACCTCAGGAGCATCAATTTTGCCAAGGGCATACCTCGCCATGTGTGAGAGTTCCGGGTCGGTCAGCATTGATTCGAGCTGCGGCACGGCTTTTTCCGTGCCGATTGTACGAAGCTGCCTGCAGAGAAACTGCTTGGCGTCGTTTGTCTTTGCCACTGTGAGCGCCTCGATTAGTTTCTGCTCGATTTGCCCCCGGATTCCCGAATCTTTCGAAGCCATCGCAATCTGCGTCTCGACCCAGCGCAGGTCGACTCCGCCTGTATTTCCATACTTATACGACTTGAGAGTGTCTATTGAACTGACAAGCTTCTCCGTTTCTACTGCCGCTGT
>Ga0315552_1002396_pt1 | contig 11103 bp, 10 predicted proteins | sample SalMarSW160170MG_2_FD_203102 | JGI IMG/M metagenome (GOLD analysis project Ga0315552, IMG submission 203102) | Salt marsh sediment microbial communities from the Plum Island Ecosystem LTER, Massachusetts, United States - Salt Marsh Sediment SW1601-70 ...
GTTATCGCCTTGGTTATCAGGATGAAAGAAACATGGTTCGGAGTCTCGAAGATATACGTACCTGGTGGGAAAGCAGCCAAAGCGCGTAGTCATTTACGGTGATAAAAGGCAGAATAACTCGCTATAATTTTAATGAGGATTTTTTACAACTGATTATTCCCAGCAAATAAGAAAACGCTGCAAATCTAATGCCTAAAGCTAAGCAAAGGGGGTGATTGAGTTCAACTGGCAAGTCGTTTTATCTTATCTCTAAAGAATTGCAAGAAGGAGGTTAGTCAGTGAAAAAGAAGGGAATTTTATTGGCACTTGCCCTGGTGTTAGCGGTAAGCCTGTTTGCAGCCTGTGCTGCCCCAGCCCCGGCACCAGCTCCGGCTCCAGCACCAGTTCCAGCACCGGCACCGACTCCAGCACCAGCACAGCCGGCTGAGGTAATTGAATGGATTGCTCAACACCCGAACCCGGCGGGAACAAAATTAACGAACTCGTTTGTCAGGGAAACAGAGAGGATTAAGGAAGCCAGTGGCGGCCGCCTGGTTATAAGGGTACATGGAGGTAGTGAAGTTGTCCCGGCAGGCCAGGAGCAAGATGGTGTTAATGATGGTATCCTGGACTATTGCAAGACGAGCACGAACTGGTTGAAAGACAAATACGTAGCGGCTGGTCTGTTCAACTACGTGATTGCCGGTCTGCGCCCCATTGAGATGATGATGTGGATGACGGCGGGCGGTGGTAACGACTTACTGAATGAGATGCTTGCGGGCCAGCATCCTAATACACTGGCCATCCCCGGCTGGACCGGTACGCCGGAGATATTCCTCAGCACCATTAAGCCTCTGAAGACACTGGATGACTTTAAGGGAATTAAGATTCGTACCACCGGCGACGACGGTGCCGTGCTTTCCAAGATGGGCGCCGCAGTAGTCAACGTACCCCCGGGAGAAATCTACGAAGCCATACAACGTGGCGTAATCGACGCTTTCCAGCTGAGCAGCCCTTCAGTTGATTTAACGTATGGCATGGATGAGGTCGCCAAATATGTCTACATGTCTCCGGTTCGCCAGCCATGTGAGTATTTCACCAACCTGGCTAACAAGAAATCATGGGCAGCGCTACCCGATGACCTCAAAGCGATATGCGAAATGGCGGCTTATGAGGAAGCGATGACATACCTGGGGGAGACAGTGTTGGCTGACGCTGAGGCACTAGTAGTCTACAAGGGCAAGGGTATCGTTGTGGAGCCAATTCCAGCCGTGTTCGAAGATGAGCTAAGAAAGAAAGCAAAAGAATTCTACGCTGATCAAGCGGCTAAGGATGCGTTCTTTGCCAAAGTACTAGACAGCGAGCTCACCTTTGCTAATAATTATTCAACTACTTACCCATCAGGTCTCTAGATTTGTTCTTCCCCTCCTTCGAGTATATACTCGAAGGAGGGGAAGCTCCTTAAAAGAAAAAAGCCATGCACAAAATATTGAAGGTAATTGACCTTATTAGTGACCAAACAGGAAAAACAGTCAGCTGGCTATCAGTAGCTCTGGTGGCGTTGATAACGCTTGAAGTTACCATGCGGTATGTCTTCGATGCCCCGACCATGTGGAATTATGAGACCAGCCTGATGACCGGTGGGGCCATGATAGCTTTGGCCTGGGCGTATGTCCATAGATATAATTCCCATGTCAGGGTTGATGTTCTTTATTCTCGCTGTTCACCCAGAGGCAAATCATTAATTGATATCGTGGGGACACTGCTCCTCTTTTTCCCGCTGATATTTCTCTTCGCCAATACTTCCATTTCTCAGGCGGTGGAAGCATGGCGGACCGGTGAGACATCGATTGAAACTTACTGGTACCCGCCACTGGCCCCATTCAGGACGATAGTGGCCCTGGGATTCATCCTGCTCGCTTTTCAGGGAATAGCCACCTTCGTTCATGACCTTAGCCGACTGCTAAATCGTAGTAAGGAATAAATTCTATGGCTCATATCAGCGCAGAACTTGCCACTATTATTATGCTTGGCGGTGTTATTGTCGGTTCTTTTACTGGTTTTCCATTAGCTTTTGTGCTTGGCAGCCTGGGGTTAGCTGTTGGCTTTGTCAGATGGGGCCCCCAGGTAATGAACATGCTTTACTCCCGTGCTATTGATGGGGTACTACTTAACTACACTTTCTTGGCGGTCCCCTGTTTTATTTTTATGGGTATAATGCTGGAACGCTCCGGTATCGCCGAAAGGCTGTTTGACGCTCTTTATGTGTGGCTGGGTGGGATACGAGGCGGACTGGCCGTAGTCACGGTGATCATCGGGACTATTATGGCGGCGACCGTGGGTATAATCGCGGCGTCAGTTACCATGCTGGCTGTTGTTGCTCTCCCCGCCATGCTGAAGCGAGGTTACAGTAAAAGTATAGCCACCGGTTCTGTCTGTGCCGGTGGTTGTCTGGGCATCCTTATTCCGCCCAGCGTTATGCTGGTTCTCTATGGGCCAATGGCTCAGATATCGGTAGGGAAACTCTTTTTCGGCGCCTTTATACCCGGTTTCGTTCTCTCGGGCCTCTATATTGGATATATTCTGGTGCGGAGTTTTTTGCAGCCAAATACGGCACCGGCAGTACCGGTAGAGCTGAGGACGGTACCTCTGGGTAAAAAATTGGTCATGCTCATTAACTCACTGCTGCCTCCCGTGTTTCTTGTCATGTCCGTGCTGGGCGTTATCTTCCTTGGCATCGCCCCGCCCACTGAGGCTGCCGGAGTTGGTGCGTTTGCCGCCACTGTTCTGGTTATTGCCTACCGCAGGTTTAGCTTCAAGGTCTTAAAAGAGGTAGCCCGGGAGACTCTTAGACTCTGCGGCTTTATTCTTATTGTAGTAGTAATGGCTTTTACTTTTGTCGGGGTATTTCTCGGTACCGGGGGTGGGGATGTCGTCACGGAACTGATTCTGGCTGCTCCTGGTGGACGCTGGGGTGCCTTTGGGATTATCATGTTTATCTGTTTTCTCCTGGGCTTTTTCATGGACTGGATAGGGATTGTTTTCCTCGTCGTGCCTATAGCCACGCCCATCGGTGCTGCCCTGGGGTTTGACCCCCTCTGGTTCGCCATGATGATTTGCGTCAACCTCCAGATGTCATTCATGACTCCTCCCTTTGCCTATGCCATATTTATTGTCAGAGGGGCAATGGCACCGGAGCTCGGAGTGACTACCGCTGACATTATCCGGGGGGTAATTCCTTTTGTTCTACTCATAATGGTCGGGCTTGGCTTATGTATCGTTTTCCCCCAGATTATCACCTGGTTACCCAGTCTGATGATACGGTAGTTAAAAAGAAAGCAACATACGGAGGGGAATAGTTACCTAGAGTGATACGGCTGTTCGGTCGAAAGTCTTGGATGTTACTTGGTAAGACTGAAAAGTAACTGAAATAGGCAAGGTTTAAATAAGCTGAATGAATCGTAATAGTCAATTTAGCAGGTTTACCTGCGATTCATTATCGAAAGAGTGGTAGTCTATGAGATATCGAAAACTGGGAAGAACCGGGCTAATGGTTTCCGAAGTTTGCCTCGGTACGATGTTATTTGGTGACCAACTAGGTGAGGCAGAGTCAACAGAAATATTCCACAAAGCGATCGATTCCGGCGTTAATTTTATTGATACCGCAGACGTTGTTTATGCCAAAGGCAAGTCGGAAGAAATCGTAGGTAAGTTAATAAAAGGGGGGCGTCAGTCTGTAGTACTGGCCACAAAGGTCGGGATGGCGGCAGGGCCGGGTATTAATGACATCGGGTTATCACGCAAACACATTATGGATGGTATTGAGGGAAGTTTGCGTCGTCTTGGCACGGACTATATTGACCTGTACTATGTGCACTGGTGGGACGAGGGGACACCTATCGAGGAGACCCTGGGTGCTCTTGATGATATAGTAAAACAGGGTAAGGTGCGATATATCGGCTGTTCCAATTTTTTTGCCTGGCAGCTATGCGAAGCACTCTGGGTCAGTGAACTTCAGAACATGGCACGTTTTAGCTGTATTCAGTCGCTTTATAATCTGCTATCACGGGATATTGAAACCGAACTCCTGCCCCTCTGCAACTATGAGGGAGTAGGCGTCTGTGTCTATAATCCATTAGCTGGCGGTCTTCTTACCGGGAAACACCAGCAGGATAAACCGCCGGCCAAAGGCAGGTTTGCGCACGAACGCATGGGGTCAGCATATAAAGGCCGTTACTGGACACCCGGCAATTTCGAGGCGGTGGACCAACTTAAGAAGCTTGCCCAGACGAATGGTTACAGTTTGCCCCAGTTATCTCTCGCCTGGATACTTGGCAATGAGCAAGTAACAGCTACTATTGTGGGGGCCTCTTCGGTTCGGCAGCTTGAAGAAAATCTAATAGCGACTGAAATTCAACTGTCTGAAGGAGAGCAAACTGCCTGTGACGAGGTCTGGCATCAGCTGCGACCGCCCCGGTACTTTTACGGCTCCCAGCAACTTAAACGCTAAGCCCTGCTGTGCACAAATGCAGAGCCTTTAGGCATTGAACGATTCTGAAGCCTTGATTGAGCGGTTTAACGGGCACTATCGTAGATTCAGAAAAATTCATAAGCTGGTGAGGAGAGAGGATGGAAGACTTCGAAGTCATAGATGCACACACACACCTGGTCAGGACAGTTGAAGAAGAGGCTGGTTATTGTCTGGTTCCCGGACGCCGTAATCTGAATCGCTATGGCACTCCGGAGAGAGTCATTCAATTCATGGATTTGATGGGTATATCAAAGTTAGCCTTCATGGTCCTGCCACCACGCCAGAATCGTGGCCCTCTCAAAGTCAAGGCCAGGTTAAATGAACTTCCTGAGAAACAAAGACAGGAAAAAAGAAAAGAGATCAGTCAACAAATAGCCCCGCTCTTGCGTACACTGAACGAGTGGGGGTGTGAAGTCAGAAAGCGTTTTCCACAATTATACCCTTTCATCTGTATTGCTGACGACCTCGGGGATTCCAGGGCAATGGTAGATGAAGTAACCCTGCGGTTTCACCAGGGAGCCAAAGGAGTGAAATTGCACCCTGGCATGTTCTCCTTTTTCCCGAATGACGAACAATACTGGCCGGTATACGAGAAATGCCAGGAGCTGGGTCTGCCAATTGTGGCAGATTCAGGGCCCTACCCTCATTCACCCGTCTTAGCGGCTTATCCTATGCCCATAATTGAGAAGAACTACGTAGAAACTGTAGACTATGCTGAGCCAAAGAATTTTGCTAGGGTGCTTGAGGAATTCCCGCGTTTGACTCTGGTGCTTGCCCATCTTGGTTCTGCCTGGTGGGATGAAAGAATCGAGCTGGCCCAGAAATATCCCAACGTATTTTTTGATACCTCCCAGGCTTTTGCAGCTTCAGATATGCTCCCCATCACTCCACGCCGGTCTCTTGCGGAAGAAGATGCGGTCAGGGTAATGCGCAAGATAGGAGTCGACCGGGTAATGTTCGGCTCGGACTTCTGCCCCATCCCTGTACAGCCACAGCTAGAACAGATTCTGCGTCTCCCACTCACCGACGAGGAAAAACGGTTGGTTCTGGCCGAAAACGCCAAGCGTATCTTAAACCTGTAGTGATAAATGAATTGAGATTTTTACTAAAGATGCGGTCAAACATTATCTACGGATAGTACAGAAGTAGTTCATGTACTATTGCCAGATATGAGGTGTAACAATGACGAAAGAGCAAAATGAACCGATTATGGAAAAGATTGAGATAATGCTGCATCCGCGGTCAATCGCTATTATCGGTGCGTCTGCCAGGCTTCAATACGGAGGACGATTTCTAAATAATCTGCTTGAAGCCGGATATGGCGGTTCAATTTTCCCCATTAACCCTCGCCACGAGGAGTTAATGGGTGTTCGTTGCTACCCTGATGTGAGTTCACTACCCGAAGTGCCGGACCTCGCCGCAGTTATCGTACCCTTTGAGAGTACCATGCCCGTACTGGAGGAATGTGCCCGTAAAGGAATTAAAACTGGCGTTATTATTACCGCTGGCTTTGCTGAAAAAGGAACTGATGACCGGAGGGCAGCCCAGCAGGCTCTGAGGGATTTCGCCAGGCACACTGGCATGCGTTTGTGCGGACCCAACTGCCTTGGCATTGCTAATGTTACAGACCGTATCTGGTCTTGTTCTGCGGCACTCCCTGATATTCAAACTATCACTGCCGGTAATATTGCTCTGGTTTGCCAAAGTGGAGCATCAGCGTTTGGCCCTTTTCTGGCAAGAGCGCGTGACCGAGGGCTTGATTTTTCCTATATTATTTCTACGGGCAACGAGGCTGACCTGGATACCAGTGACTTCATTCGCTACTGCATTCATAGATCAGAGGTGAAAGCAATAGTTGCCTATTTTGAGGCTATACAAGACAGCGACAAATTTCGGACTGTGGCCAGAGAAGCTCTGGCGCTAGGTAAACCAATAGCGGCTATCAAAATTGGACGCTCGTCTGCCGGCCAGCGAGCAGCCCTATCGCATACCGCTTCTATGACGGGGGCAGACCAGGCTTACGATGCGCTCTTTAAACAAACCGGAGTAATCAGACTGGACGACTGGGATGAAGTGCTTGATGTTACTTCACTGCTTATGAAAACTCCCCCTTTTCACAAGAAAAGCGTAGGAATTGTGGCACATTCGGGAGGGGTAGCTTCTCTTCTGGCAGATAAATGTGAACAAATTATAGAAGTACCCCAACCAGCGGATGCAACCAGCCAGGGCTTGGAGGATATTTTGAAAGGGTTTGGTTCTTCCGCAAATCCAGCGGACATTACCTGGCATGCTTTTGAAGAGGATCTCGTGGATATTCTTAACCTGATGTTAAACGAAGATGCGTATGGAGGTGTGGTTTTAGGAACCGCCGGGTCGGATAAACAGGCCGAGCGCATAATCGGCGTTGCCGGGAAAACTCAGAAACCGTTAGCGATGTTATGGACGGGTAGTGAGCGTGAGGTTAATGGACTAAAGCTGCTACAATCCAGCCGGGTTCCCATATTTTACGGTGCGGAGACTCTCGGCAAAGCCATAAATGCTTCCCTGTATTATCATAGAATAAGAGAGTATTATACCGCCGGTAGCGGTCACCGTAAAGCCGCCGCTGGCTCTCCGGTGAAGTTTAATATTCCGAAACAAAAGGGGCCTTTGGGATTAGTGGAAAGTCTTAAATTACTGTCCTCCTTCGGAATCGGCATACCCAAAGGCGGCTTGACTAACAGCGTTGAGGAGGCGGGAAAACTGGCGGATAGCATTGGCTATCCAGTAGTGATGAAGGTTGACTCTCCGGACTTACCCCATAAGACAGAACTGGAATTAGTAAAGATAGGACTAAGTTCAAGAACTGAAGTGGAAAAGTCTTTTCTTGAAATGCAGGGAATAATCTCAAAACTGGAATCATCCGCTTCAATCAGGGGTACTTTAATTCAGGAAATGGTGGCAGATGGCACAGAGGTAATAATGGGAATCAAACAAGACCCCATGTTGGGTCATGTTCTACTGTTTGGACTTGGCGGCATTTTCACTGAAGTTCTTAGAGACTTCAGTGTCAGGGTATGTCCAATTAATGAATTTGACGCTCAGGAAATGATTCGTGAGATAAAAGGTTTTAGAATACTGGAAGGCTTTCGTGGAAAAGCGCCAGCCGATATTGCAGCACTAGAAAAAACACTGTTGAATTTATCCAGCCTGGCCATGGCCGCAAAAGAGCAAATAACGGAACTGGATATAAATCCTTTGATTGTGCGGCCGCAAAATAAAGGGGTAATGGCCGTGGATGCATTAATAGTTATTAGTGGAGCTTGAGTTTCAAGTCAGTGTAACACCCCATCGTTTGCGGTTTTTCACTGCAGGCTGTGTCCACGTTATGCCAGAGAAGAATACTGCAAAGGAGATGTAACACCAAAATGATGGTCTTACGTTCAATGCTTTTTGTGCCCGGAAACAACCCCAGGATGATTTCAAAGGCGGCCTCCCTTCCCGCAGATGGGATTATCTTTGACCTTGAAGACGCGGTGCCGCTGAAAGACAAGGCAACGGCACGAAGCATGGTCAGAGACGCGATAGAAACTGGGAAGGCTGGCGACTCCTCTGTTTTCGTGCGTATTAATGCCCTCACCACCGGGCTTACCGCCGAAGACTTAAGCTGCATCGTCATCAATGGCCTGGACGGCATGTTGCTCGCCAAGGCGGAGACAGGCGCTGATATAGTCAAGCTAGACGGCATGCTTGAAGAAGCTGAGGTGAAAAGTGGTGTGGCGGTGGGCACAGTTAAAATAAGCCCTATTTTGGAAACAGCCAAAGGGATAATCAACGCATATGAAATAGCCTCGGCCAGCGAGCGCATATTCGCTACCAGTTTCGGCGCCGGTGACTACTACCGGGATATGGGGCGAAGCACCGCCTCTATTACCCCCGAGCAGACAGAGCTGCTATTCGCCCGGTCGAAAGTAGCCATCGCTGGCCGGGCCGCCGGAGTCCAGGCCATAGATACCGCTTTTTTCGGGCTTCTCACTGACTTGGACAGCTTCAGAAAGGAAGCAATGCTTGCCTTACAGCTGGGTTACAAGGGGAAATATCTGATTCACCCAACACAAATTGATATCGCTAACGAGGTATTTTCGCCATCACCAGATGACATAGCCTTCGCCCGGAAAGTGGTTGAAGCCTTCGAAGAAGCCCAGAGCAAAGGAGCGGGCGCTACCTCACTGGAAGGCAAGATGATAGACTACATGACCTACTGGCAGGCAAAGGATTTAATCAGTTTTGTTGATTCATTATCTTCAAGAGAAGCAAATAGAAAATAAGGTGAATTCCACTGCGGAAATATCTTTCAGGAGGTTGCATACATGACAGCACAGAGTTCAGCCAGAGTTAAAGCTACACAGATACAGCAGGTCTGCATTGTGTGTAATAACCTGCAGAAAAGCATGGAAGCGTACTGGAACATCTTGGGCATCGGGCCGTGGGCAGTTTTTGAATTTGGTTCGCTGCGTATCCCCGACCTGCACTACTATGGCAAACCGGCTTGGGGCAGGTATCTGGGAGCAGTCACCCAGGTCGGCCCGATAGAACTTGAACTTTTTGAGACGTTGGAGGGGTCATCTGTCTACCAGGACTGGGTTGACGAGCGTGGGGAAGGGTTGCACCACATGAAGTTCCTCACCGAAGACCTCGACATTGACCGGATAAAGGGCGAGATGGCGAATCTGGGATTTCCCGCCATTCAGGGCGGGCACTTTGGCCCGGAACTGAAAAACCAGTTTGCCTATTTTGATTTGATGAAACCGCTTAAGGTAGTCTGGGAAACGAGCAATCGCACCGGCGGCAACCCTATGGGTGCCAGGCTCTTTCCCGAAGACCCGAAGGCGGTTAGCCCAGCTAAGGTCAAGGTCACTGAGATAAAGCAGGTGGCGCTCTGCGTTAAGGACGTGATACAGACCGCGGAAAATTACTGGAATATTCTGGGCATTGGCCCGTGGGAGATACGAGATTGGGGCTCTAACGTACTTTATGACCGCTTCTACTATGGCAAGCCCGCTTGGGCAAGGGAAAGAATCGCCCATGCGTATATTGGAGACCTGGAGTTAGAGCTAGTCCAGCCGGTGGAAGGAGACTCTCTATACCAGGACTGGATAGATGAGCATGGGGAAAGCCTCCATCACCTTAAGTTCTTGTGCGACGATATTGACGAGGTCTCAGGGTTATTGACTGCGCAGGGTTTCACCAGTATACAGAGCGGGCACTTTGGAGACCCCAAGGAAAAAGCTGGTGGTTTCAATTATATCAACATTCCACCCCTCCACTGTATCTGGGAACCAGTCCATAAGCCAAAAAGTCTACCTGTAGAACCTGTCGCTCATGTTCCATCAGCATAAGCTAGGGAGCTGAAGCCGATACTGGTGGTAGATGATGAACCGGTGCTGAGGGAATCCTTGAGGGATTGGCTGTATAATGCCGGCTATCAGGTAGAAGCTGTGGCAGATGGTGGGGAGGCATTGAAAGCAATTGAGGAGCAAGACTTCGGAGTGGCAATATTCGATCTAAAGCTACCAGGTGAGAAAAACGGGATCGAAGTGCTAGGAGAAGCTAGTGCCCATAAGGCGGGACTGCAAGGAATTATCATTACCGCTTATCCTTCGTGGGAGACGGCAGTGGAGTCGATGAAACTGGGTGCTGTCGATTATCTGTCCAAACCTTTTAGCCCGGAAAAATTAGAGGAATTGGTTGAAAAGGCGCTGGTACCAAGTGAAGCCAAAGCATAGGGTTAGCGTAGCGTGTCTTGCCAGCCGTACAAAGTGGTATTAGCCGCCAGAAAAGTCGCGTCACCCGCTCACCTTTTTATTCTTTCCAGCGACTGGCGGATGGGAAAATCATCCCCCTCTATATTCCTCATCTCACTGGCCATTTTTAAGAAAGCTCCCTGTGAAGAATATTCTTTCATTCCTTCCTCCCCTTCCTGACCTCGCTTATAAAATCTGCTACCATTTCATCCAGGAGGTAATCTGGCCTGTAGCCAAAGTCCTCAAAGGCACTGGTGTTATCCATCTCATAATTAACTCCCTGGTTAAGGGACTGCATTTTTTCATTCTTATCTTCATCAAAAGTAATCTGTGCATCTGGAATGGTTTTTTTCACAGCTTCAACTACCTCGGTCAGGTTGGCCAGAAAACCACCTGCATTGTAAACTCTCTGACGCATTCTTTCTTCCGGGGCGTTCCTTATACCGACTAAGGCTTGAAGAGCATCCTTGATATACAGGTAGTGACACTGGATTCGCGGATTGGCATGAGCAGTATAAGGTTTACCGCGGGCGGGCATTTCTATGACGCCAGACCAGTCGCCAAAGTAGTAGGATAGCTCACGGTTCGGCCCCACCACCACAGGGAACCTAAGAGCACGAAAGTTGAGGCCATACTGCCGATGATATTGCTCTCCCAGCCGTTCATCGCAAACCTTGGTGGTGCCATACATGTTATCTGGCTTCTGCAATGTATCGTCACATATTCTCGAGGGCGGGTTCTCGGCACCGTATGTCGCTCCGGAACTGATCATGACCACGTCTTTCACGCCTAGGATACGTGACACCTCCA
>Ga0315552_1002403_pt1 | contig 11082 bp, 8 predicted proteins | sample SalMarSW160170MG_2_FD_203102 | JGI IMG/M metagenome (GOLD analysis project Ga0315552, IMG submission 203102) | Salt marsh sediment microbial communities from the Plum Island Ecosystem LTER, Massachusetts, United States - Salt Marsh Sediment SW1601-70 ...
CCAGGGCGGCAACGTCCGCTATGAGTACCACACCGTTGGCGGGCAGAACGCTTCCGACTTCTCGGAGTTCTTCAACATGTTCTTTGGCGGCGGGATGCCGGTACAGGAGGCCCGAGCCAGAGCCTCCCGTTCGGGCGGGCGCGGGCGAAGCGGCTCGGCGGGCGCGAGCGGGCGAGGCCACGGCAATCCCCTGGAGGATCTGCTGTCCCGGCTGAGGAGCGACCAGGGCCGATCCGCCGGTCGCGGCGCCGGGGCGGGAGGCACGTCGGGGCGCGGCCCGGACATCCAGGCCGACGTCGAGGTGACCCTGGAGGAGGCCTACAACGGCTCCACGCGGCTCGTCCAGGCCGGCGGGCGGCGCCTCGAGGTCAAGGTGCCGCGCGGCGTCGAGACCGGCAGCAAGATCAGGCTGCGGGGCAAGGCCGGCGACGGCGACGACGCGGGAGACCTCTACCTGGTCATCAAGGTCCAGCCTCACCCCGTCTTCACCCGCAGCGGCGCCGATCTGACGCGCGAGGTGCCGATCGCCCTCGGCGAGGCGCTTCTGGGGGCCGAGGTGGACGTGCCCACTCTGAGCGGGCGCGTCCTGCTGAGGGTCCCCGCCGGCACTCAGTCCGGCCGGACCTTCCGCCTGGCCGGCAAGGGCATGCCCCGCTTGAAGGGCGACGGCTTCGGCGACCTGCTGGCCAGGGTCAAAGTCGTCCTGCCGGGCAAGCTCGAAGGCCGCCAGCAGAAGGCGGCCGAGGAGTTCGTCCGAGTGATCGCCCAGCCCAATCCACGACAGCACTGACCCCGGGGACGCAGCATGAATCTTGATCACTTCACGCAGAAGGCCCAGGAATCCATCGTCTCGGCTCAACGGCTCGCCGAGGAGCTGCAGAGCCCCGTGCTCGACTCAGAGCATTTGCTGGCGGCGCTGGTCGAGCCCGACGACGGCGTCCCGGCGGAGACGCTGCGCCGCGTCGGCGTGGACGTGCCCGCCCTCCGCGAGGAGCTGGCCGGCATCCTGAGCCGTCGGGCGAAGGTCCAGGGTGGCCAGCTGTCGGCCGACCCGCGCCTGCGGCGCGTCCTCGAGCGCGCTGCCGACGAGGCGCGCCGCCTCCATGACGACTACGTCTCGACGGAGCATCTGCTGATCGCCGTGGCCGAGGGGGGCGGCGAGGCGCAGCAGCTGCTGGACCGCGGCGGGGCCAACAAGGAGGCCGTCCTGCGGGCCCTGGCCGGGGTGCGCGGCAACCAGCGGGTCACGAGCCCCAACCCCGAATCGACCTACCAGGCCCTGGAGAAGTACGGCCGCGATCTCACGGCCGAGGCCCGGGCCGGGAAGCTGGACCCGGTCATCGGCCGGGATGACGAGATCCGCCGCGTCATCCAGGTCCTGAGCCGCCGGACCAAGAACAACCCCGTCCTGATCGGCGAGCCGGGCGTGGGCAAGACCGCAATCGTCGAGGGCCTGGCCCAGCGCATCGTCCGCGGTGACGTGCCGGAGACCCTCAAGGACAAGAAAGTCGTGGCCCTGGACCTGGGCGCGCTGATCGCCGGGGCCAAGTTCCGCGGCGAGTTCGAGGAGCGCCTCAAGGCGGTGCTGAAGGAGATCAAGGAGTCCGAGGGCCGGATCATCCTGTTCATCGACGAGCTGCACACCGTGGTGGGGGCGGGCGCGGCCGAGGGCGCGATGGACGCCTCCAACCTGCTCAAGCCGATGCTGGCCCGCGGCGAGCTGCACACCATCGGCGCCACCACCCTGGACGAGTACCGCAAGCACGTGGAGAAGGACGCCGCCCTGGAGCGGCGCTTCCAGCCGGTGGTCGTCGACCAGCCGAGCGTCGAGGAGACGATCTCCATCCTGCGCGGCCTGCGTGAGCGCTACGAGGTCCACCACGGCGTCCGCATCACCGACTCGGCGCTGGTGGCGGCGGCCACGCTGTCCAACCGCTACATCACCGAGCGCTTCCTGCCCGACAAGGCGATCGACCTGGTGGACGAGGCGGCCAGCCGGATGCGCATGGAGATCGATTCCATGCCGGTCGAGCTGGACGAGCTCGAGCGCCGGCGCGTCCAGCTGGAGATCGAGCGCGAGGCCCTGCGCAAGGAGAAGGACGATGCCTCGAAGGCCCGCCTGGCGGCCCTCGAGAAGGAGCTGGCCGAGATCGGCGAGGAGGCCGGCGCGATGAAGCAGCGCTGGCAGGCCGAAAAGGAGGCCATCGGCGGCATCCGGGCGACGAAGTCGGAGATCGAGGACCTGCAGGTTCGAATCGAGCAGGCCGAACGCGAGACCGACTACGGCACGGCCGCCCAGCTCAAGTACGGCAAGCTGCCCGAGCTGCAGACGCGGATGAAGGAGCAGGAGGCGGCCATGGCCGCCCTGTCGGGCCCCAACCGGCTGCTCAAGGAGGAAGTGACCGCGGACGATATCGCGGCCATCGTGGCCTCCTGGACGGGGGTGCCCGTGACCAAGCTGCTCGAGGGCGAGACGGCCAAGCTCGTGCACATGGAAGAGCGGCTGCATCAGCGGGTGGTGGGCCAGGACGAGGCCATCGCCGCCGTGTCGGACGCCGTCCGGCGCGCCCGAGCCGGGCTCAAGGACCCGCGCCGGCCCATCGGCTCGTTCATGTTCCTGGGGCCGACCGGCGTGGGCAAGACGGAGCTGGCGCGCGCCCTGGCCGAGTTCCTCTTCGACGACGAAGCGGCCATGGTCCGCATCGACATGAGCGAGTACATGGAGAAGTTCTCCGTTTCGCGCCTCGTCGGCGCGCCCCCCGGCTACGTCGGCTACGAGGAGGGCGGCCAGCTGACCGAGGCCGTCCGGCGGCGGCCCTACCAGGTCGTCCTGCTCGACGAGATCGAGAAGGCCCACCCGGACGTCTTCAACGTCCTGCTGCAGGTCCTGGACGACGGACGGCTGACCGACGGCCAGGGGCGTACCGTCGACTTCCGCAACACCGTCCTGATCATGACCAGCAACGTCGGCAGCCAGTTCATCTCGGCCTTCACCGGGCGCGGTGACGCTGGCGACGCGAAGGCCTACGAGGAGATGAAGCACCAGATCACGGAGGCCCTGCACGTCCAGTTCCGGCCGGAGTTCCTCAACCGCGTGGACGAGGTCATCGTCTTCCACGCCCTGGCCGAGGCGGACCTGACCGCGATCGTGGATCTGCTGGTGGCCGACCTGCAGCGCCGCCTGGCAGGCCAGGAGCTAGCCCTGGAGCTGACCACCGCGGCCCGCTCCCTGATCGTCCGGGAAGGAACCGATCCGGCCTACGGGGCGCGGCCGCTCAAGAGGACGATCCAGCGCCTGGTGGAGAACCCCCTGGCGCGGGCCCTGCTGCACGGCGAGTTCAAGCCCGGCTCGAGCATCGTTGCCGACGCCGACGCCATCGGCGGGGTCCTGGTCTTCAGCCAGGGCGAGGCCACGGTCGTCGCCGACGCCGGGGCCCGCCGCGACGCCCGCAAGAGAGCGGCCCGGCAACCCGCCGCCGCGGGCTCCGCGGCGGAGCGCATCTGGACGCCCGACAAGGAGAAGGACAAGCATAAGGGCCCCGAGCGGGTGAACTAGGGTCGGTACGGCGCCGCCCGGCGCTGGCCGCATGGGGGCTATGCTGCGGCCATGCGATTCGATTCGGCACGACGCCAGCTGAAGGCTCTGCGGCACGAGCTGCCTGCGGCGCCGGCGGCGCTGACGCCGATCCGGGTCGACGAACCGGAGGAGCTGTTCCCCAGCGACCCCGGGGGGCCCGCCCGCCACGCCGCGGTCCTGGTGCTGCTCTTCCCCGACGAGCAGGGCGAAGCCCGCGTCCTGCTGACCGCCCGAGCGGCGGGCCTGCCCGACCACGCTGGCGAGATCAGCCTCCCCGGCGGCGCGGTCGAGGACGGCGACCTGGACGCGGCTGCCACCGCCCTGCGCGAGGCGTGCGAGGAAGTGGGCCTGAGCGCGAAGGCCTGCGGGCTGCGCGTCGTCGGCACGCTGGACACGGTAGCCGTCTTCGTCTCGGGCTTCCGCATCACGCCTGTGGTCGCGACCGCCAGGCGCCGCCCCGCCACCCACCCTGACCCGTCCGAGGTCGCCCACGTCCTGGACGCCCCCGTCGAGGCCTTCCTGCCGGGGGTGCCGATCGAGATCGAGGAGCGAGTGACGAGCGGCCGGGTCATCCGCTACGGCGTCTACGCGGTGGAAGGCGAGCGGATCTGGGGCGCCACCGCCCGAATGCTCGGCCAGCTGGGGGCCCTGCTGGGACCCGGGACGGAGGCTCCCCCGGGGGGCTGACCCCGAGGCCGGCGGGCTGCCACGCGTGGGCTCGGCGAGCTGAGGCTGTTCGCCCGCCGATCGGTCGGCTATCGTCACCGGGAAGCGCGTCCATCGGGCCGCCGGGGCTCGACCGCGCCGGGAGGAGACACGATGTCCGAGGATCTGCTCATCTTCCTGTTCGTCGCTGCGTGCATCGCGCTGCCCCTGGTGTTGATGTTCTTCTTCATGCGGGGCATGGGCGGCATGTTTGGAGGGCTGCTGGGCAGCTTCGGTCTGGCGAAGATCAAGGGGGGCGTGTCGACCCAGGCGGTCGTCCAGAGCATCGGCGAGTCGGGCATGACGATCAGCTCTCCCAGCGTCGGGCCAGATGCCCTGGTCTACAACCTGGGCCTGCTGGTGACGCCTCCCGGCGGGGGAGAGGCGTACGCGGCCGAGTGCAAGTGCGCGATCCCCCGTGTCTTCATCCCGATGCTGGTGCCAGGGGCCCACATCGGCGTGGTGGTGGACCCGGCCAACCCCCAGAAGGTGGTTCCGGACTGGCAGAACTTCAGCGGCTCGGGCGGCCAGACCATGGTCGCCAGCGACATGACCGGAGCCCAGGCCCTGAACCAGAGGGGCGGGACGGTGACCATGGACGGCGTGGACGTCGCCTTCGCCGCGGGCGGCCAGCCCGTGAGCGGCCTGGACAAGGTCGTGGGGGCCATCCGCGGTGGGACGATGAAAACGGAGCACGGCAGCGCGGCCAGGCTGCTGGCGACAGGCACGCACGGCACGGGCGTCATAACCACGGCCCAGCCGCTGGGCAAGAAGGTCCGCGACTTCGACCCGAACGCCGACCCGACCCATCTGGACGACCCGATGTGGCTCTTCACCCTGGAGGTCACCCTGCCCGGCGGGTCCGCCTTCCCGGCCATGTTCGGCCACCGCGTTCCCGCGTCCGAGGTTGCCGGGCTGGCCCCGGGCGTGAAGCTGGCCGTGGCGGTCGACGAATCGAACCCCACGCAGGAGTGCGCGATCGACTGGGATCGCTCGCCGCTCAGGTAGGGCGCGCCGAATCAGGCGCTGGTGCGGAGGGCCCCGACCGGCCGAGGCGGACCGCTAGCGGCGGCGGCGCTTGCCCCTGCCCGAGGACTTGCGGATCGTGGACTCGGGATGGGACGCCCTGGCGCGCTGGAAGTAGCGCTGCCGCGCCAGTCGCTCCTCGTAGGCGCCGATCAGCGGCCGGAAGTGGATGAAGCGGATCCACAGCAGGAGGATCGCGCCGCCAATCATCGTCGGCAGGACGAAGATGAAGTCGAACATGAAGATCGTGTACATCAGCAGCAGGCTGAAGACGCCGAACGAGGTCCAGAGGAGCCACTCATTCAGGTCGAGGAAGACGGCGTAGTTGCGCAGCCGGCGGCTCTGGAAGTTGTAGAAGGCCACGGTCACGAGAATCATGGCCAAGGAGAAGTACTGCGTGGCCTTGTAGATCGGCTCGAAATTCTCGCCGTTGAATGCGATCCAGAGATACTCCCAGGGGGCCATCAGGCGCGGACCTCGGTGCGTTTTGTTCGAACAGTCCGAAGAGTATGCCATGCCCGCGGCTGAGGGCGCCTGTCCGGGCGGTATACTCGGCCACGTCCGGGGATGAGGGACGCCCGCCTCTGCCCGGCGCACGCTTGACAGGCGTCAGGGAGGTGGCCTGGTGCGAGCCCTGCTCTCGGTGGCCGACCGCGAGGGCATCGATCGATTCGCCCGCGACCTCCTGTCCCTGGACGTCGAGGTCTTCGCCACCGAGGGGACCCGCGAGCACCTCGCTGCGGCCGGGGTGGAGGTCCGTCCCATCTCGGACCTCACGGGCGCCAAAGCGATCGCCGGGGGCCAGGTCAAGACCCTTCATCCGGCCGTCTACGCCGGCATCCTGGCCCGCCGCGACAAGCCCAAGGAGCTCAAGGAGCTCGAGCGCAAGGGGATCGGCCTGATCGACATAGTGGCCGCCAACGTCAGCCGCTTCGCGCCGCAGGTGGGGGCTCGGCTGGTCTCGATCGACGAAGCCATCGAGATGATCGACGTCGGCGGCGCGGCGCTGCTCGCGGCGGCGGCCCGTAACTACGCCGGTGTGGCGGCCGTGGCCAACCCGGCCCGCTACGACGCTGTTGTCGCCGAGATTCGGGCCCGCGGCTCCGCCTCGGCCGAGCTGCGTCAGAGCCTGGGCGCGGAGGCCTTCAGCCTGGTCGCCGCCTACCACGCCGAGATCGCGGCCTACCTGTCCAATGCCTGCGGCGACACCTTCCCCGGCCGGCTGGCCCTGGTCCTGGAGAAGGTGGAGGACCTGCACTACGGGGAGAACCCGACCCAGCAGGCGGCCTTCTACCGTGAGACGACCCATCGCTCCGGCACCCTGGCCGACGCCGCGCGACTGCAGGGGCCGCAACCGTCGTTCAACGACCTGCTGGACCTGGACGCGGCCTGGGCCTTCGTCTCGGACTTCACCTCGCCCAGCGTGGTGATCGTCAAGCACACGGACCCGGTGGGGCTGGCCTCGTCCGACGAGCTCGTGGAGGCCTACCGCCACGCCCTGGAGACGGACCCGGTCTCCAGCTTCGGCGGCATCGTGGGCGTGAACCGCGAACTGGACGGATCTACGGCGCGGGAAATCGCGGCCAACGCCTACGAGGCGGTGGTGGCCCCGGCCTTCAGCAAGGCCGCCCTCGGCATCTTCGGCCAGAAGCCCCAGCTCAGGCTCCTGGCCGTGCCGCCCGATCCCACCGAAGGGCCGCGCGACTACGGCATCGCCGGCCTGGACTTCAAGCGTGTCGCCGGCGGGCTGCTGGTGGAGTCGAAAGACGAGCTGGCGCTGGACAGGACGCAGCTCCACGTCGTGACCAGGCGCCGGCCCACGCTCGAGGAGCTGACCGACCTGCTGTTCGCCTGGCGGACGGTGCGCCACGTCCGCTCCAACGCCATCGTGCTGGCGCGAGGGGCGGCGACGGTCGGGATCGGGGCGGCCCAGGCGAGCCGCCAGGCGGCCGTGGAGATTGCCCTGCGGCGAGCCAACGACCGGGCCAGGATGGCCGTCATGGCCAGCGACGCCTACTTCCCCTTCCCGGACGGGATCGCCGTCGCGGCCCAGGCCGGGGTGACGGCGATCATCCAGCCCGGGGGCTCGATTCGGGACGAGATGGCCATCGAGGTGGCGGATCGCCACCACCTGGCGATGGTCTTCACGGGGCGGCGCCACTTCCGCCACTAGGCGGCGCGGGGCGGCTCAGCCGCTCGGGGGCGGGGTGTCGGCCGGCGTCGGTGTCGGAGGCGGGACCGGCAGAGACGTGGTGGGCGTGGCGAGACTCCCGGATGGCGGCGGGGTGTCGGATGGCGTCGGTGTCGGAGGCGGGACCGGCAGAGACGTGGTGGCCTGGGTATCGTCGGGCAGCGCCGCGCCCCACAGCCGGCCCTGCGCGATCCAGTAGAGGACCGGCACATCCAGGGATGCGGGGTCCAGGCCTTCCTGCAGGTCGAAGATGACGGTCTGTCCCATCACTGCCGGGTTGCGCCCCATGGCCACGAACATACCCGCCGGGCCGCCAGTCCATCCCTCGCCCCATGCGCCGTACGTCCCCAGCAGCGAGCCGTCGGTGGCGCTCAGCACGACCACCCGCAAGTTGGCACTGTCGTAGAGGTAGAGGCTGTGCTCGCCGGCAAGGCCCACGCTCATCAAGTCGTATTGGGGAGCGGCCCCGGCCTGGGGAGCGGCGGGCTGCCAGTCAGTCTCTCGGCCATCGACGAAGCGCACGACCCGCCCGCGATCGAGCAGGAAGACGGCGCCATCCACCGAGCAGATCGCCTCCACGCCGGACAGATCTCTGGGCTCCGCAAGGTAGTCCGTGGCGACCGCGTCGGGCCTCTCGAAGAGCGGGTACCGGACGAGCTGGCCTCGCCCGGGCTCGACCGCCAGGATGTAGGTCATCTGGTGGTAGCCGTCTTCCGGCGACTGGGCAGGCCAGGTCGTGAAGGCGGTGATCTCGACCTTCGCCTCCCCGGCCTGGGCGAAGTGGGCCTGCGACAGCGAGCCGGAGACGCCATCGGGCGTACACCACTCCCAGATCTGGTTGAGATCGTCCATCACCAGCAGGCACCCACCGGGGGCAAGGAGCCTCGGCCGCCCCACGACGACGCTGGTGAGAAGATCCGGTTGTCCGCGCATGATCACGGTGGCCCTCTCACCGTCGACCAGGGAGACGCGCTCGACAAGATCGGCCGTGGCCGTGCTATCGATGACGTAGGCGTTGGAGGCGTAGCCCGGCGCCAGCGCCGTCAGCCAGTGGCTGCCGAACGAGGCGATCTCGTAAGCCTCGAGCACGAACGACGATGAGGAGGGGGCCACTGAGGGGAGGCCCGAGGCGGCGGCCGAGGGGATGACCGAGAGGGCGGCCGAGGGGCGCTCGGAGGCGGCCGGCCCGGGCTGGACGGCCCGCAGAGCCAGGTTCGCGACCAGGGCGAAGGCGGCAACGGCAGCCACGGCCCCCAGCGCGGCCGCCAGCTGGGAGACCGTCGACCGGTGCCGTCGCCGGGGAGTGATCCATCGCGCCTCGCGCTCGAGGACCCGACCCCGCAGCAGGTCTCGTTCGGACCAGGCGATTTCCGGCGGCCGGGCCGGCACGTACCCCTCCAGGGCGGCCAGGTGGCTCCTGAAGGCGGCTCGCACCTCCTGCTCGAAAGCGTCGAGCTCGCGCCGATCGTTCATCGAACCAGCTCCGGGTGCTCGCGCAGGGTAGCGATGGCCCGGAAGGCCAGCGACCTGACGCCCGCCTCGGACAGGCCCATGGCCTGGCCTATCTGCGCGTCGCTGAGATCCAGCTGGTAACGCAGCAGCAGAACCTCGCGCTGGCGGTCGGTGAGAACGGCGGCCAGGCGGTCGAACCACAGCCAGAACTCCAGGCGGTCGGCGTCTCCAGAGTGATCCGGGGCCTGCGCCGCGACGGAGCCGGCCAGCGGCAGCCAGCGCAACAGCCGGCGGCGCCTGTTGCGGTCGATAAGGATCCGCCGGGCGATGAGAAGCAGCCACGGCAGCGCCTCGCCGGCCGGCCCGCGCCCTTCGCGCCAGGCTCGGAAGCCCCGCTCGAAGACCTCGCCGACAAGATCCTCCGCCTCCTCGACCTCGCGTAGCCAGGCCAGGCAGTAGCGGAAGAGGTCATGGTAGTGGCGGCCGTAGATCACCTCGAAGCCCTCGCCTCGGGTGGCGGCGCCTGACAGCCCCTCCATGCGCAAGATGATCGTGCTTCCGAGAGCCGAACGTTGGTCGATCACACACCTTGATACGAGCGGGCGGGCTCATCCGTGCCGCGCCGGGGCGCCCGGCGGCGCGATTTCACCCGAACGTGCCGATTCCGGTGATCCGCCGGGACATCTCGCCCGAATCAGATAGCGACGACCGATCGGACCCGACGGACCGATCGGGGGTCGGAGGAAGGGGGCCCGGGTTTCCGGGCCAGGGACGGGCGGCAGGTCGGTGCCCAGACAGCCGAAGAGGGGCCTGTCGCCCGTTTCGATTCCGTGCACGCTCGGGGCGCGCCCCTACTCCGCGAGTCCGCCCTCCACCCAATCGCCCGATTCGGCGTCCCAGCGCGCCACCGGGCGGGCCGCAGACGTCCCCTCGAGCTTCTCCTGGCGGGCGCGAGCCTGGGCGACGGTCTCGTCCCAGCCGGGCGGTATCAGGTCCGGGGCCAGGTCGGCCAGGGGCGCCAGGACGAAGAGGCGCTGACGGGCCTCCGGATGGGGGATCTCCAGGAAGCGAGTGGCCGCCGCCCTGGCCGGGTCGATCGACAGGCCGTCGGGCGGGCGCTCGATCCGAAGCTGCTCCTCGCCGAAGAGCAGCAGGTCCAGGTCCAGCTCGCGCGGCCCGTGACGGTAGCGCACCTGGCGGCCGAAGGCTCGCTCGATCGACTTGAGAGCCAGCAGCAGGGCGATGGGGCCCGAGGCACTCAACCGGTCGCCGTGGCCGGGGCCGGCCGGCAGGTCCAGGGCGACCACGGCGTTGTGGAAGTCGGGCTGATCGGGCACGTCCACCGGAGTGGTGACGTACAGGCGCGAGACGCCGGCCACTTCGACCCGCGACATGGCGCCCAGGGCGTGGACCGCCGCAGCCAGCGTCCGGCGGGCATCGCCGACGTTGGCTCCCAGACCGATGTAGGCCCGAACCTTGGCCATCGACCGCTCCCGCCGCCGGCCGGCTCCATCCGCTCGACGCCCGGCCGGCGGCCTGCTCCCCTGCAGCCTACTCCGGGTAGCTGCCCTCGGGCGTCAGGCGCACGATCAGATGCTCCGGGGTCCCCTCGATCCTCTGGTACCCGACCGCGACCAGGCCGCCGTCCGGGGCGGGCTCGAGCTGGCGCCAGCAGACGAAGTCCGAACCGCCCGAGTAGGGCCAGCCCGTCGCCTCGGCCCCACCGGGGGTCAGGGCGACGATCCTGTCGTCCAGGCCCAGGTACAGCCGGCCGGACCCGGAGCCGTCCGACCCGAAGACCGGGCCGGTGTTCCAGACGGGCGTTTCGGCGCTGGACGTGCAACGGGAGTCGTCCCAGGCCGCAGGCAGCGTGTAGGGCCAGCCGTCCAGCATCTTGCCGGCGCCGTCGAAGGCGTCCACTTCGGTCTGAGTCGCCACGTAGACGGCCGAGCCGCCGACGATCGGAGACTGGGGGATCAGTGGCTCCGTCCCGACCGCGGCGACTGTCAGCGGATCGCCGGCCAGGGCGACCGGCCAGCCGGGCTTGACCTTGCCGGCCTCGTCCAGGGCCACCACCTGGTTGGCCGGGCTGTTGAGCAGGGTGAAGTAGAGGCTGCCGTCCGAGCCGTAT
>Ga0315552_1002406_pt1 | contig 11069 bp, 8 predicted proteins | sample SalMarSW160170MG_2_FD_203102 | JGI IMG/M metagenome (GOLD analysis project Ga0315552, IMG submission 203102) | Salt marsh sediment microbial communities from the Plum Island Ecosystem LTER, Massachusetts, United States - Salt Marsh Sediment SW1601-70 ...
GCACCGAAATGAATAAATACCTGGCGATCTTTCCAATCGTCAGGGATAGTAAACTTCCGCTTATAGGACCCAACCGGATTCCAGTCGCTTGGTACATCAGGAGGTTTTGGATTTTCCGTCCATTCATAGGACTGGTCTACATAGATCGGGATACCGTAACCCTGCAATTCCCAGTTTGAAGGCACCGGAATATCCTTCCAACCAGAAACATCATACTCCGGGTTATAAAATTCTCTTGGCCGGTCAGCGGGTTTGCGAATCCAGTTGAATTTCCATGTCCCGTTGAGCGATTCATAGAAAGGGGAATCTTTTGGATTATTCCATTTGATTGCCAGGCAATCGGCATGTGGGATGAGCGTGGCATGGGGTTTCTCCTTGTTCTGATCAAACATGGCCGGGTTGACCAGATCAGCTGGAAAATCTACCTGGGAGAACCCGGGAAGAGAGAAAAATAGTATCAGGATTAAATGGATAAAAGAGATTGATTTCATGGATTATCTTGATTATTACATTATCATTCATACAAATCATCCAGGTCTGCCTGAGCCAGTTCGATCAGAAAGCTTGCGATCTTCTGCGTGACATCATGAAGAAACCGCTTCCCCTTCTCTGCAGTTGCCTGCTTTGGATTCCCCACTCCTGTATCTTCTGAAATTTTTGTCCATTCCCTGGGTGCCCAGACCCACCCCTCTTGAATTCCTCTCAACCTGAATTTCTTTGCTTTTCCATCCCCTGCCTGGTCGAGGGGCAACATCAAATCCGGGTCGATAAACAGGAGGTTACTGGTCTCCATTTCACCACCATGATCCCCCGGTTCATCAAAGAATTCTGCGTTATCGAAGATCTTCCACCAGTCAAGGGTGCAGATGAACAGTTCGGGAAACCGGGGTTGCAGTTCACGGATTATCTGCTTGAAATCATTTCCTCCGTGCCCGTTTACAATAAGCAGTTTATCCATTCCCTGAGTGATCAGGCTTTCAGCAATATCCTCAAGGATAGCATGATGGGTTGAAGGATTCAGGTTTATAGTAAATGGTATATCGAGTTGACCGGTATTGACTCCAAAAGGAACACAGGGTAAAACGATTGTTTTTGATCCCTGTTCCCAGGCAATTCGTGCAGCTTCAGCAGCGATATAGTCAGACTGGATAGTATCCATCCCATACGGCAAATGGTAATTGTGTGCTTCGGTTGCACCCCATGGAAGTACTGCCACCCGGTACTGTTGCTCTTTTACTGTTTTCCAGTTTGTTTGGGCAAGGAGATAGGGTTTATTTGTCATTGTTGAATTTTTGGGGTTTTAGTCATGCATTTCAGATTTTCTATTCTTCTTCATAAATCTTTAATATCCATCCTTTTCCTGGTTCCAATGGTATTAATTCGCTCGGTGAGAAGCTTTGGTATTCCTGAAAATCCTTAATATAGGGAGCCTCAACGCGTGCATTTTCCATGTTGATCCCCAGTCTGTGCCAGTCGACCAAAAGGTGAATGTTTTCGGTTGACTCTGCCCAGCTACCGATAGCAACCAGGCATCCATCCTCCGTGACATAAGCAGTAGCAAGAACAGTTGGTTTGTCTGTACTTATGGGGCAATCGGGTGACCAATAACCGATCATTTCACTCTCCTCCATACCGAACTCGTCCCAGATCTTCCATAGGCTTCGGGGGTCACCTGCCCAGGGTAAACGAGAGGTCATTCCATACACCATACCACGATATTTATTCCCTCCATCCTGGAGCATTTCTCCCATCAATCCGAATGGAATTCCGGACATTTCAATCAACCAGAAATCAGGTGGTGAATCTTTGTCAAAATATTCGCCAAACCAAAGACGATCAATATACGGAAAATGTTCCATATAGAGGCAAGCGCTGTTAATGAATCCATCCCGGACATTAAACTGGTTCGCTGAGTGAAGATCAATAAGTGCTCCATCCCTGTTCCGGTCCAGGGTTTTTCTGACCCTCTTCATGGTTGTCCGGTCAAAGGCTACATCATCTATATATAATCCGTCTATTTCCATTTGACCTGTCTTTTCATCGACCAGGATCATCATTTTATCGCCGGGATATTGATCTCTCCTCCGCCATGGAATCTCTGCTTTTACAGCCTTCTCATTACCCGTAACATGCAATACAACCCGATGATTACCAAGAGTATCTGGCTGCCACGATCCGGTTCTATAAGGTATCATTTCCATCTTGGATTTGGAAGGGGAACAGGCAGATCCGGCAATCAATCCCATGAGGATGATGAACCACCATTTTTTAGCATAAACAGTGAGCATGATATTTCTGTAAATCATGACAACCTGGAATTTATTTTATGGTTCAGTTCAGGTAAATATAATCATTCACCAGGAAATTCAGTGGTCTGATGTATAAGTCATGCCAATCGCCTCAACCATGGCAATGAAATTTTCCATGGGGGTATCGAGTTGGACATGATGCGTTGGCCCGATGATGAGTCCTCCCTGCTTTCCCAATGTGGCAACCCGGTTAAACACCTCCTTGCTGACATCATCCGGTGATCCGAAAGGAAGTGTATGCTGTTCATCGATTCCTCCCCAGAAGCAGAGGTTATTACCAAACTCACGTTTCAACCTGGAGGGATCCATGGCTCCGGGCTGTATTGGATTCAGCACATCCAGCCCGATCTCGATCAGGTCCGGAATGATGGGATAAAGGTACCCATCTGAATGATAGGCAACTTTTAGATCCGGATTCATTGATTTCAACGATTGAATGAATTCCGCCATTCTATTTTTAAGAAATCTTCTCCACTGGTCAGGCGCAATGAGCATGGCGTGTTGTGCACCAACATCATCACCCAGCCAGATCATATCCACTCCCATTTCAACCAGTTTTTTAGCCATGGTAAGATGGTACCCGAAAGGAAGATCAAGAAGCACATCTACCAGGTCAGGGCTTTTTAGCATATCCAGCATGATCTGTTCAAAACCTCTCAGTGCCCAGGCTTTTTCAAACATAGTAGTTACAGTTACACCGACAATCCAATATTCGGATTTAAAGTCCCGGATTACCTGTTCTGTTTCGCGATACAATTCATTCCGGTTCGGATCGGGTGGCCTGTAGGTGCAGATATCCTCATCTCTTTTCAGCGGGTGATCGATCATTTCGGTGTATATTCCAGTGCCGAATTTTGTTGAATAAGGAATGGCTTTCCACCCGATGCCCCATTCATCGGTAAACTCTTCTCCCGGTTTGTATTTTTGAAAATAGGAATTATCCCATAAACCGGTTAATAACATGTCCTGCTCCAGTAACCGTTCCAGTTCAAAGGATTTGCTGCGTTTACGTGATTCGTCAGGATTCAGGACCTTCTGCTTATAACCCTCCATTAGGCGGGTGGCAAATTCAGGAGTAAAGCTGATCTGCATGGGGCAGCGATCAGGGGTTTGATGATCCAGAGCCAGTTGTACGCGTTCACGGTGGGAGAGCATGTGGCGGGGATTAAGTTGATAAGTTGACTGGTTAATAAGTATATAAGTTGATAAGTATATAAGTTGATAAGTTGATAAGATAAGTTTACCCTCTGAATCCGTCTTTTTGCGTAAAGGAGGACCAATTAAGTGAATTAATCAGCAAATAGACCCGTTTAGAACAAAAATACTTTTTAACATATAACTGATAACATATAACTTATCACATAGTGATGCCTGCCCGCGGCAGGCGGGCCTATGGCATAACTTACTTCTTTTCAAAAGCCGGATTCTCCTGCGGAAGTTTGGCTCCTGTTTGATCGAACCAGGTGTATAACTTCTTTTCCATTTCAGCAACTTTTTCCGGCATCTCTTCTGCAAGGTTATTATCTTCATAAATATCCTGACTCAGATCGTATAGTTGGTATATGCCGTATTCCCACTGTTTGATAAGTTTATAATTACCGGAACGAACGATGCTATAGGGTTTCACAGCCGGGCTCCACCAGTAGTGAGGAAAATGCCAGAAAAGGTCTCTTTGTTCAAGGTTTCCACTCTCCTCAAGCAAGGGAACAAGGGGTATGCCATCAATGAGTAAGGAATCGGGTAGCTGAATATCCGCTGCCTGGCAGAGGGTCGGGAAAAAGTCGATGCTTGAAACCGGAACTTCGCTTTTGGTTCCTGGTTTGGTGACACCGGGCCATTTAACGATCATCGGTTCCCGGATTCCTCCTTCATATGGAAATCCTTTTCCCAGTTTCAGCGGATTGTTATCGGTTGATATAACGTGTCCTCCGTTATCAGAAAAGAAAACGATGATGGTTTTTTTGGATAACTTGAGTTTGTCGAGTGTTTTCATGATTTTCCCTGTTGCCTCATCAACACTTTTGATCATTGCGGCGTATTCCGGGTTTCGCTGACCGGTCAGGGGGTTTCTGTGGTAGGATATGGCTAATGCAGTTTCCGATTCTGACAGGGGCAGAAGACCTAACTCTTCCGCTTTATTGATAAAGTAAGTGGTGATTTCCGGTTTTGCCTGGATGGGAGTGTGGACGGCATAGTGGCAGAGATAAAGGAAAAAGGGATGGTCTTTGTTTTCCTCGATAAAGGATACCGCTTCATCTGCCTCCCTATCGGTCAGGTATTCTCCGGGATTTCTTGACGGTAGTGATTTGATAGAAAAATCACCCCTTGTATAGGGATCAAAATAGGATGGGGGTTGTCCATAATCTTCTCCTCCGGCATTGAAATCAAATCCCTGAGTAAGGGGTGACCACTCCTCAGGACCTAAATGCCATTTTCCAACATGCCCCGTTGCATAGCCTTTGGTTTTCAGCATTTCTGCCAGGGTAACCTCGCTGTGCTCCATCCAGTATGGATTCTTTGGAGTGAGCAATTTCCGGGATGGAATGGTATCATAACCCGTTGGATTTTTCTTGTTTTCAGGAACAACCACACCGGAATACCTGCCCCTGATCCAGTCAGTAATGCCAATCCGTGCAGGATACCGGCCGGTAAGGATAGATGCGCGTGTGGGTGAGCAGACCGCACAGGCTGCATATGCCTCTGTGAAAATCATCCCCTCATCTGCTAACCGGTCGATGTTGGGTGTCTCATAAAATTTACTACCCATGTAGCCCACATCTTTCCAGCCCAGGTCATCAACGAGGATAAAAATGATGTTCGGCTGTTCCGGTTTTTGCGGTTCCCGCTGGCAGGATACCAAACATATAAGCATTATTCCAGCAAGTGATAAACCTAATCGTTTCATGTCAATTCAAATTTTTCCGTTACATATCGTGATATTTGACTTTCAAAAATATAAAAAATGCAACATTCATTTAAGATTCCTGTCTTTTTAATGCTACTTTTTCATTCATCCACTTCTGGACAGGTTAAATTATGAATATTCACCCTAACTGTTTATATTTAATCTCCTAAATCCAATAACACATTAATGATCCGGAATTACATTCTGACAGCACTGAGAAACCTTTTCAAGAATAAGCTTTTTGCTTTGATCAATGTCATAGGTTTGGGAGTATCTCTGGCGATCTGCATCGTTGCCTATTACAATCATATGTTTGGTGCTGAATTTGATATGATGCACAGCCGGAGCGATGAGATCTACAAGATCAATTCGATACGTGATCTTCAGGGCCGTATGCAGGAATATGGGATCACCCCAATGGCACTTGGGCCGATGATATCTGGGGGTATCAGTGGAGTGGAATCCGTAATCCGGTTTAACATGATCGGATTGCCTGTTAAGCATGGGAATGAGGTTTTCAACCGGACGATTGCTTGTGCTGATCCGGATTTCTTTGATGCGTTTGATCTACCCCTTATTTCAGGAACTTATGAATCGTTTAAGGGGAAAGGCAACATCATGATCAGTGAACAGCTGGCCGGGATCCATTTTGGGGACAGGTATCCCGTTGGTGAAATAATAACGGTTTATGACAGTGAGGGAAATCCATTTGACTTTATAATAGGAGCTGTGTTTAAAGAGATTCCTCAAAATAACAGCCTGCAATATGATGCTCTTCTTCTTTTTGAAAATTTCATGGATATTTATGATTTGGATGAACAGAATTGGAGTAATTTTGTTGCAGCCACTTTTCTGGTTATTCCTGACAAGAACAATCTTCCACAGATCGATCAGAAGATAGATGAAGTCATACCTATCCAGAACAAAGGGTATGAAACATTTATTATTTCTGATTTCAGATTATTACCCTTAAGGGAAATTGCCGATAACAGCAGGGAAATCTGGGGTAACTGGTTATTTCCAGGATTACATCCGGCACATAAGATATCTCCAACCATTATGGCATTGCTGATTTTGCTGATCGCCTGTTTTAATTTTACAAATACCGCTGTTTCTGCTTCGAGCAAACGATTGAAAGAGATCAGTATGCGCAAGGTCGCCGGAGCAAAACGAAGCCAGATTATCGCTCAGTTCTGGGGAGAAAATCTCTTCATTTGTTTCCTGGCACTGCTTGTAGCTATTTTCTTCGCAAAGATTCTGATCCAGGCCTATAACAAACTCTGGGATTATATGACACTGACCATGAGTTTCAAAGGGGATATTCACTTCTGGATATTTTTACTTGTCATTTTAATCCTGACAGGCGTTATTGCGGGAACATACCCTGCAATTTATATCAGTTCATTCCGGCCATTGAATATCCTCAGGCAAAAGGTGAAACTGGGCGGAGCAAGCCTCTTTTCAAAGATCCTTCTGGCGCTTCAGATAACCATTTCTGTTGTGTCACTTGTCGGTGGAATTGTCTTTTCAAGGAATGCGTATTACCAGGATAGACTTGACCTGGGTTATGATAAAGATATGATTATCGCGGTTTCTTTTAGAAATCAGTCTGATTATGAAGTATACCGTCAATCGTTAATCCAACATCCAAAGATCATTTCAGCAGCAGGTTCCAATTATCATATAGGATGGGGTAATTACAGGAGAGGGGTTGAATATCGGGAGATGAAACATGAAGTGAATGTGATGCATTTTGGGTTGGGCTACATGGAAACCATGGGCTTGGATCTGATTCGGGGAAGGATGTTTGAACAGGAGTTCGAGAAATCGGATGCCCTGAATTCAATTATTGTGAACCAAAAATTTGTGCAGGATTTTCAGATGGATGATCCCATTGGCAAACAGGTTACGATAAATGACACGATTAAACTGACTATCGTTGGTGTTATCAATGATATCTATATCAATGATTTTTGGGCACCCATTGAACCGACCATGTTTCGGCTTGACGACGAAGATTGGTTTGGGGTGATTGCCGTGCGGTCTCTGAATGAAGACCGGGAGGAGGTTTTCGAATACATGAAATCGGAATGGGAGCGATTGATACCTACCGTACACTTTAATGGCTTCTACCAGGAAGAAACAACAGCCGAAGCGAAATATATTAATAATAGCATCAAGAAAATTTTTGTCTTCCTGGCATTGGCAGCTACGCTTCTCTCCTTGATCGGTCTGTATAGCCTGATCCTGCTGAACATCATAAGCCGGACAAAAGAAATTGGCATCCGTAAGGTCCTGGGAGCAAGCATCCTGAACATTGCCGTACGTATTAACCTCTCATTTATGATCATTCTCATTATTTCATCTGCAGCGGGATGTGTCGGAGGGTATTTCTTAACAAAGGCGTTGATGAGCAGTATTTGGGCGAACCACCTTGGTTTCGAGCTTCTCAATTACCTGGCAGCATTTTTCGGGATGATCATTGTTGCCCTCCTGACTGTAAGCTGGAGAATTTATACTGCAGCCACTGCAAACCCGGCAGACTCACTGAGATATGAGTAGAGGGAATTTCGAATTTCGGACCTGTCCTGACCAGCATAGTTGCGTCAGAATTCCGGATTTACTTGTTTCTTGAGGATTGTGATTTGTGATTTTATAAAAGCAATACCTGTTTCAGTCGTACCACGAATCCAAATCGTAGTACGACTGGTGTTCGTGCTACGATTGATATAGTTTTCGCTTCACCGGAACTCATTTAACTTCAATAGAATCATTCAACATCCTGTGTGAATTATATTCAGGATTTAGCTCCGTTGGGACGGGTGCATTGATACTCTCCTGCCATTTTAACAGGTCATTGTGCACTTCACGGGTTTTCTCCGGGCAGGTTGTGGAGAGATCATTTTCATATTTCCTATTCAAGGATCCCTTTCAGGAATTCCACGAATGGAATAGTTCTTTCAATAACCTGTTCGCTATTCAGATTGGGCAAGCAATCAATAACATAACATGCCGCATCGATCTCAGCCATCAGTTCAGCAAGCTCCGGCTCCATTCGTCCGTTTCCTGAAAAACCAAGATTAATAACTTCCCGGCCGAGCTTTCGCTCTATGATCGATGTATATGACATACCGGGACGGGTTGCACAACCACCCTGAGTTATGGATGTGCCATAAAAAACAATGGGTTTGCCGGTGAATTTACTCTCCTCCGGAGATCTGATTTCTGATACCCGGTCAATCCCGATGAAGAGTGAATCGATACCATCATATAAGGGCAGGTACAGAAGGAATTCTTTCCATTCGGAATTCATTCCAGAAATCAACTGCGATTCATTCTTTTTGCCAGATGGGCGACCACAATTTACAAACTGCCATTTCCCCTCACTCCAGGCATAGAGATCTATTCCTTTGATCCCGGTTGCCGCCATATGCGACATGTTATTGTTATACCTCAGCTCCCATCTGACATGGATCGATGTTGCATTGGATGAGAAATAAACAACCAGGCCGGACGACTGTGTGCTCAGGATCCAGAGTTCGGGTCTAACTTTTGCTTCGGCATATTTGTTGCATCATCTTATACCCGTTTACAAAACTAAATAAATCAAAAAGAAATACATCACACTTTTCAGGATTACAACAGGTTTACTGGTTTTTTTGTAATTTTAACGTAAGTTCAAGTATTCTCTAATGATAATTGATAAATCATAGTCCAATCAAGAAAAAACGCACAATTATGGAAAAACGGGAATTTTTAAAAGTTGGTTTGCTCGGCATCGGGGCACTGGCAGTCGCAAGGAAGGTTAAGGCACTGGAATACTATCCCAATCCCTCTGATAAGAAATGGGCTGTTTTGTATGCAACCTGGTGCGGTTCATCCCGTGATGTCGGAGTCTGGATATCCGAAGGGATGGGTGGGATTGCCAATGTTTTTGATGTCCGTGAAAACATGGATCTTACCGGTTACGATCACCTGGTAGTTGGAGGATCAATCCGAAGTGGTAAGGTATCCCCATTGCTGCAGGAATATCTTGAAAAAAACAGGGATTGGATGAAAGGTAAGATCAGGGGTCTTTTTGCTGTTTGTGGCAACATGCAACGTCCTGTCGGACCGCAACAGATAGACGCGTTCATTAATTTTCAACTGGCTAAACTTTGTGGGGTTACCGATGTTCCATCAAAGGTCTTCCTGGGAAGAATGACCTTTGGATTGCTGGAACCGGAGATTCGAGCACGGATGGAAGAGTTAACAAATGGGGAAGAATATGACCACCTGAAACGAGAGGATTGTCTTTCGTTTGGGAAAGAGATACTGAAGATTGCAGGATAGCTATTCAATGGATGCTCTTTGCCGCAAACTAATCCAGGTTGGGGGTTTGTATGTAGGGATTACCATGAAACCCAAGATCTCCATATCCCTGGTCATCGGTGATGATCAGGATGACATTTGGGTGGGATTTAGCAGAAGGATCGGGCTGACAACCGGATATCAGCATGGTGAGACCTGCCAGAAGAATGACTATTTGCGAACAGGTGTTTGCCATAAGGGTGTTTTGTTTTATGTAGAGACGTTGCATGCAACGTCTCTACTGCGTTAAAGCTCCTTTATTCTGATATTCCGGAATCTTACGATGGAACCGTGTCCCAGGAATCCGATGTGTCCCTTATTCCGTTTGAGACCAGGGTGTTTATTTCCATCAATAGTACCATTCTTACTGGCTTCAACAATATTCCCATCCACAATGACGGTGCCGTTCAGGATGATTTTGATATCCGAACCCCGGATGATCACCTCTTCGGAATTCCATTCACCTACCGGTTTTAGAAAACCGCGTTTTGCAGGGATGACACCGTAAACGGATCCATGGTACTGCCATTGTTCGAGCCTCCGGTAAATGTGAGCCGTATTATCCAGTATCTGTAATTCCATGCCGACGTAAGCCGGATCTCCCTCAAGGGGTGTTCGTATTCCGAGGCCGTTGTTTGCACCCGGTGTCAGTTGAAATTCAAAACGAAAAATGAAATCGGCATACTCCTTTTCCGTATACAGGTTCCCATGGCCTCCCTTGTCGGGATAAATTACGATCATACCATCTTCCACAACGTAATCGGTTGTATTCCCGGTCCAGTTCTGCAGATCTTTTCCGTTGAATAGCTGGACGAATCCTTCCTGCTTCTCCTCATCTGTCAATTGATTATGATCTATTTTTGGTATCTCCCGGATATAAATATCCCTGAATCCCAGGTTTGTACCATGAGCCTGAAGTTCAATCTGCTCAACCGGGAAAATGGGTTGGCTCCTGTCCCAGTAGTTTTCCATAATGACGTTATCGACCACCAGGTAACCATTGAGCCAGACAGTCACCCGCTCTCCGATCATGATGATCCTGAACGTATTCCAGTCTCCGACCGGGTTATCGGCAACCAGCAGGGGCTTGCTTGGGTGAACCTGGTTATTGTAGAGTCCCCCGGAGCCGACCTGTGCTCCGGATTCTGTTCTTGAGGTATCCCAGATCTGTACCTGTGGTGAACCCCTCAGGTAAATTCCGCTATCCCCGTTTTTAGTGATTGTCCAGTCAACCAGCAGCTCAAAATCACCGTATTTTTTTACCGTACAGAGATTGGCACCCTGTCTGTTAAACCAGATCACGCCGTTATCAACACTCCAGCACTCAAGCATTTTCCGGTTTGCTTCCTGCTGGGCTTTTTCCAGGGTTTCAGGATCCATCTGCGCTCTTGCAATTGGGTTTTCAACCAAACCCTGCCATCCGGTCAGGTCCCTGCCATTAAAAAGCGAAACAAAGCCCTCATCATCTGGCATTGCTGACAGGTAATCCCTTATTCTTTGCCTCT
>Ga0315552_1002408_pt1 | contig 11057 bp, 8 predicted proteins | sample SalMarSW160170MG_2_FD_203102 | JGI IMG/M metagenome (GOLD analysis project Ga0315552, IMG submission 203102) | Salt marsh sediment microbial communities from the Plum Island Ecosystem LTER, Massachusetts, United States - Salt Marsh Sediment SW1601-70 ...
TGTTGGATCAGCGCGTCGTTCACCCTGTCCTCGGAGATCCATAGGCCGCTTGTGTCGGCTTCAGTCAGGATGGCGGTGTGCAGCACCGTTTGATCGAAGGCGGTGCGCCAGACTTGATAGGCCTTGACGGCCAGGTCTTCCTGTTCCCCGCTCTGGCGCAGCTGGTCGGCGATGGCGTCTTTGCGACGGGAGAAGTAGTTGTCGGGGAAAAACTCGATAGGAGTATTTTTATAGTAACCGAAAATGATTCGGCCGCCTCCACCGGATCGTGATATCGCCGGACCCCCGATAAAGGTCACTACGATCACGACCAGCAGCACGACACTGAAGGCGTACAGAAAGGGATGCGTCTCTCGCCGTTTCTGCGCGATGTTCCCGTCTTTCTGTTGGTGTCTGCGGGTCGCTCTTTGCATCTCTCTTGATGGCATGGTGTTTCCTTACTTCCAGGTTGTTGCGCAGGCTAGAAAATATCACCGAAATCCGGCGAATGTCAACGCGGAGCAAAGCGCGTTCGGCCTGCGGTCAACCCGAGCTCAGGCGGCGCCGGTTCTCGAAATTTTGGAGGCCAGGTATTGACATTGATGCATCCGGTGGTAGTATATTAGCCATGCTGAATGGGGGCGTAGCGAAGCTTGGTTATCGCGCCGGCCTGTCAAGCCGGAGATCGCGGGTTCAAACCCCGTCGCTCCCGTAAAACCCCAACGGGGTTTTTTTTTCGGGCTGTGGCGCAGTGGCTAGCGCGCTCGGTTCGGGACCGAGAGGCCGGCGGTTCAAATCCGCCCAGCCCGAGTTTCCGCGATTCAGTTTTACCACGGGAAGGCCGAAGATTTGTTTGGGTTCCTCTTTTACTATGGCAGCGGCACAACCATCTGTACCCAGAGTCACACGAGGCCTGGTAGCGCATCCGGCGCTGCTCGTTCTTCTATTCCTGCTGCTTCCCTGCTTCATCCCTGCCGCCAATGAGAGCTATACGTTAAAAAAAGGGGAGACCCTCTATCGGATTTCCCGGAAATTCGATGTCCCGGTGAGCATACTCCAGATGTACAACGGGATCGCGGATCCCAGCTCCCTGCGGGAGGGCACGCGCATCCAGATCCCACCCCGCCATACGGTCGAAAAAGGGGATACCCTCTACAGCATTTCGAGACAATTCGACGTCGATCTCAAGACCTTGATGGATTTCAACGGCATCTCCGATTCTACGAACTTGAGGATCGGCACGGTGCTCTTCCTTCCCGGTTCGGCGACCGTGCCCGCCGCGGCCCGGAGCGGCGGGAAGAGTGGGGGCACTGCTGAGAGCACGGCTGAGAGCACCGCGTCCGGGGAAAAATCCGATCTACTCTGGCCCCACCCGGGAACCCGAGAACCCCTGAGCGGCCGGATCACGGGAACGCTGATCTACGGGAGCCTGGGAGACGCGGTGGTCTCGGTTTCCTCCGGGCAGGTTATCTGGGCCGGCCCCTATAGGGGATTCAGCAGGGTAATACTCATAGAAGGAAAAAACGGCTATACTTACGTGTACGCGGGAAACGAGGAAACCCTGGTCGCGGTGGGGGATACGGTTGTGCCAGGAGCCGAAATCGGACGATTGGGAAAAAACGTCCACCAGGGTGTCCCGCAGTTGTACTTTCTCGTGTATCGGAATGGTAAACCCGTAGACCCCTCCCTGGCTCCGCGAAGTTGAAAGAGTGGAGGATGGGCACATTCTCAAAGGCAGCAAGGGAGAGAACCCCGGCGGGGAGGAACCTTTCCCGATAACAGAAGCCCCCCAAGAGCTCGATCCCCTGGCTCTGTATCTCAAACAGATCTCCCGCTATGCCCTTTTAACTGCAGAGCAAGAACAGGAAATCGGACGGGAGATCGAGAGGTGCCGATTACCGCTCCAGCGTCTTTATAGTCGACACGAAAAGGGGATAATTCGAGAAAAGGTATATCGGGAAAAACGCCAAAAACTCGAAAGCCACCTCGTACAGGCCAAGTACCGGATGATCAACGGGAATGTCCGCCTGGTGGTAGCCATTGCCAAGAAATTCCAGTACCGGGGTCTCGCTCTCCTCGACCTGATCGATGAGGGGAATATCGGATTGATTGAAGCGGTGGAACGATTCGACTACAAGAGGGGGTTCCGCTTTACCACCTACGGGACCTGGTGGATCAAACAGGCCATCATCAAAGCCCTGGCGGATAAAGGACGGATGATCCGCATACCGATACACATGCTCAATACGATCAAAAAATGCTACATGGTGGCCAAGCACCTCACCCAGGAGCTGGGACGAAACCCTTCCGCGGAGGAACTGGCCCGCTACATGCATACGGACGTGAAGAAGATCATCCTGGTTCATAAGCTCAGCCAGGAGACTGCCTCTCTGGACCTGCCGGTGGACACCGATCAGAGTACCAAGCTGGTTGACCTGATTGGAGATCGGCAATTCGATGAGCCTTTCGAAACCGTCTTCCACCTGACTCTTCAAGATACGCTCCAAAGGGTTCTGCACAAGCTCAGTGCCAGGGAAATACGGATCATCAAACTGCGCTTCGGCCTGGGCTGCGACGGCCCCCACTCGTTGGAGGAGACGGGCAAGCTACTGGGAATCACGCGGGAGCGGGTACGGCAAATCCAGGAGAAGGCTATTTTGAAACTTAAAAATTCCCGGCAGATCCTGGAGCTCTGGGACAGCTGGTAGTTTTGATGACCCTCAACTTTCAGGCACCCCGGGGATTGACAGGTCGCCTCGTCCCGCCGCCGGATAAATCGATTACCCACCGAGCACTGATTTTTTCCGGGATGGCCGGGGGCCGCAGCCGGGTGCACAACCCGCTGGACACGGGAGACTGCGTTTCCACCCGCGGGTGCCTGGAGGCACTGGGCGTAGAGGTCACCGAGACGTGCGGCGGCGGTGGTGAAAAAACACTCGAAATCGGGGGCAGGGGCTTGTGGGGCTTTCAAGAGGCCGAGAACGTACTGGATGCGGGGAACTCCGGGACCACCGCCAGACTGTTGGCGGGGTTGCTGGCAGGGCAGAAGGTTCTCACGGTGCTCAACGGCGACAGCTCTCTGCGGTCCCGACCGATGCTCCGAGTCGTGGGGCCTCTGCGCGGGATGGGTGCCGAGATTCACGGCAGAAACGAGGGCCGGAATCTGCCGCTGGTATTTGCACCCACCTCCGGCGGATTGCTGCCGATCGACTACCTGCTGGAGGTATCCAGCGCTCAGGTGAAAAGCGCATTGATGATAGCCGCTTTGCGGGCGCGAGGAGAGGTGCGACTCGGCGGGGCCATCGATTCGAGAGATCACACCGAACGGCTGTTCGACTACCTGGAGCTGCCTCTGCGCCGGGAAGGTTCGAGGCTGATTGTCGAGCCGGTCGGCTCGGTGCCTTCCTTCGAGTTGACCGTACCGGGGGACATCTCTTCGGCGGCCTTTTTCATTGCCGGGGCGCTCGTTGGCGGAAAAGAGCTGCTGGTCGAGAATTGCGGCTTGAATCCCAGCCGGCTCGGATTCCTAGATGTGTTGAAACGCATGGGTGCGAGCATAGAGGTGGAGGAGCAGGATCGCAGCGGGGGAGAACCGGTGGGCAGCATCCGCGTTCTGCCCGGTCCGCTGTACGGCGTGGAGATCGGGCCTGAGTCGATTCCCTCCTGCATCGACGAAGTCCCGCTTCTCGCCCTGCTGGGTGCGTTTGCCCAGGGAATCACCAGCATCCGGGGAGCGGGGGAATTACGTCACAAGGAGAGCGATCGCCTGGCCGCCGTGGCCCGGCTTTTTCCCTCGCTGGGAGGGCGGATAGACCTGAGTGAGGATGGTTTCACCGTGGAAGGGCCCCAGAGCTTGAACAGCGGTCGGATCGATCCGAAAGGCGATCACCGGATAGCCATGGCGGCTGCAAGCTTGAGTCCGGGAATTCGGGACGGTGTAACGGTACAAGGCTTCGAAACAGCCGAAGTATCCTTTCCGGATTTTGTGGGCATGTTTCGGTCGCTGGGGGGTGAGGTGTCGTGAATGATCCCTTGAGCTTCCGATTCGGGGATTACGCCTCGGATGTCCATTTTACCTCGTCGATCGAACCGTCCCTGTTTTCAGCGGATTCGGGGGTGGTTCTGGTGTTCGACAGAAACACGGCCAGGATCCCGGCCGAGGCCGGTACCCCGTCCAGTGACGGTACCCCGTCAGCGGCACAGGTCATCCTGCCCCCGGGGGAGAGGAGCAAGAGCTGGGCCGGGGCGAGGCGCATTTTATGCAGGGCTCTGGGCGCCGGTCTCGGTCGGGACGGTCTGATCGTCGGGATCGGTGGAGGCATGATCTGCGATTTGGCCGCCTTCGCCGCTTCCCTGTTTATGCGGGGGTGTCGTCTGTTTCTCGTTCCGACCAGTCTGCTGGCCATGGTCGATGCCGCCATCGGGGGGAAGACCGCCATTAATTACGGCGGCTACAAGAACATGGCCGGTACCTTCTACCCGGCGCGGCGGATCTTTATCGCCGCATCGGTTTTAAAGTCCCTTCCGCAGCGGGAGTTCCGCTCCGGTTTGGGAGAGGTGATCAAGACCGCCCTTCTCGGGGATACGGCTCTGCTCGATATGCTTTCGAGCCGAAAAGAGCGCATCCTGGCCGGGGATCCCGACCTGATGGAGGAGACGGTTCGGCGCTGCATCGTCGTAAAAGCCCGAATCGTGGAGGAGGATCTGAGAGAGACTGGGGAACGGGCCTTTTTGAATCTGGGGCATACCTTCGCCCATGCCTTAGAAGCCGTAACCGGCTACAAGCTCTGGAGCCACGGCCAGGCCGTGGCCTGGGGACTGGTGCAGGCGGCTGCACTCTCCGAACAGCTCGGGCTGGCCGATAGCAGCTACACCACGGCGGTTCGGGATCTGATTCGGATGTATGGTTTTGATCTGCGCGCCCGCTGGAAGCCGGAATCAGTCGTAAAGGCAATGCTGGTCGACAAAAAAAAGAGGCAAGGAAAACTTCGGCTTGTGCTTCAGCGGGGAATCGGCGATACTGTCGTGAGGGAGGTCGATCCCCGTCTCGTAGCGGAAACGCTGAGGCGTTCTTCGAGGGACTTCTCATGAAGATTACCAAGAACATCTACCAGAAGTACGTGAAGAGCTTTGAACCGGGGGAAGTTATGTTCGAAGAGGGTGAACATGGGGACGTGATGTTTATCATCATCCAGGGGGAAGTGGAGATCCGTAAGCGCACCTCCGCGAAGACCGCCAGGACCCTGATCACCTTTCACGAAGGAGATATCTTCGGTGAGATGGCGTTGGTCGAGAAAAAGCCCCGTTCGGCTACGGCAATAGCCGTGACTCCCTGTCGTACTCTGGTTATGAACGAAGCCCTCCTGGACAGCATGATCGAGAACAATCCGGATTTTGCAAAGAAGATGATCCGCATCCTCTCCGAGCGGATTCGCAAAGCCAACCTGATAATTCAGAATATCGTCAGTACCAACCGGCAGAACCAGATCTTCAACGGGCTCAAAACCTTCGCCCAGGACAAGGGGATTTCCACCTTCAAAGGTCACCGCGTCAAGTTGAGCGATTTTACAGACTGGGCGAGCAACCGCCTGGGCATCGGTGAAAAGGAGCTCAAACAAACTATCGCGGACCTGCTGAAACGGAGGATCGTGGAGCCGTCGGCGGTGGGCAAGGAAGAAATCATCGTCAACCTGAACCGTCAGCTGTACTAGCGCCCCCGGTGAGCCTCTACAGCGCCTCCAACTCCTGCGCAAGCTCCCTGTACACCTTGTTGATCTCCCCGCTGCTGTTGCGGTTCCGTTCATCCGCCAGAGTCTCCAGGCTGTACAGACTCTCGTTCAGAGCGGTGACGTAGTTGCGGGTGCCCCGAAACCAGTAGTTGCCCTGGCCGTCGGTGTGGAGGGCCAGGAATCCGAGCTGCTTCTTTTTTTTCGGTAATCGACAGAGTTTGAGCAGATTGGACAGAGAGCCCTCGAGGTTTTGAAAATCATCCGGGAGCGTAAAGGTGCCCTCAGGAATCTCCCGCATAGTCTCTGAGGGCCGTAGGCGGGGGATCAGCTTGAGTATCGTGGACAGCCGCATGCCGCTGCACGCCTCGTGCTCGCCGATTATGAGTTTGCCCCGCAGGTTGTGGTAGTGAGGAAGCAGCTCCGCGTTTCCCGCCGCCACAACCTGCTGTATATTCTCCCAGGGCAGGACCACCGTTTTTTTCTTGCCCTTTTCCACCCGGACCTCGAACAACTGCCGGCCGATTTTCACGTTGTTCGTGAAATCCCGTTTTCGTCTTTCCCCCGCTTTCTCCCCTTTGCGCCGGCCGGCTTCCTGGGGGATGAGCTGTCGGGCCAGCTCGGGGGATATGCGCTCCAACCAGGCCCGGCGCAGCGGCGATACCGAGTGGGCCCAGGTGCGGGAGGTGCGTACTATCTCTCCGGCCACTATGTAGGTGGGGTTTTCCCGAAACATGACGGAGCCCGGATGGATCTGGATGCGGCCGGCGGTAGCTGTTTTGTACACACCCCTGCCGGAGCGCACGCAGACGAACTGAATCAGTCCCCGGGCGATGCAGCACAGGTAGTCGGGGATCTCTCCACCCGAACCGATGGGTACTCCCAACTCCGAAGTGATCTCCTCCAGCTGCACCTTGATGTTGACGATCTCGTTCATGGTGCGCAGATCGAGGTAAAAGCTCCGGCAGAAATCCTCGGGATTTTTGCTTTTGCGAAAGCTTCGAAAAAGTTTCAAATAGGAGACAAAATCCCCCATGGGATCGCGGAAGGTATGGTGAGCCTTTCTGGCTTCCAACTCTTCCCCTGGGGGCAGGAAGAAGGGATTTCGGGTGGAGAGAAAGGCCACGCCGATCAGCACTTCCTCCAGCACGTTCGGGTAGCTGTTGATGGCCTCGACGATGGACCGGGCCAATCGCGGGAGGATGGGGAAGGCCAGCATGCGCTGCCCGACAGCCGTCACCTCGCGGTATTCGTCCAGGGCATCCAGGAGGCGCAGTGTTTCGATGGCACTCAGAATTCCCTCCCGGCCGGGTGTGGAAATGAAATCGAATCCCTCGAAGTTCCTGATGCCCAGTTCGGCCATGCGCAGGACCACTTCGGACAGGTCGGTGCGCAGGATTTCCTCCGTAGTGTACAGAGGACGCAGATCGTAGTCCCTTCGTGAGTACAGGCGATAGCAGATGCCCGGACGGGTTCTGCCGGCCCGTCCCCTGCGTTGGTTGGCCGAGGCCTTGGAGATCGGCACCTCGATGAGGGAGGATGTGTAGTTGCGCTGGTTGTAATAGTTGATCTTTGCCAGGCCGCTGTCGATTACCGTTGTCACTCCATCGATGGTAACGCTGGTCTCGGCAATATTCGTGGCCACGATAACCTTCCGCTTGCCGGGGTACTCATCGAAAACGCGTTCCTGTTCTTCGGCTGACAGCCGGGCATACAGCGGCAGGACTTCCAGGGTCTTACGGATCGGCAGGCTCTGAATCTGGGCAATGCAGTTCTTGATGGCCCCTTCCCCCGGCAGGAAGATCAGAATGTCTCCTTCAGGGGAACCATGAGAGCCGTTCTTCTGCACGATCTGGGCGATTTTTTCGAGCAACGCCTCCGGTCCGCTTCCCGGCTTCGGTGGATCGTAGTGCATCTCAATGGGGTACATGGGGGTTTCTATATTCACGATGGGGCAGGCGTCGAAGTATTCGCTGAAGGTTTCGGCGTTGATCGTGGCCGAGGAGATCACGATCTTGAACTCCGGCCGTTCCTCCAGGATCCGTTTGAGAAGTCCGAGGATAAAATCGATGTTGAGGCTCCGTTCGTGCGCCTCATCCACCATGATCAGGCTGTACCGGGAGAGGGATTGATCCGCCTTGATCTCCTGGAGCAGAATCCCGTCGGTCATGATCTTGATGCGCGTTCTCGGATCGGTACGGTCCTCGAAGCGCATTTTGAAACCGATGATTTCGGGGATTCTGGTTCCCTGCTGGCGGGCGATGAACTCGGCGACGGATACGGCGGCTATGCGGCGCGGTTGGGTGACCCCGATCACCCCTTTCTGCGCGAATCCCGCTTCCAAAAGGATTTGGGGGATCTGTGTCGTTTTACCGCTCCCCGTCGGGCTTTCCACAACGATGATCTGATGAGAGACCAGGGCGTCGAGGATGCGGGCTTTCTGCTGATATACGGGAAGCTGCAGAGGGTCCACGCTCAATAGGTCCGCTCTATCGATCGACCGGCGGGTGCAGAAGCTCAAGCGTTCGCTCGAGCAGTTGTTCGAAGCTCAACTCATCGTAGTTGCGGCGGTGCCCCAGATCTCGCAGGTTATACTTATTTTTTTTCATTTCGTTTTCGCCATAGAAAATCGCCAGGGGGATGCCCCTTTTCTCGGCGTACTTCAGCTGGACCGCTACTTTTTTCGCGGTGGGGTAGATCTCCGCGGACAGACCCGCTCCCCGGAGGGATTTGCCGAGCCTATGATATGCCCCCAGCAGGGGCTCATCGAGCAAAAGAATCAACACATCCGGTGCGGTTCTCCGCGAGCCGGACACGCCCAGGTCTTCGAGAGCGGATAGCAGGCGGTCCAATCCGATGGAAGCCCCGACACCCGGAAGATGCTCTTTCGTGTACAAGGAGGCCAAGTCGTTGTAGCGGCCGCCCGAACAGACGGACCCTATATCCGGGGCTTTGTCGAGAAAGGTTTCGAAAACGACGCCCGTGTAGTAGTCCAAACCGCGGGTGATGGAGGGGTCCAGGATGAGCCGCTGCTGCAAACCGCACTCTTCGATGCACTTCGAAAGTTCCTGAAGCCGGGAAATCGCCGCACTGTCGTTCGCGAGCACCGAGGACAGTTTGTTCAAGGTTTCCCGATTGGAATTCTCGGCGGTAATGAAATCGAGGATTTCCCGGGCATGCTGCTGTCCCGAGAGCTCGGCGAGCTGCGCGTGCACCTCCTGTGCCCCGATTTTCTTCAGCTTGTCGACGATGCGAAGAACCGGCAGGTACTTTCCGGCCAAGCCCATGCTCTCCAGAAGCTCATTGAACAGATGCCTGTGCGAAAAGTACACGTGGAAGGCCTCGATCCCGAGAGCCTCCATGCTTTCGGCCATAACCGTCATGATCTCGAAATCCGCCGACGTCGAATCCACGGCAACTATATCGAAATCGATCTGGATAAACTCTCTGTAGCGGCCCCGCTGGGTGTTCTCGCCCCTCCAGACCTTGGCCATATGGTAGCGTTTGAAGGGAAGGGGAAGCTCGTGATAGTGAGCGGCCATGAACCGTGCGAAGGGGACGGTGAGATCAAAACGCAGCGCCACATCCCGCTGCCCGTGGTCGAGGAAACGGTAGACCTGCTTATCCGTCTCCCCTCCGCCCTTGCCCAGCAGTATTTCCGCGTATTCCATGGCCGGTGTATCGATGGGTACGAAGCCGAAGGAGTGGAATATCCGGGTGAGTTTCTCTTGGATCTCGAGCTTCCGTGACTCCGTCTCGGGGAGAGAGTCGCGGAAACCTCGTAGATTTCTGGGTTCGATGATCTGCGCCATGGTTTCCAGTTCAAAGAGTATCCCGATCGCTTCGGGGTCTGTCAAGCCGGGGCGTCGCAACGGGGCGTAGCAAAGGCGCACCGCCGCCGGGGTACCGGCATCAGCCGCCGCTTGATGCGAACCCCAACGATCACTACAATAGGGGGTACTTCAATTCTTGGAACCTGGACGATCGCAACTTGCTCACACGCTACGGCACCAACACTGAAGGAAAACCTGTAAAAAAGGCGGACATATACACCGCGGAAGATCATCGCATCGATCCGGGGTTGATCGATGAGGATGCCCGGCGGATCATACGGCGGCTGCGGCGCGCGGGTTTCAAGGCATATATCGTCGGCGGGGCGGTGCGGGATCTGCTGACCGGCCAGAAACCCAAGGATTTCGATATCGCCACCGACGCCTTCCCCCGCAGGATCCGGAAGATCTTCCCCAACTCCAGGATCATCGGCCGCCGATTCCGGCTCGTCCACATCTACTCTCAGGCGGGGCGGGGCAAGGGGAAGATCTTTGAAGTGAGCACCTTCCGCTCCGGCCAGGCTTCAGAGCAATCCGGAGGGCCCACGATATACGGCTCAATGGAGGAGGATGTGTGGCGCAGGGATTTCACGGTCAATGCCCTGTACTACTGTCCGCAGCGGCGGATCATCATCGATTTCGTCGGCGGCTACAAGGACATCCAGGAAAGGAAGATCTGTCCCCTCGTACCTCCCGACACCTCCTTCTGCGAGGATCCGGTGCGGATGATTCGGGGCATCAAATACGCCGAGATTACCGGTTTTCCCCTGACCGCCGCGGTTACAGCCTCGATAAAACGGCATCGCCACAAACTCGCCACCTGCTCCGCCGCACGCCTCACCGAGGAGTTCTACAAGATCCTGGCCAGCGGCTATGCCGCCGGTATATTCTTGCGCATCTACAGGCTCAAGCTGCTGGAGGTCTTTTTCCCGGCGCTGCACGAAGCCTGGCGGTCCTTGAGCCGAAAGCAGCTGCTCGAAAATCTGCGCTCGAATCTGGATGTTCTGGACCAGCGCACGAAGAAAGAGACCTTGAGCAGGGGATCGATGCTGGGGTACTTGATGCGCAGTTTCAACAGGCGGTGGAAGCCCGGTACGGAACCGGAATCCGTGATGGGATGGATCCAGGAGACCTGCAAACCCCTCCTGCCCTCCCGCAAGGAGTCTCAGAGAGCGGCGCAGTTGCTCCTGCGCTGGATCACTGCATGACTTTGATGCGCTGCAAGAGGGAATCGCATTTTTCCGTGTAGGATTCGGCGTCCAGCTCTTTGGCCTTCAGCAGATAATTCTTGGCCTGATCGTAGCGCTGATCGGCAAAGGCGTTCACCCCCAACGCGTAGTTGATCAAAGCGGCATCGATTCCCATCTCCATTGCCCTGCCGTAGAATGCTCTGGCGACCTCGAAATCTTTCTCCTGATAGGCGATCAGCCCAAGGTAGTAGTAGGGGATATAGTTGTCGCCTCGAAGCTTCAGCGCCTGCTCAAAGCTAGACCGGGCTGATGCCAGGTCGTCGGTCCCGTAT
>Ga0315552_1002413_pt1 | contig 11051 bp, 8 predicted proteins | sample SalMarSW160170MG_2_FD_203102 | JGI IMG/M metagenome (GOLD analysis project Ga0315552, IMG submission 203102) | Salt marsh sediment microbial communities from the Plum Island Ecosystem LTER, Massachusetts, United States - Salt Marsh Sediment SW1601-70 ...
TGACTCTTGAAGCAGATGCTCGCCACCTTGACCCGCTTCCCCTTTTCGCCTTCCGCAGACACCGCCGACGCTTGACGGAAGACAACTTGGAAAGCAATGGCCAAAACGATGGAAATTCGCAAGGCCGAGCGCGAAAAAACCGTCATTTTTTTGTCCTCCTCCGAGCACAGAAACGACCGCCTACCTCACCGTAAACCATGCCTCGCTGCCATGTCAAGGCGCCGCTGGGCTGGCGCCGCGTATGAGTAGCTGGATTTGCCAAGTGTAACGCCGCCGCTCCGGAGATGAACGTCGAGGGATTCGAGCGGGAGACCGACCGTCCGCGAGGCCCAGACACGCACAAACGTACCCTGGTGAGATCCCTTAATTTTCCGCGTTCTCCCCGGAGCATTCCACATTCGTTGTCGCTCTGCTTCATCAATCGAACGCCACTTCGAGCGTGCGGAATGCTTTTCCTTGCGAGGAGTGGATGTTCTTGAGCGTCTTCATATTCTTCGTGCCCGGCTCGCCGACCTTGACGGTGTACGAGCCAGCCTTGAAAACCTTCGGTCGGAAGCTCGTGCCCTTGATGCGAAGCGTATAGACGATTTCGCTGTTCGACTCATCAATCACCTGCACGACCGCATCGGTGATGCCACTCACCTTAATCGTCGGCAGATAGGCAGCGGCATTTCGGGCGTAGTTATCGCTTTGCTTGACCGTTATCGGCCAGCCCGGATATTGGCCGCCGGTTTTGGGGTCGGTCAGGTCGGCATAGCGGGGCCAACACTCAATGGTGATTGTGCGGCGGTCTTTGTCAAACCTGACGATGCTGTAACCTGTGGCTCGGTCGTAAAGGGTAGCCGGCTCGCGCCCCGACCTGAACGGGTTGGACACAGCGTAAACGGTCATCAAGTTGCCAAAACCATCCCTGAAATCGCCCGTGTACTTAGGGGAACCGGGCTTGCGGTTGCCGCCCGGCGCCGGGGGAAACCAGCGCCGCGGCCAGATGTTGGCGACAGCAGGAACGCACAGGGCAAAGCCCGCGTCATGCCATTCGTCCACACCGTACTGAATGGTGCTGCCCAGATGCTGGTCGCCGGCGAGGTGGAACGCGAAGCCTCGCCGCATCTCACGCAGGGCCTTGTTGCGACCGGTTTGCGGCCAGCCATTGGAGTCGGCGTCAGCGGCCCGCTGGTCATTCTTCGGGTATTCGCCGGGGTCCAGAATCTTTAGCCCAGGCACAACATCGTCGGTGTTGGCGGGCTTGGGCAGCGTCGCAACGTTCGAGAAGATAGTTTGCGACAGTACCACTTTCATCCAGACGCCGCGGCTCCAATCCGCCGCCCAGTCCCGCAGGAATTTGAGCTGCCTGTCGCCGAGCAGCTTCGCACCGGGCACGTCGGCACTTTTCGCCGGGTCGAAGTCCGGGTTCTGGAACCAGCCGTTGAACACTTTGCCTTCCGGGACCATTACCGTGGGGGATGATTTGAACTTGCGGTCCTCGAGGATGGCGAAGCTGACCCCGCCGTAAGCCATATCGCAATAATAGACAGCGATGCCTTGTTCGACCGGCGTCGGGTCGTAGGGGTCGGGGAGGTGGCTGGTCTGGGTGCGTTGGACCATGTTGACCCACTCGGCGGGCATGGTGTAACCGCCGGTGTCCTGCCCCTTTTTGCCCACTCCTTGCGCGTGGCGGCCGCCCGCTCCCCAGAGGTTGCCGTGGTAAACGTCGTGGTCATCCGGCATGCAGACGGTGGGTCTATCTCGCAGGAGGTCTCCGAACGACCAGCCAAACAGATACCACTTCCGAAGATAATCCAGGCACGCCTTCTCCAGCGGGCTGCGTTGTACGCCGTAGCCCCCCACCCGCTCATAAATCTGGTCGCCTGTAAAGACCAATACGTCCGGGTCGTGGGCTTTGACGTGCTCCACGATGTCAGTGTTCGGAAAGCCGAGGTCGTTGTTTCCGGTAAATCCCGCCACGACGATGGTCTTCTTGTCCAGCGGCTCGCGGCGAACTGTTCCCTGCCAATAGTACTCTTTTGGCTTACCGTCGGGCGCGGTCAGCTTGTAAACCAGGCGATAGGGCGTGGCGCGTGAGGCGTCCCAATTGGCGATACGGAAGGTGGCTGTGCGGGCGAGCTTGTGTATGCCGGCCTTAGCAATGGTGTTCCAGGGGCCGCTATTCTTTTCGCGAATCTGCAGGCGGACCGACTGGGAATCTTTCTCGCCGATGGGCGGCATTTGTGCGGTCATCTTCAGTATGCCCCTGCTGAGCGTGTACTGGGCGAAGAGGATGGGGCCGAAAGTCTGGTCGTCGTGAACATCAACCTTGCTGCCGGAGACGCTCCAGTCGCGAAACCAAAATCGCACGTCAGCCCCTTTTCCCGTCTTACGTCTCGCGGGACGGTCTTGATGGCAGACGAGCACGAGGTTGCCGATGAAGTTGTTGGCGGGAACATTGTCCCGACTGAGCTCCCCGATAGGTTTTCCCGTTGCAGGGTTGTGGGCCGAGAGAGTCAACTTGTAGCCGATGCCGCTCGGTTTTGCGGTCAGGCGAAGCTCGATGTCGTCGAGCGGGATGGCGCCCGCCGTTTGCCCGTTATTCGTATCAGGGTTGCCGATGAAAAGCTTCCCGCCGGTGCCGATTCCGGCATTCAATCCCTTACCGCGAATGGCGTTGTCCCGGTATTCGCCGAAGAGGCCCTTTGCACCGATGCGAAAGCCGACCCAGCCTTTCCGGAACACTGAATCATTCTTATTCAGACGGCCGAGGCGAACACTCATGCGAAGGTCGCCTTTCTGCTTCCCCAACTGACGCGTCAGGAGATTGACATTACGATCGGCGCCGTTGGTAACGCACTCCAGACGCCCGCCTGAGACCCGCCAGTCCTGCAACCGATTGGACCAGTATTCCGGTCCGACCCACACCCGCTGGACATCACTCGGCCAGGCACTGCGGAATCCTGCCACTTGTGCCGGGGAGTTGCACGCAAGCGTAGTGATGAAAAACGGGGCCATCGCCAGTCCCACCAGCACTCCCACGGTTCTTTCTTTCAGCATTTTTGTTTACTCCCTTTTCAGTTGCCATGAACCTGAGTCTTGGGGTTGACCTGTTCTCTGGATTATTCCTTGCGATCCTTAAAGGCCCAACTCCTTTCTCCAATACTTGAGATATTCCGTCGGCGTGATGTTGAAGGGGAGTCCACGCGATTTCATTACTCTCTTCTGGTTTGGGGCGTGCCTTGTCAGGAACTCTTCGGCGGCGATTCTCGGGTCCTCCGGGATTTCTCCCCGGTCGCCGGTCTCCTCGATCCACTTGTTCAATGTGGCTCGCAGTTCCTTTAGGACCGTCTGATATTTCGGATCCTCCGCCAGATTGTGGAGTTCGTACCGGTCGTTGACAAGGTCGTATAGCTCCTCGGGGGGGCGGCACGGAGCCATGAATCGCGATTGCTCCGCCGCAAGCTTCCCCTGGGCGTAAAGAACCTCCAAGAGTGTCAGGACCGGATATTGGCGTCTCTTGTAAAGGTTGGGCTGAGTGTACGGAAGGTTCGGGAAGAAATTGCGGATGTATTTGAATCGCTTGGTACGCACGCACCGAATGCGGTCGAAGGTTTCGTCACAGCGGTCCCTTGCGGCAAGAACACATTCCCGCTTCTTCGCCCTGGGCCCCAGAAAGACCTGCCCTTGCATGGCCTTGGGCGGCTCAACTCCCACAAGCTTCATGCACGTCGGGCCGAAATCAATCGCGCTGACGAGGTCGTCCACGACCGTGCCGGGTTTGATGTGCCTCGGACAGCGAACGACCAGCGGGATGTGCATTCCTCCTTCATACAGGAATTGTTTACCTCGCACATGGGGCCGCCCGTGATCGCCAAAGAAAAAGACGATCGTGTTATCAGCCAGCCCGTCATCTTTCAACCGCTTCAGGACTATCCCCACTTTTCTATCGAGCACCTGGGCGCATTCGAGATAGTTCGCCCAATCCCGGCGGGCGATAGGATGGTCCGGATAGTAAGGAGGAAGTTCAACCTTGTCCGGGTCAACGGCGTTTTCTGGGTCCCTTTTGAAATTTCGATGCGTCTCACTGAAATTCACCTGGGCGTAGAACGGCTGACCCGGTTTGCGCTGCCGCCAATCGGTCCCGTCAAAGGGCTTTCTTGCGATGAAATTGAAATCGGTTTTTCCTCTCCTTTTCCAGTTGCCCCCTCCGCAGTTGGAGGTGAAGTAGCCGGCAGCGCGGAAATAATCGGTAATCACTTTTACGTTGGGGGGGAGCGGTTTCTTATCGGGGGTTCGGTGCTGGTGGGCGCCGATGCTCGTCTGATACATCCCGGTCATGAAGCCGGAGCGGCTGGCGGAGCAAACCGCCGCCGTTGTGAAGGCGTTGGTGTAGCGCGCACCTTCGCTGGCGAGTTTGTCAATGTTCGGCGTCTTGACGAGCGGTGTGCCATAGCAGCCCAAATCCGGGCAGAAATCTTCAGCAATAAGCCACAGGATGTTTGGTCTTTCCATCTCGCCGGCGGCACGGGTGATGCGATTGAATCGGCTCGAAAGAGCGATTCCACCGGCTCCGATTGCACATTTCCTCAAAAAATCGCGTCGCCTCATGATGTCATCCCTCCTCTCCGCGGTCTCTGCGCTCTCTGCGATAGGGTCACTCCGTCCCGAAACCGAGCCATCGCCCGGGGCCCCAACCGCCAATTTGGTACTTTAGCTTTTTCTGTCACTATACTCGTTTCCCTTTTTTCAGGGGCAAGCAGAGCAACTGTTCCGGAAACTCGCCCTTGTCGCCGACGGCATTGGCCAGTCTTTGCAAGGTCGGGCCGCTCACTCGCTATCACCCTCTCACAAAGATACGGCAATGGAACGGCCCGGAAAAGGCGACGCATCACTTCGCCTGCTGGATTGCCCGGCGCAGCTTCTGCTCAGCTTCTGAGTTCCAGTATCCGCAATCCAGCTCAAGGAAGACGGAAGTATAGGGAACAATGAGGTTCGTTTTCAAAATCAGCACGCGGAATGTCTCTGCCGCCTCGTCCAGCTTGGCGATCAGCTCATCGTGCGGCAGAGTCTCAACTTTTCGGCCGCGAAGCAGAGCCGTCAGCTCTTTACGATATGCTTCGATTCCCGGGGCGGATTCCTCCGTTACGTATTCCATCTCCGCATCGAGATACACTGTGCCACGAACGTGCTTGGTGTCGTCCACGCCTTTCAGCACAGCTTTAACCACTTCAATCTGGCTCGCGCCCGTTGCGATGGTCTCGATGCCGGCTCGGCTTTGCGCCGGGTATGCTGAGTCGGCGACGAGAATCCAGTTACGGTGTCCGAGGAGGGGCAGCTCCCCGGCAAGCTTGTCCCGCCAACCTCCGCCTCCGCTGCGAACGCAGCCGGCAGTCAACACAGTCAGGCCAATCGCAACTACAAGAGCGGCCGCTTTCATATTTTTTTCGAGCACTTTCCGCATAGTCTCATTTCCTTTCATGGATCGGCAACGTCATTGCAACAGTTACCATCTCATTCTTATTCTCGCATCTCCACAACGAAACAATGGAGGAGAGCCGGGGGATCCGAGACACGATTGCCGAGCCTTCCGTCGCGACAGAATGTCGAAGCGCGCCTTCAAGGCCGCTCTTCAAAAGTCGCCAAAGTCGCCTTGCGAGAGATGGGAGAACAGAAAAACGCGAAGCACGAAACATGGCCGAGCGATTTCGCAAACACGGCGACGCCTACTTCCAATTCATCACGACGCCAGCCGTTGGCCTCACCAACAACGCGGCACAACGGGCACTGCGCTTCTTTGTCAAGGGCCGACACGTGACCCCATGCACTGGCAGTGGCAAGGGACGACAAGCCAATGAGCAATTATGGAGGGTGATTGCCACCTGTGCGCTTCAAGACCGGTCCGCCTTCGAGTTCATACGGCGCCCTGCGCCCTCCGACGGAAAACTGTGCCGCGCCATAAAGAAGAAAAGACTCCTCGACTTCTGGCCTAGCCCGGCGGCACGCCAGTCAGTTTCTCTTTCTCCCCCACACGTGCGGGGTTCGGAGACAATTACGTTTGTCCACCAGCGCCGACGGCGGGGTCCGGACACCTACCAAAAAGGGAATCGTCTTAGACCCTATCGTCGTCTCTCCCGAGGGCGGACAAGCCCGTTTTACTTCTTTGATGGAAGAATCGCGTCCTTGGCGGCTTTCGAGATGTGAAACTTCAAAGCCTTCTTCGCCGGGATCCTGAGCGTTTCGCCGGTGGCGGGGTTGCGCCCCATACGAGCTTTTCGCCTCACAACCACAAGTTTCCCCAAGCCGGTAATGGTGAATCCATCCTTGGCGCCCTTGTAAGCCATGGCAACCAGTGTTTCCAGAGCAGCCTTCGCCTGCTTCTTGGTGATCCCCGCGCCCTGTGCAATACCATCAATGACTTGGGGCTTGGTCTTCGGTTTCGCCATGTCGCCAGCTCCTTTCTTTAGGGTTCTGGGTGGAAAGCCAACTGCCTGTTTCTTTCTCCTGCCCGTAGGGCCACTTTTTCTATCCGCGAAAGGTGGTTCAACTTAGAAATGCCGCTCTTCGCGTTCGGCAGGACAATATCTTATCTCAGACCCGCCTCGATGACCCACGAAATTTTATGATAGCATATCCATAACAAGGTCTCGTGTCCACGTTTTTCCCGGGTGTGGCTGCGTTTCCGGGGCATATCGGGCACGGCCCTGTGTTCTCGTCGCGGTCGCCACCCCGCCGCAGGCGGGGCTGCCGGGCTTTAGCCGGCATCACCCTTAGACACCTGCTTTAGCTGGTGGCCATCGGACGCCCTGCATCCCTCATGCCGGCCGGCTTTAGCCGGGCTTCTCGATCCAGCGGATTCATCCAGACCGCGCCACCGAAATGCAGCCACACCCTTTTTCCCGTTGTGCGCCAATATTTCGCGGTATGGGTTGTTTTCTGCTACGCCGTGGAAAGGATGTTTGCTCTTGACGCGACTGGCGGAGGTGTTAGGATGTCCTCAGCCAAATCGGTGTTTTTGCAGCGGGGCGCCAGGGGCTTTTGAGAAAGGCCTCCGCTTCAGAGATGGCGCCAACAATCATAAAAGCTTTTTCAGGAGGAGGGTGTTATGCGCAGACTCACTATGGGCTTGGCAGCGTTCGGGCTTGTTCTGGGGATAGGGGCGAGAGCTCCGGCAGCGGGGCAAACGTCTCGCCGCCTTCCCGTGCGAGAGTATATTGACAAAATGAAGGCCGGCTGGATCGGGCAGATGGTCGGCGTCGGCTGGGGCGCCCCGACGGAGTTCAGATGGAAGGGACAAATTATTCCCGAGGACAAGATGCCGAAGTGGCATCCCCGCACGGTCAACCAATTTCGACAGGATGACATCTATGTCGAGATGACCTTCGTCCGCACGCTTGAGCAGTACGGCTTCGACGCAGCCATTCGTCAGGCGGGGATTGATTTCGCCAACAGCGGGTATGCCCTCTGGCACGCCAACCGAGCGGGCCGCGATAATCTCCGACGGGGCATCGCGCCGCCCGATTCGGGGCACCCTCGATTCAATAAGCATGCCGACGATATTGATTATCAGATCGAGGCGGACTTCTCCGGTTTGATCGCCCCCGGAATGCCGAACACTGTCATCGCCCTCGGAGAGAAGTTCGGCCGGCTCATGAATTACGGCGACGGCGTTTACGGCGGGCAATTCGTCGGCGGCATGTACGCCGAAGCCTTCTTCGAAACCGACCCGGTCAAAATCGTCAATGCGGGCTTGAGGTGCATCCCAAAAGGCAGCCAATATGCGGAAGCCATCCGCGACGTGCTCCAGTGGTACAAACAGAATCCGCGAAACTGGGAGAAGACATGGGAGCTGGTCGAGAAGAAATATCACCTGAATCCAGCGTACCGCCGCTTTTCATGCACCGGTCCTGACAGCGATTTCAATATAGACGCCAAGATCAACGGGGCTTACATCGTCATAGGTCTGCTTTACGGACAGCGCGACCCGGACAAGACCATCGTTATCTCGACCCGCTGCGGACAGGATTCCGATTGCAATCCTTCCAGCGCAGGCGGCGTGCTTTTCACGACCATCGGCTTCTCGAAACTGCCGGAGCGATTCAAGTCGGCACTCAACGAAGAGGGCGTCTTCAGCCATACAGCGTACAACTTTCCTCGCCTGATTGACGTCTGCGAGAGGCTCGTGTCGCAGGCGGTTACGCGAGCCGGCGGGCGGGTCGAAAAAGACGCGAGCGGCGAAGAGGTCTTCGTCATCCCCGTTTTGCGTCCCCGGCCTCCCAGACTCGAACAATGCTGGCAGCCCGGCCCCTTTGCCGACAGCCATTTCACCGAAGAGGAGATGGAGCGGGTAGTCGTGGTTTCAGGAGTCAACCTCAAGGACGCTATGAGGAGGTTTGCACCCGGCTGGAAGGTCGCCAATTGCGGCTCTGACATGGACCCCGGCCTCCGTCCAGAATGGGGCGGCAAGAAGAAAGTTCTGGTAACGCATCCGCTTAACCGGGAAACCGGCTGCACATTGAGCCGAAAGGTGCAGGTCCCCGCCGATAAGAAGACCACGCTCCGCCTGGTCGTCGGACACGACCCCCAGGGCGACTGGACGCTCATCGTCAAAGCCAACGGCAAGGAGCTTTTCAAGAAGTCGGTCGGCAGGGACACCGCCACTAACGGTTGGATGGAAGTCAGTGTGGACCTCTCGGCGTATGGCGGCAAGGAGGTTGTGTTAGAGCTTGTCAACCAACCCAGCGGCTGGTCGTACGAGGCTGGTTATTGGGCGGAGATTTCCATCCAGAGCGAGTAGCTGACTGAGTCGCGAGGACTGTGTAAAGCGATAAGCCACGCAGTATATTGCCATCTCCGGCCGCCCATTAACCGAGGCTCTCGGTATTCTACTCAAAGCTCTTCCGGCAGTTTCCGCGATTATGCGAGGCTCCGCGTCTTCCTGTGTCCGGCCTCTGAACATTGCCCGGACTCACACTCCCTCCTATTCGCATCGTGGGGCAAAGTTGTCAGGAAGAATTGTGATGAAGCGCAAACTCCTTGTTTCTCTGATTCCGTTCGTCACCCCCCTGGCCCCGCCAGCGGTAGGCGAGAGCCTGTGGCTGGAGAGCGATTCTGCACGAGCGTTTATCTCCAACGGGCTGATGAGGACGAAGCCGGAGGCGTGAAGGTTGCACTTCTCGCCAGGGTGAGGTACGCGCCTTCATCCTCCACGGGCAAAGCGATCTTTCGCTTCTTGTCCTCGTAGTCCTTCCCGTCGCCGAGTTGAATCGTCTCCTCGTGGGTTGGAGCGATTCCCGCCAAACGGATTCCCGTGATGCGGCTGAGGTTCTTCTCCTGAAGGAACAGCTTCATGAGGTCAACTTTGTACGCCTTGATGTCGACCTCCGGGATGTTGCGATACGTCAGTTCGATTTGAGCCTTCTCCTTCGGCAGGAACGTGGAGACGTCCTCGAAGCTCAGCGCCTTGTCCTCGAAGTATGCGATGGCTTCCTTGGCGTCGGGGAAGCGGTCCTTGACTTCCCGATAGCTCTCGATGGCTTCTCGCGGCTCGCCCCGGGCGTGAAAAATCTGCCCGATCATGTACAACGCGAGCCATTTGTTCTTGCTCTCCTGCTCGACGCCGTGCGCGTCTTTTATCATCATCTCCGCCACCTTCTCGCAAAGCGAGATGGCTTTGTCGTATTCACCGAGTGAGAAGCGGGCGATCGCCTCGGTGTAGATGAAGCTGTCGAAGAACTCACTTTCGGTGAGCTTCTCTTGGAATCTGCGAGATAGCTTGACCACCTCCTCGTATCCCTCCAGCTCCAGGAACGCGTTGACCAACGAGAAGCTCGCGTCGTCGTTGGCGGGGTTTTTCGGATAGAGCGTCAGGAAGCTGTTGAGCATCTCGATGCTGCGGGAGATCATGTCGGCTTTGGTGAGCTTTTTCTTCTTCAGCTCCTCGTTGGTCAGAACCTCGGAGGCTTTCGCGTAGATCGCCTGCGACAGCGCGAAGTAGGTGGATTCCGTCGAGGGCATGTCGGGATACTCCAGCCAGAGGTCCCTCATGTAATCAACCGACCGGAGGAACTTTCCTTCCGCTTGAAGCTTCCCGGGGATCCGTGTGGAGACCCGTTGAGAGTGGCAATGAGTAACGCGAAGCTGGGCGTCCGGTCCAGCTCGCGTCACTTGTCCTCGGTGTTTTCTGATTGCTCGGGCGGGGGGAAGTCAAGGTCCTCCTTGTCGAAGTACTTGGTCGCGGCCTCGAGATTGGCCTTCGGGATAGACAGGCTGCATTGCTTGATGGCGTTTGCGACCCTGAATTTCGCCACATGGCGGCCATCTATTTCTACGAGGATCCACGCGCAGATCTGACGCTCCAGCGGGGTCTTAGTCGTTCTCAATATGCGTAGGATGGCGGGGACCGCTGGATTTCCTATTTGCGCAAGGCTTCGGGCAGCCGGAAACTGAGAGGCCAAAGCTCCGGTCTCAACACCTCCGACCAACGGGGTTACGCGATAGGTGAGGTTTTGCGTCAGAATGCGGATTCCCTTCTCCGCGCGCAGTTCGCCAAGCAAGAGTATCGCCAGGTGCTTCGGGGTGTTCCAATTCTGGATTCTGGTCGTCCCCTCATAGCTCTCTCGGTCGTCAGAGCCCGCGATCACCACGAGGCTTCGAATGAGAGAACGTCTCTCATTGAGTATCCTGCTTCTCGCTTTTACCCTTTGCCCGATATTCGCCGATTGGAGTGACCGGGGTGAGCTTTTCCCGTGTCCCGCGAGGTCTTGTGCGGCCATGACATGATGAGATATCACGATAAAAGCGAGAAAAGGTGTGAGTTTCCTATTCATTATCATTGACCTCCGAGAGATGTTAAGGGTTGTTGGGAACATTTACCCATCCTCCGCCAAGCTTCTGCAAGGCGGCATCGTGACGGGTGAGGAATTCGGTACTGCCCTTTGGCTTCAGATAGAGCTGGTGATGCCACTTCTGGATGTCTGAGCACTGGCGCATCTGACCGCCAATCGAAACGAGGGCCCATTCTTTGAAGTTGGCTATCCATAGTACATAGTCGCCGCACTCACTCT
>Ga0315552_1002423_pt1 | contig 11030 bp, 7 predicted proteins | sample SalMarSW160170MG_2_FD_203102 | JGI IMG/M metagenome (GOLD analysis project Ga0315552, IMG submission 203102) | Salt marsh sediment microbial communities from the Plum Island Ecosystem LTER, Massachusetts, United States - Salt Marsh Sediment SW1601-70 ...
GTTTTCTGTTACATCCATGTCAAGAGTATAATGTGCAACAATGTGGTCTGGAAACCGTTGTAGAACATCAATTCCAAGCATAGCCATATCATCTGAAACTGCTTGAATCGAATCCAGCACTTCTTTGTTAATTCCTCGCGGGTTCAAAAGACGAATCTTAGTAATCGCGTCTTTAATCTGGTCTGAAGCCCACTTGATTTCACCATTTTGAGGCTTTCTCAGTCTTTTTTCCTGCATCAAATTTTTATAGGTGTTCCAATGAGTGATAAAAAAGTAAAGAGATTCAAGTAGGTTATCTATTGCTCGTTTTCCTCTAATGAGACGGCCAATATCTGGTTTGAAACCCCAATATAAAATTCCTATAGCTATTAGAGCTAATCCTACAGCAGTTCCTGTCCAGAAATCAGATAGGGTGACACTCCCTGAGCAAATTAATGCTCCTACAAATGCAAAACAGATGAAGGCGACTACCATTGATAGAGTTTTTCTCATGAGCCAAGATGTTCTCTGTTAATTTATTTAAGTTTACCCCGATAGTTATCGCTAACATTTAAGAGCCCCCCCAAAACCCGAAGAGTTATCAGAACCGATAAGAGGCTGTTTAATTTGAGGGATCACGGTTCTCTGTTCCTAGAAGCAAAACTCTTAATAGCTTATGGCTTAATTCACAAGTTTCATGAGCCAGACGAAGCAAATCGAGGAGAAATGGCAAACCAGGTGGGAGAACGCCCGAATATTCGAGGCTGACCCCGACCCGCAAAAAAAGAAAATGCTGGTTACTTTTCCTTATCCTTACATGAATGGTCCGTTGCATGTGGGTCACGCGTTCACGGCTACGCGGGTGGATGTTTACGCGCGGTTCAAGCGGATGCAGGGCTACAACGTGCTTTGGCCGTGGGCTTGGCACTGGACAGGCCAGCCATTATTAGGCGCCAGCGAGCGCGTGGCGAAGGGCGACGAGGAGTACATACGCGTTTTACGGGAAGTTGACGGCGTGCCCGAAGCGGAACTCAAGAAGTTTGTTGACCCGCTTTACATGGCTCAGTACTACACCAACGAGAGCCGCTTAGCCGCTAAGCGAATAGGCTTCTCGATTGACTGGCGAAGAGAATTCAACACGATTACGCCGACTTACCAGAAGTTTATAGAGTGGCAGTACACGCGCCTGAAAGAGAAAGGCTACGTCACGAGAGGCACGCACCCGGTTGTTTGGTGCCCAAAGGACAAAAGCCCCACGGGAGATCATGACCGCCAAGTAGGCGAAGGCGTCACACCCGAAGAGTACACGCTGATAAAGTACAAGCTGGACGAGAAGACCTTCCTGCCCGCGGCAACGTTCAGGCCTGAAACAATCTACGGCGTAACCAACATGTGGATAAACCCCGACGCCACTTATGTCGAGGCCAAAGTCAACGGGGAAAACTGGATAATAAGTCAAGAAGCCGCGGAAAAACTCAAAGAGCAGGAACGCACAGTTGAAGTAAAGCGCGCGTTCAAAGGCAGAGAGATCATCGGAAAAAGCTTCGAAAACCCGCTCACGAAGGTCAAGTTTTCAATATTGCCAGGCTGGTTTGTTGATCCAAAACAGGCTACGGGCGTGGTGTACAGCGTGCCCGCCCACGCGCCATATGACTGGCTTGCGCTGAAGGATCTGCAGGAAAAACCCGAAGTGCTGAACGAGTTCGGCGTGGACGTTGAAATGGTGAAGCGGATCAAGCCGATTTCGCTTATAAAGGTTGAAGGTTTCGGCGAGTACCCCGCGGTCGAAATCGTCGAGCAGATGGGCATAAAAAACCAGTATGATCCGCGGGCGGACGAAGCCACGAAAACCTTGTACAAGAAAGAGTTCCACGCAGGAGTGCTCAAGCAAAACTGTGGACGGTACGCTGGGAAAACGGTTAGAGAAGTCAAAGACGCGCTTATAAGCGATTTCAAGAAGCTCGGCGCCGCCGACAGCATGTACGACTTGCCTCAACCAGTGGTTTGCCGATGCATGACACCGTGCATAGTAAAGATACTGTCAGACCAGTGGTTCCTCAATTACTCCGACCCAGCATGGAAGGAAAAAGCCAAAGAAGCCGTAGCCCAAATGAAGATTTACCCTGAAACTGCCACGCAATGGTTCATCGCGGTTATTGACTGGCTGAAAGAGTGGGCTTGCGCCAGAACCACGGGCTTCGGAACGCCGCTGCCGTGGGGCAAGGGCTGGATCATCGAAACCCTCAGCGACTCCACCATTTACATGGCGTTCTACACCATAAACAAGCACATACGTGAGTATGGCATTAAGCCAGAATCGCTCTCGCATGAAGTTTTTGATTACATTTTTTTTGGAAAAGGCGATGCGACAGAACTTGGCAAACAGTCGGGAATAAATAATGAATTGTTGAGGGCTATGCGCGAGGAATTCCTGTACTGGTACCCATTTGACCTCAGGGTTTCAGCGAAAGAACTTGTGCCGAACCATTTGACTTTCTGCATCTTTCATCATGCAGCGTTGTTTCCGCGGGAGCAGTGGCCACGCGCCATCGGCGTTAACGGCATGCTCATGATTGAGGGCAAGCAGATGCACAAGTCGAAGGGCAATTTCGTGACCATGAAGAACGCGGTTGAGCAGTACGGTGCTGACGCCACCAGATGCGCGCTTCTGTTGGGAGCCGAGGGTATGGATGATCCTGACTGGAGAGGTGAGAACGCCGCGGATATTCAAGGCAAGTTGGAGTCCCTGCGTAACCTTGCTTTGAGCATGGTTGAGACGGCTAAACGCGATGAGGTGACGCATTTGGAGAGGTGGCTTCTTAGTAGATTGCAGCAGCGCATTGCGGAAGTCACAGGGAACCTTGAGGAGTTGAAGACGAGAACAGCTTTGGAGATTGCACTGTTTGAAGTTTGGAATGATTTCCGCTGGTACATTCGCAGAAAAGGAAAAACTGAAGCCAAAGCAGTTCAAGAAGCTTTGGAGGTGTGGCTTAGGCTTCTTGCACCCTTCGCGCCTTACGTATGCGAGGAACTGTGGAGTGCGACGGGAAAAGACACGTTTGTTTCTTTGGCTGAATGGCCGCGGGTTGATGAAGACAAAGTGGATGTGTTTGCTGAGGAACGGGAGAACCTGATAACCGACTTAATCGAAGATACGTTGAACGTTTTGAAGGCCACGAAGATTTCGCCTACGCGGATATGCTATTACACGGCTGCCAGTTGGAAGTGGAAAGTGTACCGCAGTTTAGTGGCAAGGGCGGTTGAGGGCGAGGTCAAAGTCAACGAGGTCATGAAGGAACTTGCGAAAGACCCTAGCTTAAGGGAGAACATGAAGGCGGTCGCCAGCTTCGTCGCGAAAGTGTTAAAAGCTTTAAGCAAGTTGCCCAACGAAAGAAAAGTGCGCATTGCAAAGATTGAATTGGCCAACGAGAAGGAGATAATTGAGGATGCACTAGGCTTTTTGAAGGAACGATTTAACGCCCAAGTCACGGTTTACAGCGAAGAGGACAAAGCGCGCTATGATCCTAAACAGAGGGCTGCGTTGGCTACGCCTAGTCAACCAGCAATCTACGTAGAATAGGAAAACGGAAATATCCTCTACACGTAATCATGTATTACACAGTAACTCGTGTCTGAGAGAGTTGTTATGCCACAAAGACAGCGAAGATACTCTTTGAAATCAAAAGACGCCAAGCTAATCCTAAATGAGGTTTCTGAAAGGCTGAAGGTTAATGTGGAAGCCCTTTTTGGTTCAAAAGCAAACGTTGAAGTCGTCGAAGTGGATTTCGGTCAAATCTATCTTGTAGGTGGAAAACCGTTATTCTTCAAAGTTGAGGCGAGGGTTCTGCCGACGTTGCTTTTCCAAGATTTCGCTACACGAGCGGCTAAGGTCGTGGTTGACATGGGTGCTGTTCCCTATGTTTGTAAAGGTGCTGATGTTATGGCGCCTGGCATTGTGCGCGTTGAAGGTAAATTTGGCAAGGGCGACCTCGTTCTGGTTGTGGATGAAAAGCACGGAAAGTCACTCGCTTTAGGAGAAAGTCTGTATGACTCAGAAACAGCAAAGAACGTTAAGCAAGGCGCAGTCGTCAAGAATTTTCATTTTGTGAGCGACAAAATCTGGAACTTTGTTAAAACGCTGGCTGAGTAACCTTTGGATATTCTTATGAATGGTTGTTGTGCGCTGGCGGTTTGTGTGTTTTCTATTTTTCGGTTTTGCGTATTGTTTTCTTGTTTTTTATGTAGTAAATCGCGGAGGCAGTTCCGCCTGTTGCTGTCATGGCTATTGCGGCGACGATTATTGTTGGGAAAGGCTCTGCTATGATGAAGTAGATTGTTTCGGAGATTTCATTGTTTCCAGCTTTGTCCGTTATGTAAACTGTGAGGGTGTGGGAACCGTAAGGTAATCCAGTCAGGGTTATGTTTCCCGTGATGGTTATGTTTGCTTGTCCGTCTAGGCTGTAGCTTATCCAAGAGGTTGTTTCACTGACGGCGAAAGTCAACGGCACCTCGGTCACATCGTAGGTTGTGTTCTGCGGTGACAGGATCGAAATGGTGGGGGAAATAGTGTCCTTTGTGAAGTAAACAGTGGCGGATGCGCCGATGTTTCCAGCTAAGTCACTTGCGTAAACCACTATGCTATGCAAGCCGTCAGGCAATCGGGACAAGGTTGTTTTTCCAGAAATTGCAACGTTTGCTCTTCCGTCTATGCTGTAGCTGACCCACGAAGTGGGTTCACTCAAAGTAAACGTTAGCGAAATGTCTGTGTCAGAATACGTTTCGTTTTTTGGCGAAACAACTACTATGGTGGGAGATGTTGTATCTGGCGGAGGAGATGAGGGAGAAGATGGAAAAGAATATTGAAAAGATGGGGGAGGAGATGGAGGCGGCACTGGTGGAAGAGGCGGAGTATCCACTGTAGGGTTCAAATACGCAAATTGCTCACTCAGTGAGCTGATTTTATTCGCGTTTGTTACGTTGTTCCAGTCCGAGCTGAAATGAACCTCATAGATTCCATTATCTGAAAAATTGTAAGAGGCTGTTTCTGTCCCGAAGGTGAAGTTGATTTTTCCTGCCCAGACGGGAATTCGGATAGTTTGTGATTCATAGTCAAAGCGGAAGTGACTTGCCGGGAACATTGAGTACCAGTCTTGGTAGAATTCGTCTATCACGGGTATTGCTAGGCTTCCTGAATCGGGGACTATGCCGTTTAGGAACAGTATCATTGCTCCCCCGCATGTGGCGTCATCGGTGTAGTTTCCGTTTTCCCTCCAACGGAACTGTCCATCGCTGTACATGTTGCTGTAGTTGATTAGACCTTGCCACGCTTTTGGAGTACCTGTTAAAAGGTTGGTAAAGTCTGATTTCATGGAATCTTTCATTAGAGCATAGTAGCTGTGCATTGCAGCCCAAGCTGTGACTGTGTTTTCCAGTCGCTTCTCTGGATTTGATTCTGCGTGCCTAACCACGTAGGCTCCGGGACTCCATAATTTGGCTGACCAGTCGCCGCCAGAAATGAACTTGTAGTTTAGGTCTTGAAGTATGTAATCAGGGAAGTTAGGGAGACTTTGTCCGTTAGCAACGTAGAGTTCTGCGATTGTTTCAGCGAAGGATCCAGCTTCGCACTCAACTTGGCCTGAGCTACCAGTGTAGGGGAAGTAGCTTCCTGACCAGTGGTAAGTGTAAAGATGCGCCCACATTTGGTTTGCATAGTTTAGCGCTTCAGGTACTCCTATTTGATAGAACTTCAGGAAGATTGACAGCACCTCTGCGTTTTCGTCGTAGTACCTGTTCCGATAATCAATGGAGCTTCCATTTGCAGGGTTAAACCACAAGAAGTCATGATCAGCCTCCCAGCAGTCCAAATATTCTTGGAAAGCTAGGTCCCTGTTCCACTTAGACGTGTTGACTCCAAGCTCGATAGCGTACTTGTACGTGGAAACCAGAAACTTCCAATAAACCAACACCCCCTTAGGGTCAACGTTAGGCCAGTGCCCCGTCATCTGCTGATTATCCATAGCTTCTGCTACCATTTGGTTCAAGAGGGAAGAGTTGACACCGTCAAGTTCTGCAATTCTTTTAGTTTGGATAAGGGTCTTAAAGTCAGGAATTGTAGAGAGCGCTGCATCATAGTTGCCCTCATGTGTGAATATTAGACCGAAGTGAGGGACAATAAAAGATGTCGGCGAAGACCAATTAACAGTACTTAACGTCATGTTTAGTTGGTCTGCCAAGGTGGGTTCTGCCGCTTTAACGGGAACAACGCCTAAGCCGAATAAGAATACAATCACCAAAACAAGACTTGAAGCTTTCCACGCTTTCATAGCCTTAACCTTCCATTTTAGGTCTCAATGCCGCCGTGCTCCCAAATGGCAGTAACCATTCTGCTTATTATACCTCGGCGTCGACACTATGCTAAACATTACAGCCACAATGTTTCTTAAATTTTGCTTTATTAAAACGAACGCTTAAAGCCCTCCATGAAATAACAAATAGGCGCCTCAGAGGCTCGAGGTCAAAGTCAACGAAGTCATGAAGGAACTCGCGAAAGACAGCACATTAAAGGAGAACATGAAGGCGGTCGCCAGCTTCGTCGCGAAAGTGTTAAAAGCTTTAAGCAAGTTGCCCAACGAAAGAAAAGTGCGCATCGCAAAGATTGAATTGGCCAACGAGAAGGAGATAATTGAGGATGCACTAGGCTTTTTGAAGTGATAAATGCCTAAAGAGTCTTGAAAAGCTTTTATTCACGGTTCAGTTATTCTACGGTTGATGTCTAGCAAGGAATTTTTTGTAGACCGTTATGAGCAAATAGGCTGGAAATTCGAAGACGCTAAACCCAGACAGGCCATCAGACTAAACGTTACAAACGCCAAGGGCAAAAATCTCGAAAAAAGACTGCAAGCCGCAGGCGTTCAGGTTGAGAAAGTTCCTTTTCTCAAAACGGGCTATTGGATTCGCAGCTCCAAAGTTTCCGTAGGCGCCACTGCCGAATACCTATTGGGGTTATACTCGATTCAGGAGGCTGCAGCCCAAATCCCAGCCACGCTTTTCACCGACTTGAAAGGCAAGACTATACTCGATGCTTGCGCTGCCCCAGGTGGGAAAACCGTGCAGTTGGCCGATTTGATGAGTAACACTGGCGCGTTAGTGGCTTTAGATGTTAAAAAACGGCGACTGGCTGCTTTGTCAAATCACCTGGAACGTTGCCACGTTAGCAATGCGATAGTTTATCATCTTGACGCAAGGCAGGCTTCTCGGCTAAACTTGAAGTTCGACAGGATTCTCTTGGATGTTCCTTGTTCTGGAAATTTCGTGGCAGATAGATACTGGTTTAAGCGAAGAACCATAGCGGATGTGAAACGAAACGCAAGATTACAGAGAGACATTTTAGCGGAAGCTGTGGCATGCCTAAGCAGTGATGGGGAAATTGTTTACTCAACCTGTTCTCTGGAGCCTGAAGAAAACGAAGTTAATATGGATTGGGCGATAAAGCATCTGAACCTCCAAATTGAAGAGGTGAACTGTTACGGCCAAAGAGGATTAACTGAGGTTTTTGGAAGCCAATTGGATGGTTCAGTGGCGCGTTGCAGGCGAATTTGGCCTGCCAAAACTCAGGGCTTTTTCGTCTGCAAACTAAAAAAACTGGTGAGTAAGCGCTGAAAGCGATAATAGCTTTTGCGTTTCAGTGCGGCGCCAAGCTTTCTTTAAATCCCGAGTTCATACTGAACAAAACTGGGCGCTATTTTCTCGTTAACAAGAATTTGCGTGGATACATCCAGAAAGATTTCTATTATGCAGGAACTTATTTGGGGAAAGGCAAGAAGGGAAAATTCTTTCCGAGTTTTAACTTGTTAGCGATCCTTGCAAGGGGCGACGCTAACAAGATTGTTGTCGACAAGAAAGCGGCGTGGCTGTTTATTTGCGGCAGAGACATTTTCCGAAGAGGAATACTAACTGTGCGCGGTTCGCGGAAGAAAGGCGGTCATACTTTGGTGATGAATGAGTTTGGTGAGTGCTTGGGCTTTGGCAAGATCGTCTGCCGCTTGGACGAGGAGGCAAAGAAGACTGAGGTTGCAGTTAAGAACATTTCGGATGTTGGCGATTTTTTACGCAGAGAAGCTTAATATTTCAATCGGCTGGTTCGGCTAGTCGCTTGTAAAATGGCTGCTCTGCTGTTTTTCTCCTGTCGGGCACCATATAAGGTGTGGTGCATGTTATTTTGGTAATTTGCGTATTTTTTGAACGTTTATCTATGATATAAAGCGATAAGCTTATATGTGTTTATGTTAAATGTGTTTTCCATAACATATGAAAACTAAGAGACCGAAACTAATGTGAGGATGTGTAAAAATGAAAAACTTCAAAGACGCAGTTTGGAAAGAAAACGTGACCAAAGTCGTTCAGGAAACAACGGAGCAAGACATCAAATTCGTTAGACTCCAATTCACCGACATAAACGGCATCATAAAGAACCTTGCCGTAAACTCCAAGGACATCGAAAGCATCTTTGACGATGGCCAGTCCTTTGATGGTTCATCCATCACAGGCTACAGGCCTATAGAAGAATCAGACATGGTCTTGTTCCCAGACCCTACAACCTTCGCAGTTTTACCTTGGCGACCAAAAGAGAAGTCCTCCTGCAGGCTTATCTGCGACGTCTACACTCCACAAAACAAACGCTTTGAAGGTGACCCACGATATATACTTGAAAAAACACTAGCCAAGTGCAAAGAAGCTGGCTTCAGCTATATATGCGCTCCAGAACTGGAATTCTTCATAGTGAAAGAAAACGACACCGGCGGTTTACCAATGCCAATAGACTTAGCTGGCTACTTTGATTTTCACCCCAGCGACCTTACCGACAACCTGAGAAGGGAAATCACTGACACCGCTGAACAGTTCGGCATAGAGATCGAAAAATCCCACCACGAAGTCGCTTTGGGACAAAATGAGATCGACTTCAAGTACGATGAAGCCTTGAAGACCGCTGACAGAACTATAACCATGAAGATGGTGACAAAAGTTGTCGCTGCACGAAACGGTTACGTAGCCACTTACATGCCAAAACCTTTCGACGGCATCAACGGTTCAGGCATGCACACGCACCAAAGCCTGTGGAACACCGACGTAACCCAGAACCTATTCTACGCCGACGACTCAGAGACGGGGTATATTTCAGAAACAGGCTTGCACCTCATAGGCGGGCAGCTAGCTCACGGGCGCAAGATATGCGCGGTTCTGGCTTCTTGGCCAAACTCATACAAACGATTAGTTCCAGGCTATGAAGCGCCTGTTTACCTCGCATGGGCGCACAAGAACAGATCGCCGCTGATCAGAGTTCCTGACTTTGGAGGAAGAAAAGCTGCTGCAAGATGCGAGATACGCTGCCCTGATCCGGCTGGAAACCCGTACCTTCAGTTTGCTGTTCTCTGCGCGGCGGGATTGGATGGTGTCAAGAACAAGATTGATCCAGGCGAACCAGTGGAACTGAATGTTTACCACATGAGCTATGAAGAGCGCAAAGAAAGAGGCATAGTTTCTCTCCCCGAATCATTGAAAGAGGCTTTGGATGAGCTGGAAAGCAGCGAACTCATGCGTGAGACTCTTGGCGAAACCGCCTTCGAGAACTTCCTCATCGAAAAACGGAAGGAATGGGACCTTTACCGAGTGCAAGTGAGCGAATGGGAAGTCAACAGGTACATCAAAAGACTGTAGACAGCAAAAGCCTCTTTTCCAAGGCTTTAAGCAAAACACTTTTCTTTTTTCGTTTTAGCCTCTTATTTTCTCAGCTAACTTTCCGATCTCGACGGCAGTTTGCTCATGTTTCGCCAAGTCTCGGACAACCACTGTGCCTTCTTTTAGTTCTCTTTCGCCCACTATCACCGCAAAGTCAACTTTTCGCCTGTCAGCGTCTTCCAAAGCCTTAGCCATCTTCCGCCCCATAACCTCAAACTCCACCGACACGCCCGCTTCCCTAAGCATTTGCGAAATTTTTAACGCTTCAACTTTCAGCTCTTGCTTCACGGGAATCACCACAGCGGTTTTCTCTCGCTGCTTTGACACGGCGATTTCCTGCATTTGCATCGCCAAGGCTATTCGGTCCAAACCATGTGCAACGCCCAAGGCTGGCGTTGATTCGCCTCCAAAAACTTCAATAAGCCTGTCATAACGTCCTCCGCCGCCCAAAGCTACGTCCAGCTCTGGCACATTCACTTCAAAAATCATGCCCGTGTAGTATTCGAGCCCTCTGCCAAAGCCTGGCTCCACGGTTTCGACTGGGCATCCGCTTTCGGTGACGAGTTTCAAGATTTCCCGTAAATTGTCAACGGCCGCTTCAGCCTCGGCATAGTCTTTCACGTGTGCTTTCATTTTCTCTACGGTTTCGAATGGGTTGCTGCTTTTGAACTGCACCAGTTCTTGAAGGGTTTCTCGGCATTTTTCCGGTGTTATAAGGTTGAAGGCTTCGTCGTATTCTTTCTTGTCCATCAGTTGCAGAATCGCGTTTTGAGTTTTGTCGTCAACGCTTTCTTGGCTGAGGATTCCTCTTATCACGCCGATGTGACCTATTTTGAAAGCGCAGTCATGCAAGCCCACGGCTTTCATTAAACTGTTGGTAAGCAGTACTGCTTCTGCGTCAGCCTCAGGATTGGTTGAGCCCATTAATTCAAAGTTTGATTGCCAAAACTCGCGGTATCGCCCGCGTTGAGGCTCGTCGTAGCGGTAAACGCTGCCCACGTTGAAAACCCTCAGCGGTTTCGGCTCGTTTTTCAAGGCGGTTGTGGCTAACCGCGCTATGGAAGCGGTGAATTCTGGGCGCAACGCTACGGTGCGGTCGCCTAAGTCTTTGAAGGTGAACATGCGCTGGCGGATTTCTTCGCCAGACTTGGCGCTTAACACCTCGTATGGTTCAACCAAGGGCGTTACGACTTCCTTGTAGCCGTAAAGCTGCGCGGTTTCTCTGGCTTTGCAGACGACGAAGTTTAGCGTTTCAGCTTCTTCAGGCAGCAAATCGCGCATTCCGCGGACAGGTTGAAAGGGTGGCATGTTTTTTC
>Ga0315552_1002424_pt1 | contig 11029 bp, 9 predicted proteins | sample SalMarSW160170MG_2_FD_203102 | JGI IMG/M metagenome (GOLD analysis project Ga0315552, IMG submission 203102) | Salt marsh sediment microbial communities from the Plum Island Ecosystem LTER, Massachusetts, United States - Salt Marsh Sediment SW1601-70 ...
CGAGTCCAAGATAGAGAGTATTATGGACACGGTTGCCTATGCTAATGAATTGGGGATTCCTAACGAGAACATCTGGGTTGACCCTATACTCCTTCCCATCAGTACCGCTGGAGAAGGACAGAGGTTCACTGTGATAAATCTAGAATTTATCAACATACTCGAAGATGTTTTGCCTGGGGTTAAATCCACGGTAGGGCTTTCCAATACGTCCAATGGTGTGCCAGACGAGCTTAGGCCGCTTCTTAACCGCACGTATATGGTCATGCTCGAGAGGAATAGGCTTTATTCTGCCATCGCTGACCCTTTGGATAAGGCGCTTATGAGCTTGGCCAGGGGAGAGATGCCGGAAATTGTCGAACTTATTTACAAGACCATGGATGGGGAAGACATAGACCTCTCTTCCCTATCTCAAAAAGCAATTGAGTATGTTAAGACGGCCAAGGTCCTTAAGGGAGAGACCTTGTACTCCGATGCCTGGCTTGAAAGTTAACACTCAGCTTGTCACCCTGAGTAATAGCGAAGGGTCTAGATTCTTCGCTCCGCTCAGAATGACAGGTGGGTTGTTTAAATAACCCTAGAAAGTCAAGGAGGGTAAGGAATGGAATATAAAGCACCAGTTGAAGCGCATACTGGGGTAGTTAGAGAGGTAACTATTGGTAAGGAAAAGAAGAGCTTGAAGATTGGGGGGGAGAATATCCTCCCCTTTCATTTTTTTGACCAGGGCTCAAATCCCAATCCAGCGAAATTTGCCCTGGAAGTTCTTGATATGGAGCCTCAAGATTGGCCAAAGCATCTAGTTGAGCCCTTTCAGGATGTAATTTCCGACCCGGTAAAATGGGCTAAGAAATGCCAGGACTTTGCTGTGGATGCCGTGTCACTTTTCCTTATAAGTACCGACCCGGCGGTCAAGGATGCTCCTGCTGACAAGGCAGCGGAATTGGCTAAAGCGGTAGCTGAGGCAATAAATTTGCCTTTGATTGTCTATGGTTCAGGGGATGAAAAGAAAGATGCTGAGGTTCTTTCCAAGGTTGCTGAAGCATGCGATGGAATGAACCTCCTTATAGGTCCCGTGATTAAGGAAAATTACGAATTAGTGGGCAAAGCAATTCTGAATCATGGGCACACGGCTATTGCCCAGACTCCTTTAGACATCAATTTGCTGAAGGAGTTAAATGTAAAGCTCAGCAAGTTTTTCCCCGTTGAAAAGATAGTTATCGATCCTGAATCCACAGCATTAGGCTATGGTATGGAATACAGCTTTTCTCTGATGGAAAGGGTGAAGCAGATTGGGATAATCACCAGGGATAATATGACAATGATGCCTATTATTGCCAATCTTGGTGGGGAGTGCTGGAAGACAAAACAGGCTAAGGAAAACAAGGAACAGGGATTGCTTTGGGAAGGAATAACAGCGCTGTCGCTTCTCCTGGCTGGGGCGAATATTATTGTCTTAAGGCATCCCGAGACCTTGAAATTAATAAAAGAAACGATAGAGACGAGGTAAAAAATGGCAGAAGTAAAAGAAATAACACGGAAATTAGCCGAAATTCACGAGAAGATAAAAGCGGAGATTCCCTGGGAGCCGGTAGGTCCTACCCCGATGCCGGAAATGCCTGACCTCAGACAATGGGACATGAGGCTATTGAAAACATATACGCCTTTTTACTCGCCATTCTGTGATTTGTGTTGCTTCTGTACCTACGGCAAATGTGATCTCAGTGAAGGAAAAAGAGGCGCCTGTGGTATTGATATAGCTACCCAACAAGCCAGGTTTATACTTCTCGCCTGCTTGATGGGATGTTCTGCTCACGCTGCTCATGGTGGGCACATTCTGGAGTTCTTGATTGAAAGGCACGGTGCAGATAAGAAGATAGACTTAGGAACATCTATCGAAGTGGAAGCACCGAATATAAGGACAGTTGTAGGTCTAAAGCCTGAGACTCTGGGGGACCTTCAAATAGCTCTAGAGTATGTCTTCAAGGAGATTGCTCATCTTCTTGATTCTTGCCATACGGGGCAAGAGGGAAGCGCTCTGGACTATGAATCCAAGGCATTGCATGCCAGCATGCTAGACCATGTAGGAATGGAAATAGCTGACATCGCTCAGATTGTGGGATTTGACTTCCCCACTTCCGTTGCCGATACACCTCTAGTTGACATGGGATGGGGTGCAATAGATAAGAGCAAGCCTGTGATCCTGGTATCGGGGCATAACCCGGCTACCTCGACGGTGGTAATTGACTACCTCAGGGAACACAACCTTGAAGACCAGGTGGAGGTCTGTGGCCTGTGCTGCACTGCACTGGAAACAACCAGGTATTCGGACAAAGCCAAGATAGTTGGTCCTCTTTCCCGCCAGCTTTTCTTCATGAGGGCAGGTATTGCCGATGTGATAATGACCGACGAGCAGTGCATTAGAACAGATACGCCTCAGGAAGCAGCCAAGGTGGGTTCAGCAATGATTGCATGCCTGGACAAGGCTATGTATGGACTTGAGGATGCCACAGAAATGGATACAGACGAGATAGTAAGACGTATGGTGGATAATAAGGAGCAGTTCGCCATCCTGGACTCCCCCAAGGCGGCCGAGGTGGCGGTTAGAGTTGCTATGAAAATCGCTCCCCAAAGAAACAAGGAATGGGTAGCGGAAAAAGAAGCCATAGAACTGGCTAAGAAGTGCACCCATTGTGGCATGTGTGAGCAGGTTTGTCCTAACCTCTTTAGTATTGGCGATGGTATAACCGAGGTCGCCAAAGGTAACTTTGACTTAATAAGGCAGCAATTCTTGAACTGTATTGGCTGCGGTAAATGTGAAGAGGAGTGTCCCAATGATGTTCCTATTTTTAAGATAATGCAGACAGCCGCGAGTATGGAGACCTGGAAATGCAGGGCTGGACGCGGTCCGGTTATGGATACCGAGATAAGGAACGTTGGTGCGCCTATAACTTTAGGCACAATCCCGGGAGTTGTTGCCCTAGTAGGTTGTTCTAACTACCCCGATATAGATGATATTGCCGACATGGTGGATGAGTTCGCCAGGAGGAAGTATATTGTGGTTCTCACAGGTTGTGCTGCCATGGTTGCCGGCATGAAAAAGGATAGTGATGGCTTGACAGTGTACGAAAAATACCCTCCCGATTTTGACGGCGGTGGCGTAGTAAACATTGGCTCCTGTGTCTCCAATGCTCATATCTCTGGAGCAGCAATGAAAATAGCTAATATCTTTGCTGCTCTTCCCTTGAGAGGCAACTACGAGGTCATGGCTGATTATGTCCTTAACAGGGTGGGCGCCTGCGGCGTAGCCTGGGGTGCCATGTCCCAGAAGGCGGCTTCCATCGGTACAGGGTTTAACAGGCTGGGTGTTCCTGTTGTTTTGGGACCTCATTCCTCCAAGTATAGAAGACTATTCCTCTCCAGGAAAGAAGAGGATGACTGGAAGGTTATGGATGCCAGAAAAAGAGAGATTGTGGATACGGTGGAGCCAGCACCTGAGCACCTGGCTTATGTATGTGAGACTAAAGAGAAAGCCATGCCCATGATTGCCAAGCTTTGTATAAGAAGAAACGATACACCTCAGGGAAGAGCGATAAAACTGAACCACTACATTTCCCTGTATAAGAAGTATATTGGAGCCGGTCTCCCTGAAGATATTCGCCTCTTTGTCCGCAGGGATGCTGATATACCGCTAGTCTATAAAAAGGAAGTACGGGCATACCTACAGGAAATCGGCTGGCAGCCCAGAGAGCCCATTGGATTGCCTACCCTCATTGGCACCTATCCTACTAAGGTTCCTGTGGATGCGGTGATACATTAAGAAAGGATAAGGAACTCGAGGAAGCAATACGAGAAAGGATGTGAAACATGATAGGAATTTCAGGGATAGTAAGTAAAATTGCAGATAAGTATCAAGGGGATAGGGACATGCTAATTCAAATCCTTTTGGATGTCCAGAGTGGTCTCGGTTGGCTTCCAAAAGAAGTGCTGACTGAGGTAAGCAAGCAGTTGGGAACCCCTCTCACTAGTGTATATCAAGTAGCAACATACTATAAGGCATTCAGTCTGGCTCCCAGGGGGCGGCACTTGGTTAGAATATGTATGGGAACTGCCTGTCAGGTTCGTGGCTCGCCACTTATCCGTGATAGAGTGCAGCAACTCCTCGACATCGAGCCTGGGGAGACAAGCCCGGATATGAAGTTTAGTTTGGAAACGGTGAACTGCCTTGGCTGCTGCGCTAAGGGGCCGGTAATAACAGTTGATGATGCATATTACGGTCCCTTGGGAGTTTCCGATGTAGAAAAGGTTCTTGAGAAATATGGCTAAGGAGGCATTATGGCGCGAATAAACTCTTTTGCAGAATTAGAAAAACTAAGGCAAGAGATAAAGGGAAGAAGGGATCCCAATAAACCTTGTATTACCCTCTGCTCTGGGACTGCTTGTTATGCTTCTGCCAGTGAGAGCGTTAATGGAGCTCTGGGAAGAGAGCTTGACAGCCAGGGATTGAAGGACGAAATAGGTCTCAGGAGGACAGGATGTCATGGATTTTGTGAAAAGGGGCCGTTAGTCGTTATTTACCCCGAGGAGACATGTTACATCAATGTACAGCCCGAAGACGCTGCTGAAATCGTCCAGGGTGTAAAAGAGAAAAAAATTGTTGAGCGATTGCTTTATAGTGATCCCGTCACCGGGGAAAAGATAGTGCATGAATCAGAGATACCATTTTATAAAAATCAGCAAAGGCTTGTCTTTGGACCAAACAGATGGATCGATCCGAAGAGTATTGAGGATTACCTCTACATAAATGGGTATAGTGCTCTGTCCAAAGCTCTCTCCCAGATGACACCGGACCAGGTTCTAGAGGAAATAAAGAGGGCGAATTTAAGGGGAAGAGGAGGGGGAGGATTCCCCGCGGGTAGGAAATGGGAGGAGACTAAAAATGCCCCCGGGGAACCTAAGTATGTCGTAGTCAACTGCGATGAGGGAGACCCCGGTGCTTACATGGACAGGTCGCTCATGGAAGGAAATCCGCACAGCGTCATTGAGGGACTAATCATTGGAGCTTATGCTATAGGTTCTCACAAAGGTTTCGTCTATGTGCGTCAGGAATATCCTCTGGCGGTAGAAAACCTAAATCTAGCCTTGGAGCAGGCTGAGGAATATGGATTGTTGGGTGAAAATATTCTGGGCTCAGGGTTTGATTTTAGTGTTAAAGTTCATCGTGGTGCTGGGGCGTTTGTCTCCGGCGAATCGAGCGCGCTGATGATAGCTATGGAAGGAAAAGCTGGCGAACCCAGGATGAAATATATCCATATGTCGCAGAGAGGTTATAAAGAAAAACCTTCTTGCTTGAACAATGTTGAGACTTGGGCAACAGTTCCCTTTATTATCAATAAAGGCTCAGATTGGTTTAATTCTATAGGAACGGAAGGAAGTAAGGGAACGAAGATTTTTTCCTTAGTAGGCAAAGTTAACAATACTGGGCTAGTAGAAGTTCCTATGGGCATGACCCTGAGACAAATAATCTACGATATTGGGGGAGGGATCCCCAAAGGGAGGAAATTTAAGGGGGTCCAAACTGGTGGCCCTTCGGGAGGAATCATCCCGGAGCGATATCTAGATACCCCGATCGACTTTGATGAACTGACTAAAATCGGCTCTATGATGGGGTCTGGTGGGATGATAGTGATGGATGAAGACACCTGCATGGTGGATATGGCAAGATATTTTGTTGACTTCTGTTGCGAAGAATCCTGTGGGAAATGCATTCCCTGCCGTGAAGGATTAAGGGTGCTCTCGGGGATTCTGACTAATATCTGTGAGGGCGAAGGGAAAGAGGAAGAATTGCAGACTCTGGAGCGTGTAGCTGAGGTAATGAAGGATGCTTCGCTTTGTGCCCTTGGTGCCACAGCTGCCAATCCCGTCCTCACAACCTTAAGGTATTTCAGAGATGAATATGAAGCTCATATAAAAGATAAGCGGTGCCCAGCCAAAGTCTGTAAGAACTTAATCAATTACTATATTGATCCCGAGAAATGCGGAGCTTGTATGATTTGCCTTCGGAATTGCCCTACTGGAGCTGTCCAGGGAGGAAAGAATTTAGTGCACTGGATAGAGCAAGACAAATGCATAAAATGTGGCATATGCTATCAGGTATGCCCTGAGCGTTTTAGCGCAGTGGAGAAGCTTTCCGGGGAACCTGTCCCTGCACCAGTTCCAGGAAGAGAAGTAGTTCGTAAAAAGGAGTAAAAAATGGGGAATCTTATAAGCTTAGAAATAGACGGGAAAGAGGTAAAGGCAAGGGAAGGTATGACTGTTCTAGAAGCAGCTAAAGAAGCGGGCATCGAGATACCAACGCTTTGCTATCACGAGAAACTGGAACCTTATGGCGCTTGCCGAATTTGCTGTGTAGAGGTAGAAAAAGGAGGAAGAACTCAAGTGGTAGCCTCATGTGGTTATCCAGTGGAAGAAGGGGTGAAGGTAAAAACCCGCTCTAAAAGAATAGATCAAATAAGGAAAACAATTATCGAACTGATTGCTCCCTCCCTGTCTGATGTAGGAGTTGTTGGGAAGTTGAGAGAGCTAGCTGACGAATATGGGGCTGATACCTCCATTTTTATGTCCACCTTTAAGGCAACTCCAACCAGATGTATTCTTTGTGGCCAATGTGTGCGTTATTGCTCTGAGGTTGTGGCGGCAAATGCTATTGGATTTGTGGGAAGGGGGGTGGAGCGCCGGGTGGTTTTCTTACCTGAAAGGGCTTCTCGTTTCTGTCCTACTTGTCGTGAGTGCTATGATGTCTGCCCTACAGGTAAAATTGCAGCAGAAACAGACGGGAGCATCTTTCCTGAATTCTCAATTGATGACTTCCTCTCGGGAAAGATGTGAATTAAAAGGAGGAGATTGGAATGGTAATACCGCTTCATCGAGTTAACATTTTCACCGGGACAAAATCTGGCATTGCAATAGATAGTGCTCAAGAATACGCGGACTTGATTCACAGAGCCAAAAGGCCCCTTCTTGTAGTTGGTCCTCTATTGCTGGCCTCTCTGCCTGACGGAAAACTCCTTTTGGAGTATGCCTTGGACATAGCTAAAGCGGCTGGTATTCCAATATGTGCGACGGCCCAGACTAAGGGAAAGGTGGTGGAGCTTGGGGTGAAGCCAGATAGCGTCTATGATGTCGTCGAGATAGTAAATGCTCTTAAAGACCCTGACTGGCAGGGAGTTAAGAAGGAGGGAAACCATGACCTGGTGATTTTCTTCGGCATAAGGTCGGATCTTGGTAACCAAAGCCTTTCTACACTCAAACACTTTGCACCTCATTTAAAGACTATGACGCTGTGCAAGTATTACTTCCCCCATGCCAATTACTCACTCCCTAATTTCAAGAAGGATGCGAAGTGGCAGGAGTTCTTAGAAAGCTTGATAGCCAATTTAAAGAAAGGAGAGTAAAGGAAAATGGAAGGCGAATTTCATGTAGATATGGGACCACAGTATGAAGGAGAGGTGATAAGAAAGCAAGACCTCTACATCGAGTTCGGTGGGCCAAAAGCAGCACATAAGTTTGAATTAGCAACAGTTAAGAGCCCTGATGAAATAGAGAATGAGAAAGTAGAAATTATTGGCCCAGACATAGGTGATTTGAAACCTTATGATGCAGAGAAAGGCGGTGGTAGCTATCCTATTGCCATTCTGGTAGACGTTGCCGGAAGTGAATTGGACAAGGATGCCGAAGCAATCATTGAGAGAAGAATTCACATGTTCACCAATATGACTGAGGGCTGGTATCATATGAATCAGAGGCAGGATGTATGGATGAGGATGAATAAAGACTGCTATAAAAAGGGCTTTAATTCCCTGCGGGAATTGGGAGAAATTTATATCTTGCTTTATACATCAGAGATGTCAATCATCGAGAGCATCCAAGTCACTATTATCACCGATGAAAAAAAGATAGAGGAGCTTCTTCCCCACGCTTTGGAAGTTTATGCTGCCAGGGATGAGCGGGCAAGGACATTGAATGATGAGGATGTGGATACTTTCTACGGCTGCGTTCTATGCCAGAGCTTTGCCCCGACCCATATTTCCATCATAACTCCAAATAGAATTGCCAACTGTGGAGCGATAAACTGGTTTGACGGCAGAGCTGCTGCCAAGATTGACCCGGATGGGCCCATATTTGCCATACCAAAGGGGGAGCTTATAGATGCTATAAAGGGTGAATATTCAGGAGCGAATGCAGTTGAAGCTGAAAAGTCTCTGGGAACCTACGATAGAGTTTATCTCTATAGTGCATTTGAGCACCCCCATACATCTTGTGGCTGTTTCGAAGCAATTGTATATTACATTCCTGAAGCGGATGCCTTTGGAGTAGTGCACAGAGACTTCAAGGGTGAAACTGTAGTAGGAGAAACATTTTCCCACATGGCCGGTGAAACTTCGGGAGGAAAACAAATAGAAGGAAGATTGGGAACTGGACTGGAGCAACTAAGGTCTCCTAAATTCATCCAGGCGGACGGTGGCCTGGCCAGAATAGTGTGGATGCCCAAGGAGATAAAGGAAAGGTTTAAAGATGTCCTGGAAGCGAAAGGACTCTACGATAAAATAGCCACAGAGGAAGACGTTAAAAACGTGGATGAGCTTCCAGAGTTCTTAGAAAAGGTGGGGCATCCTTGGATAAAAGGGGAAGTAGAGCTTCCAACGTAAAAGGAGAAAATACAAAATTCAAACTGTTTTGAGCTTTTGAAATTTGAATTTGGAGATTGTTTAGAGTTTAGAGCTTAAGATTTAGAGTTTGACTAACGAGGAGGTTTGCTATGCCAGTTGCAGGTTCTGAGATTGTAAAGTTGCTTCCTGGAAGGAGACCGTGTAAGGACTGTGGCTTCCCTACTTGTTTTGCTTTTGCCATGAAGCTAGCGTCGGGTGGAGCTACTGTGGACAAATGTCCTTACCTCTCCGAAGAGACGAAAGCCAAGCTGCTGGATCTTCTGGCACCACCTATAAAACTTGTTACCATAGGCTCTGGGGAGAACGCTGTCAAAATCGGGAATGAAGAAGTGATATACCGTCATGAAAAAACCTTTATCCATTCGCCAGGTATTGCCCTCCTTATCTCAGACAAGGAAGACAATGCCAAAATTGAGGAGAACATAAAGAAGATAAAGGAATTGCAATTCCCCTGGGTCGGCGTAAATCTAAAGGCAGACCTTTTGGCACTCTATTTTGAATCGGGGGACAGGGCCAAGTTTTTGGCTTTGGTGAAGAAGGTTTATGATTCAACAGACCTGGGGATGGTCTTAATCTCAGAAGATATGGATGCCTTATTTGCTGCACGGGATATATGCGCGGATAGACATCCACTTATTTACCCCATAACGAAGGAAAACATTGATGAGGCTATTCCAAAGATTAAGGAGAACCTTACTCCTGTTGGCCTTCGTGGAGGTAGTACCGAGGAGATTGTTCCTCTAACTACCAAGTTAAAAGATGCTGGGATTGAGGAAGTGGTTTTAGACCCTGGTTCTAAAAATTTGCTGGAGGCAATAAGAGACCAAACTTCTATCAGAAGGGCAGCGCTAAAGCAAGGTTTCAAGCCTCTTGGCTATCCCACTATTGGCTTTCCTTGCTTCATGGTCAAAGATGCGCTGAAGGAAATGCTAATAGGCTCGACATTTGTAAATAAATGGGCCGGAATTATTGTCTTTTCTGATTTCGACCAACGCTCCCTGCTTCCTCTTCTAGTGCAACGGCTTAATATCTATACCGATCCTCGTTTTCCCATGGCGGTAGAAGAGAAGTATTATGAAGTGGGGGAACCTGACGAATCCTCCCCGGTACTCGTCACTTCAAATTGGGCTTTGACCTACTTCCTTGTCTCATCGGCTGTCGAGGCTACCAAGGTTCCCGCCTACGTTTGTGTTAAGGACTCGGAAGGACTCGGTGTCCTAACTGCCTGGGCAGCAGGTAAGTTTAGCGGTGATTCAATAGGAGCATTTATCAAGAAATGTGGCATTGAGGATAAAGTGAAACATAGAAAGATAGTTATCCCGGGGAAAGTGGCCAGAATCAAAGGCGAGCTGGAAGATGCTTTGAACCTCGAATGGGAGATAATAATTGGGCCCCGGGAAACGACTGGAATAGGGGCCTTCCTTCCTGGATTTTCCAAGCAACTTAAGGAATGATTACAGAGGAGCAAACTAACCAGGCAGTAGCTGAGATTTTAAGCTCGCATAAAAAGGAGAAAAAAAATTTAATCCCGCTATTGCAAGAGGTTCAGACAAAGCTGGGGTATCTCCCCAAGAAAACGATGCAAGAAATTGCTGACTTCTTGGAGATGCCAGAGGTTGAGGTTTGGGGGGTTGCTACCTTTTATAACCAGTTCCGCTTTGTTCCGTTAGGAAAATACCACACCATGGTTTGTATGGGGACTGCCTGTCACTTGGCAGGTGGTAGACTTATTTTGGAGGCCCTGGAGCGTGAGTTAGATATCAAGGTAGGCGAGACTGACGAAGATGGTAACTTTAGCTTGGAAAGGGTCGCTTGTATCGGGTGTTGCATGCTGGCTCCCGTCATAGTAATAAAGGATAAAATTCATCCTAAGATAACGCCTTTCAAGGTGGAAGAAGTGTTGGCCTCGTATAAGCAAGACACTCAGAAAGAGAAGAGTTGAGGCAGAGTCCCTATCCCTTATCTATCTCTGTTTCTATCTTGTGTTTAACGTGACTTTCGAGGAAATTAATAATAGAGCGAAGTCGGAATGGGCAGCTCTGCAGAAGGGCAGCTACATTCTTGTTGGCACGGCTACTTGTGGTCGGGCTGCCGGCGCCTTGGATGTAGTTGATGCCTTTAATAGGGAGCTAACGCGGAGAGGTCTGGAAGTCCCGATTATTCAGGTTGGCTGCATAGAGCTATGCTATGCCGATCCCCTGGTTACTATATGTAAGCCTGATTCTCTTCGCGTCGTGTATCACAATGTAACTCCGGAGACTGTATCCCGCCTTGTGGAAGGCTATATTGTGGGCGATGACCCTTGC
>Ga0315552_1002427_pt1 | contig 11024 bp, 8 predicted proteins | sample SalMarSW160170MG_2_FD_203102 | JGI IMG/M metagenome (GOLD analysis project Ga0315552, IMG submission 203102) | Salt marsh sediment microbial communities from the Plum Island Ecosystem LTER, Massachusetts, United States - Salt Marsh Sediment SW1601-70 ...
GCAGGAAAATTGTTCCGAAATAGAGAAGTGCCACAAGCATACCCACGATCAGAAGAAACAGACCGATCGTCATACTTACGGTCAGGATAATGCCAATGATTAGGATAATTAACAGGTAGGGAAGGGCAAATCTTTTAATTGCCTCTCCAAATAGGGAGGAGTGACTCATTTCGGGATCAATATACTGATATATAATAAAATAATGAATGAATAGATAGAGGAGGGAATACCCGATAAATAGCACAAGAAGGAACAAAAAAAGTTTACCAAGCAAACCTCCCACTTGCTCAGGATTATTGACAAAATCATAGGTAAAAGAATCCTTAAGGTTCGTTGCAAACAACAACATGCTCATCAGCACAATTCCTAAAAAACTATACAGGAAGAGCCAACCGAAATGTTTCTTATAAATCTGAAATGTTTGTGTGAATAGAGCCTCAAAGTCCATCGGCTGATACAGGGGATGATTCTGATAATTTTCCATGCGTGGCATTTGATTGGTGATAGTAGGATATAAAACCGCATAAAATTACAAAAATTTTAATACCGGAGAGAGAATGTTTTTAACTTTACCATATTCAACCTGCTGGATCAATCCATGAAGCAGTATGATGATCCCATGGACCTGAGCCTGGAATACTGAGGTAAAGCCTGGATATTTGTCGATGAAATAGTCGTTAAATAAAATAATAGACACTTATATAAACCAAAGAATATGAAAAAAATTTGTTACTCCTTATCACTGCTTATGTTCTTAAACCTCTCCGGATTCAGCCAGAAAAAATTAACAACCGAAACGGAAAAAGAAAAAACGGAACGCATGGCCTGGTGGATCCATGACCGTTTTGGGATGTTTATTCACTGGGGTTTATACGCCCTGCCTGCACGGCATGAATGGGTTAAAACCCGCGAACAAATCCCCGAGGAAGAATACCAGAAATATTTTGACCGGTTCAATCCCGATCTGTTCAAACCCGCTGACTGGGCGAAAATGGCGAAAGAAGCAGGAATGAAGTATGCAGTCATTACATCCAAACACCATGAGGGATTCTGTATGTTTGATTCTGAATTTACAGAGTATAAGGTTACCAATACGCCGTATGGCAAAGATATCATCAAAGAATGGGTGGATGCTTTTCGTGCCGAAGGATTAAAAATTGGTTTTTATTATAGCCTGATCGATTGGCATCACCCGGACTATACTGTAGACCGAATTCATCCCTTACGACCTTCAACAGATGAAGAGTATCTTGAGATTAACAGGGACCGGGATATGAATCTCTACAGGAAGTACCTGCATAACCAGGTTCGGGAAATCCTTACAAAATATGGAAAAATAGACATCCTGTGGCTTGACTATTCCTTTCCTGGCAAGCATGGAAAGGACAGGAATGACTGGAATTCGGAGGAACTTTTGAAAATGGTCCGTCAATTGCAACCTGATATCATACTCAATGACCGGATGGATCTGAAAGATTATGAGGATGGATGGGACTTCACCACACCTGAGCAGTTCAAGGTTCCAGCATGGCCGGAAGTGAACGGGAAAAGGGTCCCCTGGGAAACCTGCCAGACATTTTCCGGTTCGTGGGGTTATTACCGGGATGAACATACATGGAAAGACACCAAACAGTTGCTTGTTTTGCTGATCGAATCGGTAAGTAAAGGGGGAAATTTGTTGCTGAATGTTGGGCCAACGGGACGGGGAACGTTTGATCACCGGGCGCAGGCTGAGCTGGCATCGATGGGAGAGTGGATGAAGGTTAACAGCCGTTCGATCTATGGTTGTACCCAGGCTCCCGAAGAATTCGAAATTCCGGATCATACCCTGCTGACCTATAATCCGGATACGAAACGGTTATATATACACCTGCTTGATTATCCCCTGCAAAACTTTATGCTTCCCGGGTATAGAGGAAAAGTTAAGTATGCTCAGTTCCTGCACGATGCCTCGGAAATTAAAGTGACCGAACCTCACGGATACTGGATTGAACAGGAGGTGGGGGAGGATGATATTAACCTCTCCCTGCCCGTAAACAAACCAAATGTGGAGATCCCGGTAATTGAGGTGTTTCTGGAGGATAAGTAACACGCACGGTCCGACCGATTTTTTCGGTCTGACCGATTGGAGGACACCCGATCCGTCAGACCCTGAATGGGTCAGACGGTATGTCGTAACAAACACAATATAAAAGTCCTTTTATGCACTTTAAGGAAGGTTATATCTACCATCTTTATAATAGGGGAATTAATCATCAAAAAGTATTCTTTTCGGATGCTAACTACACCTATTTTATTGATAAGGTGAAATATGAAATTGTTCCCATCAGTGATATTCTTGCTTATTGCCTGCTCCCAAATCATTTTCACTTTTTAATTCATGCCAATAAGGAATCTTGCAAACCTTACCAGACTCGATCCGGGAATTTCCTTAATGCACAAAACCTGTCAAAAAAGTTTGGATTGCTTTTAAGTTCGTATTCACAGGGGATTAATAGAAGAAGGAGTAGAACTGGAAACTTATTTCAACAAAGAACAAAAGCTAAATGTTTAAACCTGGAATTTAGTAAAAATGATTATCTGAGGATTTGTTTTTTATATATTCATCAAAATCCATTAGTAGCCGGATTAACAAATAAATTAGAAGATTGGCCTTATTCTTCATTTATTGAATATTTAAGCAAGTCGAATAATGGCTTATGTAATCAAGAATTGACAAAAGAAATAATACATCTTGATTGGAATAATTTTTATGAACAATCAAAATACATCTTAGATAATAAGGAAATAATAGGAATATTTTGAGATTAGAGGACATTCGATCCGTCAGACCCTAGATGGGTCAGACGGTACAAGGTTAACAAGGACGGTCTGACCGGTTTTTCCGGTCTGACCGATGGGTATGCATGATTACCCCATCCGTCAGACCCTAAATGGGTCAGACGGTACAAGGGTTAACCAAATCTAAACAGATCGATATGGCAAAAATCTATTATGTTGGCGACTGGGCTGTAATGACCGGTCCCGTATATGCTGAATCACCGTTCAATTTCGAATACAAGGGCCTTGAACTGTTTAATTACGGGAAATGGCTGAAAGATGCCCTGGAGAGTACGAAGGAGCATGAAGTGGCTTCCATTCCCACATGGGATTTCTATAAACTTGGACCCGGTGAATATGAGAAGATCCTGACTGATTATGATGTGTTGATCTTTAGTGATATAGAAGCAAAAAATTTCCAGCTCAATCCCAGTTTTTTCGACCGAAAGCAGTTTGGAACAAAAATTCTAACCTTTCCTGACCGGATTCGACTTACGATTGAAGCAGTAAAGGACGGAAAGGGTGTGATGTTCCTTGGAGGATGGCTTTCATTTACCGGTGAGGTGGGTAAAGGAGGGTGGGGCAGAACCGCACTGAAAGATATTTTACCGGTTGAATGCATGGAATATGAAGACCTGGTTGAAAGCACTGAAGGATTTACTGCAAAAGTATCGAAGAAAGCGAATGAACTTTTTGGTACTATTAACTGGGAAACGTTTCCCCCCATCCTGGGTTACAATAAAACACTACCCAGGAAAGAGGGTAAGGTTCTGGTAACACTCAAAGAAACGGGTGATCCCCTTGTAGCACTCGGACAGGTTGGAGAAGGCAAAGTGCTGGCTTATACATCTGATCCTGCACCGCACTGGGGGTGTAATTTCGTGTTCTGGAACCACTATAATGAGTTCTGGCTGAAATGTACTGATCTTCTCCTTCCAGGAAAATAGAACAGGACGTATAGCTAACTTATAATTAAGATAACCATACGGAAATCTTCACAAAAGAAAAATATGAAATCAAATCGAAGTGATTTTAAAGAGTTGTTGTATAAAGTCTTGCCTGAACAGGTAGCCATGTTAAAGTCTTACCTGACCGGGATCAGATCTGTTCTCGATATTGGAACCGGATCATCCATTTCCATTCATTTTTTTGCAAGGGAGTTCCCTGAAATAGCGTTTGTCACCGTGGATATTGCAGATATGAGACAGGAGAAGGAATTGCCTTTCATCCTGTATGACGGGGAAAAATTACCGTTTGATGATAACTCATTTGATATAACTGTTTTAAATGAGGTTTTGCATCATACTGAAGATCCTGAACCTGTTCTTAGGGAAGCTATACGGGTTGGGAGAGCTGTTTTTGTAGTCGAACACTTCCCAAAACCGGGAGTGACAACCGATCAGTTGTGGGAAGAAGAGATGGCTACACTGAAAGCCCTCAAACTGGAGTGCTCAAACTATAAACCATTTAGCAGGAGCTCACTGTTCCGCCTGTTTGATAAGCTGAATCTCAACATTGAAGATAGGATAAAAATACCCTACCATGGTAAAAGAGAAATAGAAAAATACTTCTTTAAACTTACGGATAAGTGATCTTTCTGAAGTGGTCATTATAACGATGATTTATATCACTGCAGCTATTACCCTACTCAGTCAATAAAAACCAGCCATGCAAAACATCTTTGTTCACAAACGCTTTTCTACAAATCCATTGGGTACCAGATACTGTGCGTCTTTAATGATTTGTATTCCCCTCTTTCTTATGGCTACAAGCTCTTGTAAGACACGCCTGGACAATTCCCCGGGTCCACCGAATATTGTTTATATACTGGCTGATGACCTGGGGTATGGAGATCTTTCCTGTTTGAATCAGGATGCTGCCTGGAAGACGCCTTCGATGGATGAGATTGCTGCTCAGGGTATGATTTTCACGGATGCTCATTCCGGATCAGCTCTCTGTACCCCCACCCGTTATGGTATCATTACCGGAAGGTATTCCTGGCGTTCGATGCTTAAAAGCGGGGTAACCTGGAGCTGGGATAAACCCATCATTGAACCGGGCAGAACAACGATAGCCTCATTGTTGAAGGAAAATGGATACACCACAGCCTGCATTGGTAAATGGCACCTGGGATTGGGATGGCAGATGCAGGATGATCAACCGGATAGCATTGATTTCTCCAAACCGGTTACCGGTGGACCCATTGAACTGGGATTTGATTATTTCTATGGTATTACAGCCTCTCTCGATATTCCACCTTATGTCTATATTGAAAATGACAGACCGACCACCATCCCAGCAAGATTTACCGTTAGCAGAGATAAATACGGATGGTGGCGTTGGGGACATACCGGGGATGATTTTATCCACCAACAGGTGCTTCCTCATCTGACAGAAAAGGCAGTACAGTATATTGAGGATCACCTGGCTGAAAACAGTGAGAAACCGTTTTTTCTCTACTTTGCCTTACCGGCACCGCACACGCCAATCCTGCCTTCTGAAGAATTCCAGGGCATTACAGGCACCAACCCATATGGCGATTTTGTAGTTCAAGTGGATTGGTCTGTTGGGAAGGTGATGGAAGTTCTGAAGAAGCATGGATTGACCGAAAATACCCTGGTAATTGTTACCAGTGATAATGGTTGCTCTCCCGAGGCGGATTATGAGGAATTGGCTATGTTCGGACACAATCCAAGCTATGTTTTCAGGGGGCACAAGGCGGATATTTTTGAAGGGGGACACCGGATGCCTTTCGTGGTCAGGTGGCCTGAAAAGATCAGCCCGGGAACATCCAGTGGTCAAACCATCTGCTTAACCGACCTGATGGCCACTTGTGCTGCAATCCTGGATTATAAGCTGCCTCCAGAAGCCGGTGTAGACAGTTATAACCTGTTACCGGTATTTTCTGGTGAAGAGGATGATCCGATCCGTGAAGCAACCGTACACCACTCCGCCAACGGCAGTTTTGCTATTCGTAAGGGCAAATGGAAACTGATCCTTTGTCCCGGGTCCGGCGGATGGAGCTATCCCCGGCCGGGAGTGGATGATATGATCGGTTTACCGGATATCCAGCTGTATGATATGGAACGTGATCGCTCTGAAACAACCAACCTTGAGGATGAGTTCCCGGACGTTGTGGAAGAGTTAAAATCCCTTCTGGTGAAATACATTGAAGAGGGGAGAAGCACCCCGGGACCGCCCCAGCCTTACGTCGATCAGGAACACTGGCCCGGCCTGGAGTGGATGGAGAGGAACTGAATAGACCCGTCAGGGTCTCAAAGACCTGACGGTGTCTTAAAACAAATTGCTGGTAGAATTCAACTATTTATCCATATCAATTTGCAATTCCTTTAGAACACTTGTTTCTTGATTTTGCCCATGATAATTTAGAAATCCATCAAAATCTTTAAACCATTCTATTACTTCATCATAGTTAAAGAAAGACTTTTGATTCGATGAGATTTCACGATAGGAACTCCATGGATACGAATTTAAATCACTGACAAAACCGTGATGAATTGGATTCGCATGAATGTAAAATACAAGGATTTTGAAATATTCTTCATGCTTTATTTCGATCCGTTTAAATGATCGCTCAAATAAAGTCCCTGTTCTACTGTACTTCTTATTAAAAGCTTTTGCATAGGCGTTGAAAAGGTGTCCAAATTGTCTCTCAGGAACAGGTTTGCGTCTCTTATCTGAGACACCGTCAGGTTTAATAAACCCTGACGGGTCTTTCTTCTCCGAAAAAACCTGACAGGGTCTAGCAGACCTGTCAGTGTTTTTAAGTTTAGGCGGCAAAAATTTTATTTCGGTTTCATTCTTAATCCTTACAAGAAAGTGAAAATGATTCTTCATTAGAACCCAGGCATACGTATCAGCAATCAGTGAAACATATTTATCATATAATGTAAGAAAATGTTTATAATTAGAGGACTCTTTGAATATATCACATTTGTTGACACCCCTGTTGTATATATGATAATACTTTCCGAATTCTAATGGGGCTCTTTGAATCATGTTATGTATTTTTGTATTCAAATAATTTTGGTGACCAATTACAAACTAAACGTATACGTATATTTCACAAGGAAAGTCCGGTTGCCGGTTCTGGGTTTTACCGGATCTTCCTGGTCGAGCAGTGTATTGGTCCCTTCGTTGTAAACGATATAGAAATCATTTCCTTCCCGTGGATTGTATCGCAGTCGAAAGTTAGAAATAATGGTCTTGATCTCGCTGTTGTATTGAATGAAAGCGCTGGCAGAAAGTTTTGTGCTGAACATATAAAGCAATTTCAGTTGTCCGATGTGCCCCAGGTACTCCTGGTTGCGTTTTTTAAAATCCAACCGGTTTATCTGGTACATTCCACTGAGAGCGATACTTGAATTGATATTCCATGTCGGGGTTAAGGTGAGGGAGAACCGGATTCCGTCATAAAACTGACCCAGTTCAAACTGTCCCAGGGTATAAAAACTTCGGGACATGGGCGTCATCAGAAATCCCATGGCTGAAAAAAATTCGTATTTTCCTATCGGAATAATAGCTTCTTCAGAAAACTCAAACTCTTCATCCACATCCTCCAGGTTATAACTCAGTGAGAGGCGTCCCTGCATCATACTTTTTGTCGTGAAGCTCCAGGCGGGTCCATATCTTGCCGATTCAAGGGATCCATCCTCCACCCTGTAAAAATTCATAGCACCGACTTGAAAACTATGGGAATACAACCTTGAGTTTTCACCCGGAAGCCAGCCGTATTGAAGTTGAACGCGGTACATGTAATAATCTTCTCTCATCTCGAAGCCCATACCGGGATTGAATTCTTCCCCTGCCCAGGAGAAGGAAAAATCATATCCGAATCCTTCCTGCGATCGCCGTTCCCAGCTGAACCTGACTCTTGATGGTTTCATTGAGGCAATGGTGTTGGTGCTATCGGTTTCGAAGCTTTGTGCCCATTTGACATCGAGGTAATCATCTCCAAACAAACGAAAAATGCCGTCCAGTCCATAGGCGATGTTATAGGCACCATCCATACCCAATCGGGAGGTATAGATCCCGCCGATATAGCTGTAAGGATTGATCACCTGTCTTCTTAATCGGAGGACTCCGAAATTTTCGGATGCTACCGTATCGAAGGGTGCTGTCTGCATATCCAGGAATCCAAGATCCCATTTACCTGCCCTGCCATAGACCCGCAGTCCGCCATATATTCTCACCGGTAGAAGCTCTTCATCTTCATTCTCAAAGAGACCGATCCTCCGGCTGTAGAACAGATTGCTCGGACCACCGAAGCTAAAGCTGAAAATGCTGGACCGTTCCTGGAAGAATAGTCTTTTCTCAGGGAAGAAGAGCGAAAACCGGCTTAGGTTTACCTGCTGGTCATCCGCCTCGACCTGTGCAAAATCGGTATTTAACGTAAGGTCAAGTGTGAGGTTACTCGTGAGTCCGTATTTGATATCCAAACCTGCTTCGATGCTGGGTTCACTCTCTTTGATGTATTCCGTTTCTTCATTGTTCAGGTCATTGTTCAAGGTATAGCCCGCGAGGGCATAGGGAGCAATGTACAACGGTTTTTTTGCCCGAATATCTTCAAAAAGAACTTTCTGGGTCTGGGAAGGTTTCATCATAGCAAAATCACCATATTTCGGATGGATTGCCGGGAATATGATCGTTTCGTTCTTATGGGGTATCCACCGCCAGACCGTTATTCCCATGATGGCACTTCCGCCGTTATCCTGAAACCGGATGCTGGATATGGGTATGCGGATCTCTGCAAACCACCCCTCATCATTGACAACCGTCTCTACATCCCAGAAAGTATTCCAGCTGTCGTTAAATGGCATATGTTCTATCATGCCTTCAGCATCATTGAATATGGTCATGTCTGCCCGCAGTCCGGATGGTGTGGTGGAAAACGCAATCGCGTTTTCGTTATCGTTGAAATTATCAATGATGATCCCAAAACCATCGCTGTTTCCTCCAAACTCATCTCTTTTTTTTGTATTATCCTGTATTTCTGAAGGGTTCTTGTCGTACATTCTACCGGAAAGAAGCAGGTATTGATCGTTGTAACACAATCTGATCTCAGTTTTCTCAGTGGGTTCATTGCCGTGAACCGGTTGGAACATAACTACAGGAAAAGGATCCACCTCATCCCAGAACGGTTCATCCGGAATGCCATCAAACACCAATTCTCCATCCGTTTTCGGGATGATGATTTCCTCCTGTGCTGATACGGAATACCAACAAAAGACAAGAAGAGAAAATGGAATGATACTATATTTTTTGTGTACCAATTTCACCCTGTTGAACAGGATATTGTTCGATCTCTTATTCCAAAAATGCTAAGATAGAAATTTTTTTATCCTCTCTGGACTGAGTGGCATAAATCATAACCGTGACAGATTGAATTTATTTCACGATGATCTTTGGTAATATTCGAGGAAATAGCTATAAATTTGCACATCCTTTTCAACCGGTTCTTTGAAGGAGTACGGTTTAACCAAAGGATATACAAACGCTTTTCATGATACATGCTAAATGAACGAACTTACATCAGGCTCAAATGGAAGCGACACATCGTTCGCCCTGATCGATGGTGTTGCCCCGGCAGATCTGAATATTTCCAGAGAAACTGAGGAGCTCAGGAAAATTGTTGGGGATGAGATGAACTCACAGTTAGAGCGTCTGGCAGCATATGAAGATATCATGAATATTGAAGTGGGAGACACATCACTCACAAGAGCCAGAAATATTGAACGTGAAGCAGGTTTACGGCAGATCTATCTGAAGTTTGAAGGAGGGAATCCAACCGGGACTCAGAAGGACCGGATAGCCTTTGCTCAGTGCCTGGATGCATTGCGGAGGGGATATGACACCATCACTGTGGCAACCTGTGGGAATTATGGCGTAGCTATTGCTTTGGCGGCGTACCTGGCAAATTTACGATGTGTTGTGTATATACCCGAAAGCTACCATACACGACGGATCACCGAAATGATCAAACTTGGAGCGGAGATCAGGCGATCCCCGGGGGATTATGAAAATGCAGTAGCTGTTTCTATCAATATTGCAATCGAGAAGGAATATTATGATGCCAATCCGGGTGGTGCAAATAAGCATCTTCAGTTTATCGCCTATGCTGAAATTGCCAATGAGATCTATGATACTATTCGTGATGCACCGAAGGTTATATCCGTTCCTGTATCCAACGGGACTCTGCTTGCCGGGATATACCGGGGATTCACCACACTGTACAAGAGGGGAAAAACCTCACGTATTCCCAAAATGGTTGCCGGATCGGCATTCAAGAAAAATCCCATCATTCTCTCCTATAAGCGAAACCTGGAAAGTTGTGAAGACATCAAACCGGAGGCCATAAAAGAGACCCTGGTCAATGAACCCCTGATCAACTGGCATTCCCTGGATGGGGATGAAGCACTGATAGCCATCCGTGAGTCCGGAGGTTGGGCAGATGATATCAGTGACTCAAAACTGTTAAGTTACGCTAAATCCCTCCGCGATAAGGAAGGACTAAACGTTTTACCTGCCTCAACAGCAGGCTTAATTGCTTTTTTACAGGAACATTATCGTGAGTCCATGGAAGGAGACCGGTATGTCTCTGTATTAACAGGAAGGAAATAAACGATTAAATGAATCAAACAATGGAAGGAAATGCAATTGTGTATTGTGAGGGTGCTTTTAACACCACCAATGGAAAAACAGCACACGGTCTTGTACGATTTACAGATAGATACAGGGTAATTGCTGTTATTGATTCACGGTATGCCGGGAGGGATGCCCTGGAAGTCCTGGATGGAAAATTCGGGGGAGTTCCTGTGGTATCATCACTGGTTGAAGCGATTGAGGTAGGAAAAGGAAAAGGAGCCTATCCAACTCATCTGGTCATCGGGATTGCCCCCGATGGCGGCAAACTTCAGGGTGATACCTGGAAAGATGTCAAATATGCACTGGAACATAAGCTCAATATTGTATCCGGTTTGCACGATTTTATTTCTGATGAAGAATTGTTTAGGGACATTGCCAGGGAGAACGGGTTGACCATACGGGATGTCCGTAAACCCCCGATGAGGAAATACCTGCACTTTTTTTCGGGGAAGATTGAGAAAGTGGATTGCCTGAAACTGGCTATACTGGGAACTGATTCTGCCGTTGGCAAGCGGACAACTGCCTGGAGAATTGTTCAC
>Ga0315552_1002429_pt1 | contig 11019 bp, 6 predicted proteins | sample SalMarSW160170MG_2_FD_203102 | JGI IMG/M metagenome (GOLD analysis project Ga0315552, IMG submission 203102) | Salt marsh sediment microbial communities from the Plum Island Ecosystem LTER, Massachusetts, United States - Salt Marsh Sediment SW1601-70 ...
CTGACCGGCCACTCCGATTAATAACAAAGGCCTCCGGCCGACGCGGTCCATCAGGAAGATGGCCAGCACATGAAAAATCCACATCACCATGGTCAACCCCGCTCCAGCCAGGATTGCGGGTCCGGCGGCCTCAATGCCAACGAATTTGAAAATTGTCGGGGCGTAATAGATGACCGTGTTAATGCCGGTTATCTGCTGAAATACAGCCAGCCCCAAGCCGACAACCATAGGCATTCTTAATGAAGGCTGAAATAGTCCAGCAACCCCGCCGTGGCCCTGCTTTTCCATGCTTTGCTGTATGTCCGTGATTTCCGGACTTATGTCTGATGCAGTCCGTACGCACTGTAAAACCCGCCGCGCCTGATCCACCTTTGACTTGCTGATCAACCAGCGCGGGCTGTCGGGTAACCGCCACATTCCAATGACCAGGATGATGGATGGTATGGCCGCCAGGCCAAACATATATCGCCATCCTTGGATGTCGGACAATGCATAGTCCACCAGATAAGCCACAACGATGCCGGTGGTAATGGCCAGCATGTTGACCGCCACCAATGAACCGCGAACTTTTGCCGGTACCAGTTCGGCAATATACATCGGGGAGATAAATGAAGCGATGCCGATGGCGATTCCGCTCACCACCCTGGCAGCAATCAACCACGTAACCGTTGGCGCCAGAGCCGTGCCGATGGCGCTGACCGTAAAGATTAGGCCGGCCAGTATTATCATTTTGCGGCGCCCAAAGCGGCCAGTCAGAGCACCTCCCATAACCGCACCCAAAACGGCGCCAACTAAAACCGTACTGACGACAATTTCCTCCATAGTGGCCGACAGGGAAAACTGATTTTTAATGAATAGTATAGCCCCGGAAATAACACCCGTATCATAGCCGAAGAGCAGTCCGCCGAGAGCCGCGACCCCCACAGCGAAGTAAACAAAACCGTTCACTTCCGATTTAACCTTATTTTTCATCCGTCTCACTCCTTTCAGCAGAGGCAGTTCCATCCCGATGGAAAGAGCCGACGCGGACAATGAAGTCCTTGCCTTCCCAATGACCGGGGTCCGGCCAGTAGAAAGTGAATTTGACCTGCTTGCCTTCGGGCAGCGCCTTGGTCGGGAGATCCGCCATGTGAATCCCCAGCCCGGCATCGTGGGTCCTCAGGTCGTAGCAAGTTTTCCAATCATCGGCAGTCCAATGAATGCTGGCCGGAGCCATCAACTCGATGCGCAGGATTTTGCCGTGGGGCAGTGTACGAAGCTTGTGGTTGAACCGCCACACCAGGCGCGGGGAAACGGTTTTTTCATTGAGATAGCGTTGCACTGTTTGCAGCGGCTGATCGAAGAGCCGCTCGTCGTGCAATGAGCGTTGCAGCTTGAGATACTCGGCGTGCGCCCAAACCAGCGGCATGGCCGAACCGGAAGGACGACCAAAATAAAGTTCGCGTTCCGCAATGTCGGGAGAATCCCAGACTTGCTCTGGGATCAGGCCGCCTTCGTTGGCGAAGGATTCTAATGCGGCCAGGAGCCGTTTTGCGTTTTCGACCCGTCCTGCTGCCAGTTCGTAGTGGGCCCGTTCGCCAGTGAGCAGTGGCCATCCACGGCCAATCCCCGTTCCATCGAAAGGCGAACCATCCTGATGCTCGCCATAGCCATCGTCGTTGTAACGATGCCAGACGGGGCCAGACGGTGTCTCCAACTTAAGCAAAGCGTCAATGACTTTTGCCGTATCGCGGATGCGCGGATCGTCAGCCGCACGCAGACCAAAACGCACCAAGGCCAGCGCGTCGGGACTGATCAGATGACTGGCCGCGCGGGTGTCTTCGGATGCCGTAACATTTTTGACGTGAACATTCTGTTGAAAATTTGATCCATCTGCACCCGTCTGCTTCGGGGCGATTCTGACATAATAGCCCTCGACCTTGAATCTCCGGCACCAATCCGTGGCGGACATATACATCCAACGTTCGATGGAAGTATTCCACACATCGGCGATCTCGCGAAGATGTGTGGCAATGGATACTTCGTGATTCAAATCGGCCAGGTCCGCCGCCGCCAGGAGCGCGGCGATTTCCGCCGCGACCGTGAACGGTGTATAGCCAGGATCTTCCTCCCAGCGATCCTGTGGGCTGACCGGGCCGTTGCGTGCCAAATAACCGGCAGCCTTTTTCACCATCGGCCAAAACTTGGTAACATCGCCCTCGGCCAATGCTTTCTCGCGACGGGCCAGATCCACCAGAAGAATCGGCAACGCCGTCTCGTCCATTTGGATGCCGTTCCAATAGGGAGTGCCATCCAACCACATATTTTGTGACCAGTGACCGTCTGACTGCTGGGTTCTCTGCAAAAATGAGAGCACCCGACGGGTGTCTTCGTGCGCGCTGGCAGCCAGCAAACCGACCGCCGTCTCCACCATGTCGCGCACCCAGACGAGATGGTAACCGCCCAGATCATTGTCACCTTTGCTGAATCCCCACGGGATGGAGAGGCTGGCGATCATTCCGCCGGGCGCTGTCTTGGACTCGTGGGAGCGCAGGACGGCGAGACTCTGCTGAGAAAGATCGCTTGCACTGAGTCCGATCTCCTTTCGCGATGGGTGCGTCTTTACCCATTCCTGCCAGCCAGCGATATAATCGTGCTTTGCCTGGTCAAAACCGTCGCGCAGGCTGGCGATGGCATTCCGGGCCGCTTCATCCGGGTTACCGCCAAAACCGAGCGCCAGGACGAAGTCTCCCTGGGACTTGAAAAGATCGATCTCGGCAGTCAGCGCCACATTGCCGTTCTCAGCCCGCGTGTATTCCCAAGTCATCTGTTTGTGCGCCTTTAGGTCCTGCCAACCGTCAGACGAACCGACGTAGCCGACAGACCGCTTCGTCCACGGAGCGGAGCATACCAGCGCCAATGCGTTGCCTTTCCGCTGCGCAAACAGTAGCGGGGTGCCCTCAAATTCGTCCACCCAGGCGGTATTGCCGCTGCCCTGGTTCCCAAGGTGGGGCGCGAGCAGGACATAAAGGTGATAACCGGACAGTGCGCCTTGCTGCGGGATAAACCGGACCTGCTGTAATACCGTGTCCCGATGTGGATCGGTCACAATCTGTTTTTCGATGCGGTAGCGGCCATCAGGGCAGGTGTTGACCAACCGGAATACTGGCACACCATCAACCATCCATTCCACTTCATGATCGGCATCGCATTTTTCTTCGGAGAAGAAATCCTTTCCGTCCGTGACGATCAACCCCATGTCGCGCACGCAGGCCTGGTCAATGCGGGGGTAATAGATCTCGTTGAAGATTCCGTGGCTCAGCGTGAACCAGACGTGGCTCTCGTTGCTGAGGGCAGTGCCAACGCCGGTTTTAGCGCTGGAAGTCCAGCGTGCCGGAATGCCGGGTCCCCCCGGCGCGATTTGATTTTCTTGAGTATCATTCATGGGATGGTCCTGAGTCCGAGTGCGGATAGTTCCGCACACGTGGATTTGAAGTCGGTGTGAAGAATACTTCGAATCCCCAAACCTTCCGCAATGCGGACGAACATCGAGGTGTTTTCGATATAAACTACCTTCTGGGCTGGCGCCTGGGCGATGTCCAGCGCAAACCGAAAGATGTCAGGGTCGGGCTTGCGGACGTGGACGAAACAGGAGGAAATAAACGAATCTACAAACTCATCCAGCTTGAACTTTCGAATTCGGTGCGAATTCAATTCCCGGGCTTCGTTGTTGACCACCACAATCTTCAATCTATACTTGGTCTTAAGCTGACGAACTAAGTCGATCATTTTGGGATACGGCTTCGATTGGGCGAATATGAATTCCCGAAATTGAGCTGGTGTAAACGGCCGCTCTTCGTAAAACACCACCCGATTTAAATATTCTTCCAGCGTGAGCTTTCCCTCTTCGTAGGTGTCGAAGGTCAGGTGATGCCGATCCTCCATCTCAGCCAACTCCAGGTTGAAGTTCATTGCCGCCCGTTTGCGGGCATGATGATCCCACCCGTCGGTGAGCAAGACTCCACCGACATCCAGAAACAACGTTGTGACCGGGATCGCTCTTTTCATTTATCCTCCTTTAATGCCGTCTGCTGCTGTTGACGGTTTGTTCCTCGAACCAGAAGTATGACGCTAGATCGAGGGCTCAGGTGGTAAGTTTGTAGATCTTCCCAAAGCGGTTCCTCACCCGCAGCAAACAAATCTTGGGGCGCTTCGCGCGAGGTGTCAACGGCTACATGCCAGCGCGTACCCGGCTGTAAGGGGGGCAAACCAAAATCGACCGCATCGACGCCGGCATTGAACATCAGGTAAAGTGCGCCAGGCTCATCTTCATGGATCAGGCAGGCAAACTGTTTTTCTTGCGGGTCGGTCCAGTCCGGTAACCCACCTTGCGGGCCAAACCAACTCATCTCGGCATCCGTGTAAAACTGTTCTTTACTCAAAATCGGATGGGCCCGCCGAAAGGCGATCATGCCACGCGTGAAACGGAAAATTTCGTTGTACTTCTCCAGGCAGCTCCAGTCATACCAGCTCGTTTCGTTGTCCTGGCAGTAGGCATTGTTGTTGCCGCCTTGCGTGCGGCGAAATTCGTCCCCGCCGAGCAGCATCGGCACCCCACGCGAGATAAGCAGGGTCAGCAGGAAGTTCTTGATCTGGTTTTTCCTTAAGGTCTCGATCCCGGCGTCCTTCGTCTCGCCTTCAGCGCCGTAGTTCTCGCTGAAGTTGGCGTCGGTCCCGTCATGGTTGTTTTCTCCGTTTGCTTCATTGTATTTGTAGCGATAGCTCACCAGGTCGTTCAGAGTCAAGCCGTCGTGGCAGGTGACGAAATTGATGCTACTTTCGGGGCCTTTGCCCGACTTGGTGTAGATGTCGGCACTGCCGCAGATGCGGCTGGCAAACAAACCGAGCATCCCATCATCGCCGCGCCAGAACCGTCGGACGTCATCACGGTACTGACCGTTCCACTCTGCCCAGCGGCGTTCGGAGAAGCTCCCGACCTCATACGCTCCGGCGGCATCCCATGCCTCAGCGATGATCCTCACATCCCGTAAGATTGGGTCCTCGGCGATCCGCTCGAGAAGCGGGGGATTGGGCAGCAAGTTGCCGGAACGTCCCCGACCGAGCACCGCGGCCAGGTCAAAACGAAATCCATCGACATGCATCTCCACCACCCAGTAGCGCAACGCGGTCAAGATGTGATCCCGCACCACGGGATGGTTGGCATTGATGGTGTTGCCGGTGCCCGTGTAGTCCTTGTAAGAACGTTTATCGTCCGCCAGCATGTAGAAGATCGTGTTATCAATCCCGCGGAAACAGAGTGTAGGCCCTTGTTCGTTTCCCTCGGCCGTGTGATTAAAGACCACGTCCAGGATCACCTCGATGCCCGCCCCATGGAAGGCCTGGACCATTTCCTTGAATTCCAGCTTCTGCTGACCCACGCCTCCCGAACTGCTATAGGAAGCTTTAGGCGCAAAGAAGGCCACGGGATCGTAGCCCCAGTAATTCCCGAGTGGCTGGCCTGTTTGCGGATTGATGCCTGTCACCTGGTGTTCATTGAATTCCTGCACGGGCATCAATTCCACGGCCGTCACCCCCAGTTCTTTGAAATAGGGGATCTTTTCCATTAGACCTCGGTACGTACCGGGATGTTCCACACCGGAGCTGGGATGGATAGTGAAGCCACGCACGTGGGTTTCATAAATGATCGTCTTCGACCAGGGATGCCTGGGCGGACAGTCCTCGTGCCAGTGAAAATGCTCCTGCGTGAATACGCATTTCGGCATGGCGCCGGCATTATCGACCATCGAACACACCGAGTCTCCGTCGGGCACAGACGGATCGTATCCCCGAGCTGGGCCGAACTCCCAGGTGGGCAACCGCGAGATCGCCGTGGCGAAGGGATCTATGAGAAGCTTGTTGAAATTGAAACGATGGCCGTCCTTGGGTTGATACGGGCCGTCCACCCGATAGGCATACAGCTGGCCAGGTCGAATCCCCTCAATCCAGACGTGCCACACGTCACCAGTGCGGTTGCGCGCGGGATCCAGATCAATCACCCTGGCGGCCGTGGCATCTTCGGGATGATCAAACAACGCCAGCCGAACGCGGCTGGCGTGTCGGCTGAAGAACGCAAAGTTCACTCCTTCGCCACGTGGATAGGTTCCCAGAGGCAATGGTACGCCAACTCGAACATCAGTCCGTTCTGATACCTCTGCCACATAATCATGCAGAGGGCGTTCGGACGTAGTCAGATCTGTGGTCGCGTCCGCCTTTTCTGTGGCCTGACCTGATACGGACAGCATCCGGCCGGTTGGTTGTCGCATTCTTTTCAGTCTTTTTGACTCCTTCATAGATTGTCTTCTGTCGCCCTTCTCCCGTTCGAGGTTGATTCACCGCTGCCATAGGATTCGAGCGGATTCCAAGGGGATTGCGACGCCGGCGTGCTGCGGAATGACTCGCGCCGTATAGTCCGTGGTTGGGCGTGTCGAGGGCACCTGCGCGCTAAAGATGTAGCCGTTTGCCTCGGTCAATTGCTGACCGCGCCTCATCTCCTGCCGTTCCGGCTCGCCGCCGTTCACTCCGTCAGCGTAAAGTTCTACCCGTACACTATTTGGGTCAAGGCTGCCGAGATAGACCTCAACTTCGAATACGTGCCTCCCTTCGTCACTCCCAACCTTCACTTCGCCGAAGCGCAGCGTGGCCCATTTCTTTTCAAGAGTATGCTGCCAATTGACCGCCTGCGCGCCCACTGCACCTTTATCAGCCGCGCGCTCACGGTAGGCTGCGGCAGCCGGGATGTAATGTCCTTCGGTGTACTCGCGTACGGCGCGGTTGGCAGAAAACTGTGATGTTAACCGCGCCATGCTTTCACGCATACGCGCCACCCAGGCAGTGGGAATGCCCTGCTTGTTGCGGGTATAAAACTCGGGGATTACCTCGCGTTCGAGTAGATCGTAAAGCACCTCGGCTTCGGTAGCATCCCAGGATAGATCGTCGCCATGTTCCTGTCCATCCCCCAACGCCCACCCCACTTCAGGCGTGTAGGCTTCTGCCCACCAGCCATCCAACTCCGAAAGATTGATGCCGCCATTGACGAGCACTTTCATTCCGCTCGTTCCGCAGGCCTCCCAGGGTCGTCGTGGCGTGTTGATCCAGATATCTACCCCCTGCACCAAGTGCTCGGTCAAAAGCATGTCGTAGTCACTGAGGAAGATCACATGGGGGCGCACCTCGGGCCGTCGAATAAAATGGGTCCATTCCCGAATCAAGGCCTGCCCCGCCTGGTCCGCCGGATGAGCCTTACCGGCAAGGATGAGTTGCACGGGCCGCTGAGGATTGGTCAACAGGCGAAGCAGTCTCTCCGGGTCGTGCAGCAGCAGGTTCGGTCTCTTGTAGGGGGCAAAGCGGCGCGCGAAGCCCAGCGTCAATGCGTTTGGATCAAACAGATGCTTCGCCTCGTCAACTGCCTCGGGAGACGCGCCTGAGATGGTCAGTTGCTGGGACAATCGCTCGCGAGCGTATTCGATGAGAGACTTGCTGGCAGCGGTCCGAAATTGCCAGAGCTTGGCGTTGGAGACGCGGCGAATGTCCTGATCCAGGGTTTCCGTTGTACCCAGCCAGCGGTCTTTTCCACAAGCCTCCGTCCAAAGATCGTCGGCTGCCGCCGAGTCCCAACTCGGCATATGAACCCCGTTGGTCACGTGTCCGACCGGCACTTCGTCTTGCGGCCAGTGCGGAAAGAGAAGCTCAAAGAGCTGCCGGCTCACCTTCCCATGCAAGCGACTCACGCCGTTGACTGCCCCGCTCCCGCGGATCGCCAGATAGGCCATGTTGAAACTTTCCGACGAGTCGTCCGGGTTTTGCCGGCCCAGGGCCAGCAAATCATGGAGTGTGATGCCGAGCTTCTGCTCGGCGTAGCCACCGAGGTATTGCTTGATGAGGGCAGGATCGAAGCGGTCAAAGCCGGCGGCTACTGCCGTGTGGGTGGTGAAGAGGTTTCCCGCCCGCGTGACGGCCAGTGCCACTTCGAAGGGCTGCCCTGTCTCTTCCATGAAGCTCAGGGCGCGTTCCAACACGGCGAAGGCCGCATGCCCTTCATTCAGGTGACAGACTTCCGGCTGGATGCCCAGTGCGCCGAGCAGCCGCCACCCGCCGATCCCGAGGAGCAGTTCTTGCTTGAGGCGCAGTTCCGGGCCTCCTCCATAGAGTTCGCTGGTAATCCCTCGGTGAGCAGGAAAGTTCGCCGCGTCATTGCTGTCCAGCAGGTAGAGTTTTACTCTGCCGACCTGGACCTGCCAGGCGCGCAGCCAGACCGAATAACCGGGTAAGTCGATCTCCAACCGCAACCACTCTCCATTCGGTTGGCGCAATGGCGTGATTGGCAGTTGTCCTGGATCATTATACGGAAAGAGGGCTTGTTGCCCGCCGTCCTTATCGATCACCTGCCGAAAATAGCCCTGCTGGTAGAGAAGTCCCACACCGATCACCGGCACACCTAGGTCGCTGGCAGATTTGAGCTGATCTCCGGCTACATTGCCAAGCCCGCCCGAATAAATGGGGAGAGCTTCGCTCAGCATGAATTCCATGCTGAAATATGCAATCGCGGTTAGGGGCGATTTTGGGTAGGCTTGTTGAAACCAAGCGGGCGCTTCTGCCGCTTGTCGTTTGGCTTGTACAAGCTTATCGACGCGCTTGCGGAAAATTGGATCGGCAGATACACGCTCGATTTGGTTCCGCGAGACCGTCTGCAAGACCACCCAAGGGTTGTGGGTGAGCTCCCACAGGGCGGGATCAAGCTGCTGCCAAACATCGTCGGCAGCATGGTTCCACGACCAGCGCAAATCCAAGGCCAGCTCGGCAAGGGAATCGAATCCCTCGACTTCCATAGGTAGAAGGTTGTAGATTGGATGGATGGCACGGGTTTGTTTGCTCATAGGATTTCCTTTAATTCTATCTTGGGAAGAATTCCCAGATACTATGTGGACGCTGCCAAAGTGTCGCTGACGATCATCTGTGCTTCCTCCAGGATGCGGCGCAGATGATCCGCTCCTCGGAAGCTTTCTGCATAAATTTTGTAGATATTCTCGGTTCCGGATGGACGCGCCGCGAACCATCCGCTCTCTGCCACCACCTTCAGTCCTCCGATGGGGGCGTCGTTGCCAGGCGCCTTGGTAATGATAGCTTGGATTCTTTCGCCAGCCAGGTCTTTGATATTGACCTGCTCTGGTGAGAGCTTTTCCAGTAGCGCTTTCTGTTCCGGAGTGGCTGGTGCCTCAACGCGCTCGTAAACCGGTTCACCAAACTCGCGCGTTAAGTCGGAATAGATCTCACCAGGATCGCGCCCCATCCGGGCAGTGATCTCTGCCGCAAGCAAGGCCGGGATCATTCCATCCTTGTCCGTGGTCCAAACGCTGCCATCCAGGCGGACGAATGACGCACCGGCGCTCTCTTCACCGCCGAAGCCAAGCGAGCCGTCGAGCAGGCCATCCACGAACCACTTGAAACCAACTGGTACCTCGTAGAGCTTACGGTCAAGCTTTGCAGCGACACGATCAATCATCTGGCTGCTTACCAGCGTCTTGCCAACCGCAGCGGATTTGCGCCATTTGGGTCGGTGTTGGAAGAGGTAATAGATTGCCACCGAAAGATAGTGATTGGGTGGAAGCAACCCCGCACTCCGGGTGACAATCCCGTGCCGGTCATGGTCCGTATCACATGCCCAGGCGAGATCAAAGCGATCCTTGATATCGATCAGCCTCTGCATCGCATAGGGTGAGGAGGGGTCCATGCGGATCTGACCGTCCCAATCCACCGTCATGAAACGGAAGGTGGGATCAACAGCCCGATTGACGACTGTGAGGTTCAACCCGTAGCGCTCGGCAATCGGCTCCCAATAGTGGACACCGGCACCACCGAGTGGATCAACCCCCAGGCTGATCTTCGCATCGCCAATAGAGTCCATATCCACTACATTGGCCAGCTCATCGATGTAAGTATTAAGATAATCGTAGCGGTGTGTTGTGGATGCACGCAGGGCTTTCTGTAAAGTGATCCTCTTCACACCCTTCAGCCCACTTTCTAGAAACTCGTTTGCCTTCGCTCCGATCCAGTTGGTGATGATTTCATCCGCTGGACCACCGTTTGGCGGGTTGTACTTAAACCCGCCGTCGTGAGGCGGATTATGGGAGGGCGTGATCACGATTCCGTCGGCGAGACCGGTCTTGTGTCCGTGGTTGTACCTGAGAATGGCGAGTGAAATGGCAGGTGTCGGGGTATATTCGTCCCCTTCCGCGAGCATAACTTCGACCCCGTTAGCGGCCAGCACTTCCAACGCGCTGGCAAGAGCCGGTACCGAGAGCGCATGGGTGTCCATGCCGAGGAACAGTGGACCATCGATCGCCTGCTGCTTTCGGTACAGGCAAATGGCCTGACTAATGGCAAGGATGTGCCATTCATTAAAAGCCTTTTCGAAGGCCGAACCGCGATGCCCGGAGGTGCCGAACGAAACCCGTTGCTCTGGTATCGAAGGATCAGGCGTCTTCGTGTAATAGGCAGTGACGAGTTTGGGCACGTTGACCAACATCTCTGGTTTGGCTGGCTTTCCTGCAAGAGGACTTACTTCCATCGTTTCCTTCGCTGTCATGGCATTTCCCCATTGTAAATGCGAATCATATGGTCCAGGGTTCCACCCGCCGCCAGTGCAAAAGATTTTTGTAAGCGGAAAGGGTCGAATCATCCACGCCCGGGCTCCTGATCGCTGTCTTTGGGAAAGAGGTAGATGTACCTTTTCATCATATCATCACTAACTCTGAAAAATCCTTAAGAGAGGCTAGAGATGAGCTTATCAATTCCTTATAAGCCGAAGATGCCATTTTTGATTTTCTTAAGCCTTTGTTTAGCAGTGTTTAAGGACTGGGAACCTTGAGTGATGCTAACATGGGCACGAAATATCTGCTTGCGCCAGCATCGACGTGTTCACGCCTGTTGCGTGGGGTTGTTGGGGTATACGCTGAGGAATTAACCGTCAAGTTTGGCCCTTTA
>Ga0315552_1002437_pt1 | contig 10985 bp, 17 predicted proteins | sample SalMarSW160170MG_2_FD_203102 | JGI IMG/M metagenome (GOLD analysis project Ga0315552, IMG submission 203102) | Salt marsh sediment microbial communities from the Plum Island Ecosystem LTER, Massachusetts, United States - Salt Marsh Sediment SW1601-70 ...
CATGAGCTCGCTCAATCATGTTGTCCTCCTTTATTATTTCTTTTTTCTTAACCTCTTCATACTTAACCGCTTCATAATCGCATCCATATAAACCCTGGCGATACTCTTGCCGTGCTTGGCCATGCGCTCCCGCTTGCGCTGGAGCTTCTTTTCCCGGCGTTCCTGCTTGGTTTCTATCTCGTCATCGGTCATTTTTTTATCTCCACCGGCTCGAACTCCTTCCTGAGTTCTATAATGCGGTCGCGGATTAGGGCCGCCTTCTCGAACTCCAGGTTGCGGGCGGCGGTCTTCATCTGGGCTTCCAGCTCCTTAATCAGCCGGGTGATGTCCTCCCTGGTGTGGGGGGCGGAAGCGTCATAGACGGCGTGGACATCGGCGGCGACCTTGACCCGCGCCGTGATATCCTTGATGGCTTTCCTGATGCCGCGGGGGGTAATGTCGTGCTCCTTATTATAGACCTGCTGAATTTGGCGGCGGCGCTGGATTTCGTCGATGGCGGCCTGCATGGACCTGGTGACGGTATCGGCGTACATGATGACATGGCCGCCAATGTGGCGGGCGGCGCGGCCCATAGTCTGGATTAGCGCCCCTGAAGACCTTAAGAACCCCTCTTTATCGGCGTCCAGGATGGCCACCAGGCTGACCTCGGGCAGGTCAAGCCCCTCACGCAGCAGGTTGATGCCCACCACCACGTCATAAACGCCCAGGCGGAGGTCGCGCAGTATCTCCACCCTCTCTAAAGTGCCAATCTCGGAGTGGAGGTAGTGTGTCTTTATGTCCATCTCTATCAGGTAGTCGGCCAGCTCCTCGGCCATGCGCTTGGTCAGGGTGGTAACCAGGCAGCGTTCTTTTTTACCCACCCTGGTCTTAATCTGCTCCAGGAGGTCGTCAATCTGGCCTTTGGTGGGCTTGATTTCAACCGTCGGCTCTAATAGCCCGGTGGGGCGGACCAGCTGCTCCACCACCTGCTGGCTGTGCTTGTCTTCGTACTCCCCGGGGGTGGCCGAGGTATAGATGACCTGGTTGATACGCTGGCCGAACTCGGTGAAGTTGAGGGGGCGGTTGTCCAGCGCCGAGGGCAGGCGGAAGCCGTATTCGACCAGTGTTTCCTTGCGCGACCTGTCGCCGTGAAACATGCCGCGAATCTGGGGGATGGTCATGTGCGATTCGTCGATGAAGAGCAGAAAGTCATCGGGGAAGTAGTCCAGCAGGGTGGAGGGGGGGCTGCCGGCGGGGCGCTGGGCCAGGTGGCGGGAATAGTTCTCCACGGCGTGGCAGTAGCCCGCCTCCCGCAGCATCTCTATATCATAGTTGGTGCGGGCTTCCAGCCTGGCCGCCTCCAACAGCTTGCCCTGAGATTTTAGTTCGGCCAGGCGCTCGGTTAATTCCTGCTTTATGCTCTCAATGGCCAGCATCAGCTTATCGTGGGAGGTAACGAAGTGCTTGGCCGGGTAAATATCTATCGCTTCCAGTTCCTTCAAAAGCTCGCCGGTGAGCGGGTCTATCTCCATGATGCGCTCGATGTCGTCGCCGAAGAACTCGACCCGCAGGGCTAATTCTTCGTAGGCGGGCTGAATTTCCAGGGTATCGCCGCGCACCCGGAACCGGCCGCGGGTGAAGTCAATATCGTTGCGCTGGTACTGCATATCCACCAGCCGGCGGAGAAGCTCCTGCCGGGGATAGCTCTCCCCCTTCTTAAGGCTTACGACGAAGCTGCGGTATTCCTCCGGCTCGCCGAGGCCGTAGATGCAGGAGACCGAAGCCACGATGACCACGTCCCGCCGCGTAAAGAGGGAGCGGGTGGCGGCGTGGCGCAGCTTATCAATCTCCTCGTTGATGTCTATTTCCTTTTCAATGAAGGTATCGGTGCGGGGGATATAGGCCTCCGGCTGGTAGTAGTCGTAGTAGCTGACGAAATACTCCACGGCGCTGTCGGGGAAGAATTCTTTAAACTCGGTGGAAAGCTGGGCGGCCAGTGTCTTGTTGTGGCAGATGACCAGCGTGGGGCGCTGCGCCCGGGCGATGACATTGGCCATGGTGAAGGTCTTGCCGCTGCCGGTAACGCCGAGCAGGGTCTGGTGCTTGAAGCCCTTGTTTAAGCCTGCCAGCAGTCCATCCACCGCCTGGGGCTGGTCGCCGGTCATCTTGAAATCGGAGACTATCTCGAACTGAGGCATACTAATAGTATAGCTTCTGGGGACATCGGTTACAACGTGCTATTGACAATGCGCCACTTATTTAATAGACTGAAAATACCGGCTTACAGTTAAAGGAGGAAAACATGTCAGACAGCGTGTACAAGGTAATTACACTGGTGGGCACCAGCCCCAAGTCCTGGGAGGATGCGGCCACGGCAGCGGTGGAGACGGCCGCCAAGACGCTGCGCGAGCTGCGCATAGCCGAGATTGAGGAGCTGGATATGCAGATCGATAAGGGCAAGGTCATCAACTACCGGGCCAAGGTGAGGGTATCCTTTAAGTATGAGGGTTAGGCTATAGGCTTTAGCCCGGCATAACTGAATATTAGTAGCACACGGGGAGGGGTAACACCCCTCCCTGATTTTATGCCCGGAGGGGCGACAAAATTGCACCCGGAGAATTGGGGGGAACAATTCGAAGCTAGTTAGCTACCGGGACTTGTTTCTAGCGTTATGGTAAGTAGTGCCGTGGCTATCCTTACGGCTCGACCTTATGGCCGAGAGTGAACACGTTGAGAGGGCCGTTCGGGTCAATGTAGGAGCTGTACTCTTCGGCGAAGGCCAGCATATCGGGCGTCTGCGCGTCTTGAGCAAACTCCTCCAGGTCGTTGACCTCGACCGTGGCCATGAACTGGTAGGGCGGCTCCGAGGGCGGATTCTTGGCATCGTTTACCGAAGGCCCCAGCACCCGGTCAATCCGGTAGCTCTGGTACGAGTCTATGTAGGGCTTTGACCGCAGTAAATTAACCTTCTTCTTCTTTAGATACTCTTCGTAGGCATCGGCGGTCTTTGAGTCTCTGGCGTTATATACCACGATTACAGTCGGCATTTTCCCTCCTTTCTTTCTTCCGCATTGGTGAACTTCGGCGCTGGAAGATGTCTCTAAGAATAGTATAGCTTTTGGGGGGTTGAAAGGGAATAGATGGGGGATAGAGGATTTTTAGCGCAAGTTCTGCGTCCCGCCCTCCCGCCCGAAAGAGGTGAGACCTCTCTTCACTTGCCTTTGGGGGTGTGGGGAAGAAGCCCCGCTAGGGGCTACATTAAAAAGGGCTGGCGGGCGGGAATAGATTAATGGGGGGTGGGGGAAAGTTGGTATCTCTTTTTACCCCAAAATGCTGTGTAAAGCCCTTGACTATTATGAAACGAAAGATTATAATATTACTTACCTTATACTTTTACTGAGGAGCGTGAGTTTAGCTATGAATGAGTTAAACGAGGATAATCTAAGAAAAAGAATAATGGAAGAGATGTCTGTTGATTATTCCAGCGCTCTTGAGAAAAACTTTGATTTAGCCAAGCAATTCATTCGCATAACAAAGGAGGGAAGGGTCGACGTTCTAGTTAAGGACAAATTGACTGGTAAAGACACGATTCTCTTGTATCTGATAGGGAAATTATATGCCAAAGAGGCAGGAGTGGTAACAACAGATGATGTGGGAAACAAAGAATTAATGGATGAATTAGGCATCCCTGATGGTTCTTTGTTTCCGTGGTTAAAAGACCTTCGAGATGGAAATGATATTAAGCAAATTAAGAAAGGGAGATTCACTCATCACTCTGTTGCTCTAAATGTGGTTGAGAAGACTCTCAAAAGGGTGGGGAAGAAAATAGGCAGCGTTTAAGGAGGACAAAGACAATGCCTGATGAAATATTTAAAACGATACAGAAACAGTTAGAAGACCACGAGAAAAGAATCCATGAATTGGAAAAGTCACTTATTGGGGAGGGGGAAGAGGGGAAATATCCAACAGGTAAGTCAACGCGGAAGACTCAAAACTTAGCAGGGAAAATTGGTGTTACCGAAGACGACATTGAGAAGATATTTGATATAGAGGCAGATTCTTTAACGTTAGTACAAGCAGTTGGTAAAGATGATAAGGAAAAGACAAAAAACTTGACATTACTCGCTCTTCTGGGATATCGATATTTTTTCAGTGTTGGTGAAGTATTATCTAGCGAGTTAAAGAGGAATACTGTTGAGAATAGAATTCCGGTCAATAACTTTGCTACATATCTCAATGAGATTACGCCGTCGCTTATACGAAGAAAAGGGAAATTTGGGAGTAAAAAGACCGTGTATAGACTAACAGCTCTAGGTGAAGTTGAAGCTAGAGAATTACTTAAAAATCTTACTAAAAATCAATGAACGAGTCTGAATTAATAGAAAAATTTTCCAAGGTTGATACTTCAGATTTTCCAGATTTCTCAAAATGCTCTAGGCCTCTGGACATGGCCTTATGGGTTTTATGGGTATCAGAGGATAAGCTCGGGATAAGTAGATTAACAGGAGAGCAGATAGCAGCAATAATTGTGGGGGCGCAGAAAATTAGCATTGGTACAATTTCGATCATAAATTCACTTAATAGAGCAAAGGATAAAGTACATCGTTATTACGAAAACGATGAGACATACTTTGAGATAATGAAACCAGGGAAGGAGTTTTTGGTTTCGCAAGTAAAAGAAGGCTCTATAGAAGTATTTTATTTCGAACCCGGCAAGAAGTATACTCCTAAGAGATTATTAGCCAAGGATATCCTCGCTGGCCTTACTGGTGAGTTGAGAATCGTTGACCCCTATTGTAGTGAGCGAACCTTGGATTGCTTGAAGGATATAAAGGGTAAACATGTTAAGTTCTTGACTAAGCTTACACAAAGGACTAGAGAGCGGTTCTTGCGTGACCTTCGGGATTTCAAATCTGAGAATCTAGATATGGAATTTAAAGACTATCCAAACACAAACCTTCATGATAGATATATAATCTCATCCGGTTCTCTGGTTATTCTTGGACATAGTATTAAAGATCTAGGGGCTAAAGAATCTTTCGCCATAGTTCTTCACGAAAAAATAAGTGGAAACTTGATTGAGGCTTTAATTGAAAGTTTTGATAGCAGATGGGAACAATCAACCCTACTAGAGTAGTTTAGTAGTCTTTCTAAGGAATATCTAAACCTTTACTCCCCCAAAAATATTATACCATCTCCATCAAATCAAACCCGCTTAATTTATCGGGCAGGCGGGCGGCCTTAGCCCCCAGAATCTCATAGATAATAGCCTCAGCCACCAGCCAGGTGGTGACGCCGGGGCGCAGGCAGCCGGTTAGGGCTTTATCGGCGCGTCCCAATGAGGCGTGGATGTGGAGGACGGGCTTGCCTTTATTATCGGGGGCGATTATGCCGACGCCGACGACCTCGTGGGCGCCGTTGACGGGGAGAAGGACGGGTTCCGGCGGCATTTCCTTTGAATCTTCGGGACCGACGACAATCTTGCCGCTACCGATACCGCCCACCAGCACCACCTGTCCTATTGATATAGCTTTTTCGGCGGCAAAGCGCTCGATGCAATCGGGGACAACATCGCCGTCCTCAAGGCGCAGGACAAAGACCCGCCCGATATGGCCTTCACTGGCTTTCATCGCCCTCTCCCCCGGTATCGATTTCCTCGGCGATGCCTATACGCTGCACCGAAAGCGGCACGTAATTGACCATCTTGAGCTCGATGAGGTCTTTCAGCCTCTTTTCGTCCTCGGAGAGGCGCGCCTTGCCCGTTTTCACCTCAATAAAATCAATGCCCTCATCGTACTTAACGCCGACGAAGTCCACCGGCTCGCCCAGGTAGAAAAGCCTATCGTACTTGGTCAGCTCGAAGGTGGCCAGCAGCTCGTTGAGCTTGCCGGTGCGCTTGCCCAGGCTGCGGGTTATCGACTCCAAAACATCGTGGGGCAGTTCGGCCAGGGCGTCCTGAACCTCCTTGACCGAGGCCGCCGAGGCTAAAGCAAACCTGAGCTTGGCTTCAAGCTCGTCTATGGCCGGCAGCTGCACCTTGCGGGGGCGGAAAAGCAGCAACAGAATGACGACAAGCAGGACGAAAATTATGACATAGAGAGCAATTTCCATGGGGGACTCCTTTATCTGGCGGTGAAATACCCAAGCGCCAGCCTGATTTTTTCTTCGAGGCTTAAAGTGGGGTCGGGGGGGAGGGCGGCTACGGCGTGGGAGGCTTCCCGGACCGAGTAGCCCAGCGAGGTGAGGGCGGCTAAAACCTCGGCGTTTTCTTCGGCGAACTCGGGGGGTGGGGCGGTCAGCCAGCCGGCGGCTATCTTTTCTTTAAGCTCTAAAATAATGCGGTTAGCCGTCTTTTTGCCGATGCCGGGGATTTCGGACAGCAGGTCGGCGGCGCCGCTGGCGATAGCCATCGCCAGCTTTTCTACGCTCATCGCCGAGAGCATGGCTAAAGCCAGCTTGGGGCCCAGTCCCGAGACCCCAATCAGGGTCTGGAAGAGCCCCAGTTCTTCCGGGGTGGCAAAGCCGTAGAGGGTGGCGTTGTCCTCCCTGAGATGAAGGTGGGTGTGCAGTTCGACCTCGTCGCCGATTGCGCCCAGCGTGGACATGGTGGAGGTAGGCATATAGACCCGGAAACCGATGCCGCGAACATCGACGACTGCCCCGTCGCCGGCAAGCGCCTGCAGGGTGCCCTTAAGGCTGGCTATCATTTCTGGCCTCCCTGAGCCAGCAGGTTTTCTATATGGGTTTCGTGGAGGTGGCATAGGGCTACCGCTAAAGCGTCGGCGGCATCGGTGGACCGGGGGACTTCGGTTAAGTTCAGCTGGAGCTTGACCATCTCCTGAACCTGCTCCTTGGTGCTGGCGCCGTAGTTGGTCACCCGCTGCTTTACCTGGGCGGGGGTGTATTCAAAAGTTGGAATGCCCTTATCGGCGGCGGCCAGTATGGCGATTGCCTGGGCCCGGCCTACCGCCAGCGCCGCCTTTACGTTCTTGGCCATGAAGGGCTGCTCTATGGCCACGGCATCGGGCTGGTAGCGTGAAATTATCTCCAGGAGGCGGTGGTACATAAAGCTCAGGCGCTCCCCGATAGGGGAGCGCTCCTTGACGGTTAAAGCATCGCTTTCAATCAGGGTTGTCTTATCGTCCCGGGCCTCGATGACACCATAGCCCATATTTATCGTTCCCGGGTCAATGCCTAAAATCCTCATCGGGGCGGGCTCATGCCTGGTATTTCTCCAGAATAGCGTCGGAGAAGTCGGCGTTGCTGGAAACATGCTGAACCTCGTCCAGTTCCTCCAGCTTGTCCAGCAACCGCAGCGTCTGCAGGGCTACCTTTTCTTCCAGCTCGACCGTGGTCTTGGGTATCATGGACAGCTCCGCCGAGGCGATGGTCGTATTGTTCGCCTCCAGCGCCCCCCTGACCTTCTCAAGCTCTGTGGGCTTGGTATAAATCTCCACATAATTGTTCTCTACCTTGACGTCTTCGGCGCCGGCGTCTATAGCCTCGAGGGCCAGCTCTTCGGCGTCCTTGCCGTTAGTCTCCACCGTAATCAGCCCACGGGAGTCAAAGAGCCAGGCGACACAGCCGGCCTCCCCCAGGTTGCCGCCGTTGCGGTAAAAGATATTCCTGACGTCCTGCAAAGTCCGGTTGCGGTTATCGCTGAGCGCCTGTACCAGAATGGCCACCCCGCTGGGCCCGTAGCCCTCTAACGTCATCTCCACCAGGATGGCGCCTTCGGCCTGACCGCTGCCCCGCTTGATGGCCCGCTCTATATTGTCCAGGGGCATGTTGTTATCGCGGGCTTTCTGGATTACCAGCCTGAGCCGGAAGTTTCCCTCCGGGTTATCGCCGCCCTCCCGCACCGCCACGATAATCTCGCGGGCGAGCTTGGTGAAGATCTGCCCCCGCCGGGCGTCAGCCACCCCTTTTTGCCGTTTAATCGTTGACCATTTGGAGTGTCCCGACATATATTTGCCTCTGGCTAAATTCTAGCACCTTGCCTGTCTGGGGTAAAGGGGGAGTTTTACACACCAAAAAAACTTTGTTTTTTCGGGGGCCCCGTGTGCGCTTTTAGAGGATGTTTATCTACCCACCCACCCGCCCTGCAGAAGTGATACTTCTATCAATTTCTTCTTAGAGGGGGGAGGGATAATGGGAAATAATTTCCCCTCTCTGGGGGGTGGGGGAAAAAAGGGCTTTAGCCCTTCCTTAAAGGGCGGCGGGTGGGAAAAGATAAAAAAAGGGGGGAGGGTTGATAATCTCTCTATTTGGTATCCCCGCTAACGAAGGCGACGGCGTATTCCCTGGAGTGGGAAATAGTGACCGCCAGATTGCCCAGCCCCATCTTTTCCGCCTGCTGCTGCGTCTTACCGTAGAGGTTGACCAGCGGCCGGCCGCCGGGGCCGGACAGTATCTCAATCTCTTTAAGGCTGATGCCCTCGGCCGGTTTACCCAGGGCTTTTACCGCTGCTTCTTTTGCGGCGAAGCGGGCCGCCAGCGAGGGGAGCTTTTTGCGGTAGAGCTTTAGCTCCGAATCGGTATATATCCGCTTCAGGAAGTTTTCCCCGTGGCGGGCAATGGCCTTTTCCAGGCGGCCTATTTCTACTATATCAACGCCAATGCAGTGCATATTAGTCCTGTTAACATAAATAACTTGCTCTGGGATTATAGTTTATTTTGGGGGGCGCGTTCAAGCCTGGTAGCCCCACCCCGTTTTTAGCGGTTGTATTACTTCCCACCCTGACCCGCCCTACAGAAGTGATACTTCTATCAGTTTCTTCTTGGGGGGTGGGGAAAAGAGAGAGTCTAAGAGGGTGAAACCCCTGTAGGGTGGGAGGGTATGGGAAATTGAACATTCTTTAAGAGCCAGTGCCGCAGTACTGCCTGAGCCTGTCTGATTTGGAAATCTACCGCCTCTAATGCTAAAATTAATGGATAGATAGGGAGGGCTGATGAAGTACAAGATGTTAGTGATAGATATAGATGGCACCTTGCTGGGCAGAGAGAGGAACATCTCGGCCGAGAATAAGAAAGCTCTGGACCGGGCCCGAAAATCGGGGGTGGGGGTTGCCCTGTCCACCGGACGGGCGCTCCTGGCCTGCCGGTCTATTTTAGACCAGCTGGCGCTGGACGGCCATCATATCTTCTTTGACGGCGCTTTAGTCTCCAGCCTGGGCGAGGAGGTCTATGCCGAGCCGCTGGATAGTGAGGTGGTCAGGGAGGCGGTTGAGTTTGCCCACCGGCATAAAATAGAATTTGAGCTTCATTCGGCGGGCCATTATTTTGCCGAGCGGGAGAACTGGTCAACCGATGCCCACCGGCATTACTTCGGTATCGAGCCTACCATCGTGGACTTCAAAAATCTCTGGCAGCGGGAGAGAATCATTAAAGGGGGGTTGACCTCGGTCAATCCCGAGCAGTTGGCTAAAGCCAGGCAGTTTTACGCCCGGTTTGAGGGTAGCCTTCACTTTTCCCTGGCCCGGTCGCCGGCTTTCCCCGACGTCGAGTTTGCCAATGTTGTTGCCCTCGAGGTATCCAAGGGGAAGGCACTGGAGGCGCTGGTCCGGCACCTGGGGATTTCCTTGAGCGAGGTGATGGCGGTGGGGGATGGCACCAATGATATTACCCTGCTTTCCCGGGCTGGCCTGGCGGTGGCTATGGGCAACGCCCCCGACGAGCTCAAGGCGGTATCCGACCATATAGCCCCTCATGTTGACCAGAATGGGCTGGCGGTAGCGATTGAGCGCTTTTTGCTTTGAGCCAAGGAGATGGGTTTATGATAGTTAGAAATATTAACCACCCGGAGGTAATCCAGACCCGCTACATAGCCCATAATGGGGCTGAGGCCTGCATGCTGCTGGATAGGCGGTTACTGGAGGGCCTTTTGTTCTTTGCCCACGCCGTTCTGAAGCCGGGTAAGGAGATAGAGGTACACGTGGACCCCTATGAGGAGGTTTACTACCTGCTTTCGGGGCGGGGGGTGATGACGGTCGGCGATGAGCGACAGAAAGTAACCGCCGGTGACGCAATCTGGCTTCCCTGCGGGGTGCCCCACGGCCTGATAAACGATGGGGATGAGGACTGCGTGATACTGGTGGTGGCGGCGGAGATTTAGCGGTTTTAATTATAGGGGGTTTGCCCGGCTGACGGTATTTAGAAGCCGGCGTGGGTGCCGATGAAGGAATTGAGCGGCCAGAGGTCTATTAGCAAGTAAGCGGCTGAGTTCCACAAGACAATACCGAAAAACGCGAAGTTCAACAACCACAGGAGTTTTTCTTTCCCGAAAAAGTAGAGGGCGCAGGCCAGTGCTACCGCTATCAGCCCCTTGAATAGCAGGCTACTGCCGATGCCCGTCATCAGTGGGTTAATCTCTATTGCCCCCGCCGCTAAACTTATCTTGGTTAGATAAGCGTCCGCAATATTCAGTGCTACGAAGGTTACCGCTGGCATCATATTTAAACCCCAGCTTCCCAACTGACCGGACGGGTCACCTACTAAAATCGTAGCCTGCTATATAGTGATGGTCAAGGTTACTTTTCCTATCCTAAGCGACTGTCCTGGAACGGCAGCGGCGGGCTTGACCGGGACTATTTTACCAGTACTAATGTGCCCCTAGAGCGGTACTTTCAGGTGATTTACAGTTTGCCTGGCTCTATAGCATAATTTGAGCAAGATTGACATATACCAACCCGGTTTTAGCGGTTTTAAAGGAGACTTAAACTATGCCGGTTAGTATCAAGGGCGAGACCTACTATAGAACCTCGGAGGCCTGCCGGATGGTGGGGATAGGTAGGTCTACTTTCTTGAGGTGGCTTCGAAAGGGCGTTCTGAATGATGCCTCGCACCGGGATAAGCGGGGATGGCGGTTGTTCACAAATGCTGATGTTGATAGGATTGCCAGGGAAGCCAACCATATTACATAGGGCAGGCCAGGGTAGGCCAAAAAGGAGGACGGTCATATGGCAAATGTAATTGATGAGGCAGCGCAGGAGCTTGTAGAGATGAAC
>Ga0315552_1002438_pt1 | contig 10980 bp, 7 predicted proteins | sample SalMarSW160170MG_2_FD_203102 | JGI IMG/M metagenome (GOLD analysis project Ga0315552, IMG submission 203102) | Salt marsh sediment microbial communities from the Plum Island Ecosystem LTER, Massachusetts, United States - Salt Marsh Sediment SW1601-70 ...
CAGCACCTGAGTGGAGTGCACCACGTCGATACCCAGTTCTTCTTCCAGGATCTGGGGATAGAAGTGCTTCCACATGTGATAGCACGCGGGACAGGTGGTGACGACTCTCTGCACGCCGAGGCTGCGCACCTGGGCTACGTTGTGCCTGACGGTCTCCCCAGCCTGCGAGCCCATGCCCGCCATGATCAGAGGATACGCGCAACACCACTCCTCGCCCCCCAGCGCGGTGAAATCCTCGCCAGCCGCCTCCAGTATCTGCACGAAGGCCTGGGGGATGACGTAGGTCATGGGGAAGAAAGAGGATACACAGCCCACGAAGTAGAGCGTGCGGGCGCCTTTCTTCCTCTCCAGGCCCTCGGGCACCCGCTCCAGGTTCTCGCTCCACATCAGACGTTGATCGTTGTCTTCGGCGGAGATGTTGTGAGAACCGATGATGTTCTCACCGAGAGTTCTCAGGGCCTGGATGCCAGCGTCCCCCTGGAGAGAGTCACCCTTCTCCTCCATGGCCATCTGGCGAAGGGCCTGGGTCAAGCCAGCTATGCTGATCTCGTTGGGGCAACGGGCGCCACAGGTCTCGCAGTGAAGACAGAACCAGATGCTGGGACTCTCCAACAGCGCGTCCCTCAAGCCTAGCTGCACCATGCGCACCATCTGCGCGGGCCCGTAAGGCATAGCGGGAGCCGATGGGCAGCCCGCCGTGCACTTCAGACAGTAGTAGCAGCGACTCAGATCCTCCCCGCTTCTCTCCTCCACCTCGGCCTCGAAGCCAAGATCCAGAGTAGCTACCAGATCCCCGTTGTCGATCTCCATAGGGCTTCCGTCCTCTATGGTGAAAGATGCTGGCTAGTTCGATCTCCAGTTGCGGAGCGGGCACACCGGGCTATTCTAGCGCAGCCCCTGTGGCGAACGCAAGGGATGATGGCCCTTCGTTCAACCTTGCCACCGACGGGTCGTTGTCCCGTTTGCTGGCAGGCCGGATCAGCGGCCCGCGTCCAGACCCGGCCTTCCGGCCAGCAGGTCTCCCTCGACAGCAAGCTCGGCCAAGCTTGCCCGTTCCAGCATTTCTTGCAGGCTCTTCTGTGCCTCCAGGAACACCCGACAGGCAGGGCAAGTCGCCGCTTTGGGGCACCCGTCATACGGCCCTGTACACTGATTCAGCACAATGGGGCCTTGAACTGCCTCGAGCACCTGCCGCAAATTGATATCATCGGCGGGTCTCCCCAAGAAGACTCCACCAGCAGCGCCGCGATACGTGCGCAACAGGCCCGACTGCGTGAGCTGAGCCACCACCTTGCTCAGAAAGGCGACGGGGATCTCCTGACGGTCTGCGATTTGCCCCGTCACCGTTCTCTGATCCACCGGCTGGCTGGCTAGATCCAGCATGGCCCTGATGGCGTAGTCCGCACCTCTGCTCACCACCGTCACACTCCACCTCCTATCGGCTTCGGTTTTCCCTGACCCTGCCCCACTGCGGAAGGGTATTCCACGATCCCGCGCCCTCGCTGTCCACGACCTGGACGGCTGAGACGACCGGTCCGTCACATCTCCAGCAACAGCTCATCCCATCACGTTGCGCACAGTTGGATGTCGTCGCCACTGGCTCCCGCGCCTGCGGCAACAGCGCCAGTTCCTCCACAAGAGGGCCGCTATCATGCTCGGTGCTCCCTTCCGAACCAGAGTCTCGGCGCCCTGCCGGACACAGCGACCCCAGCGAGGAAACCAGGTCCTCGGCGAAACACCCTGCTGGTGCGCAGTGCCGCTCGCTCGCCCGACGGCCACCTCCCGGCGAACCCGGAGCTTTCTAGAGCAAGTATACCAGCTTATTCCATAATTCTCGAACCCACCACCGCCCCAGAGCCAAGCCTGGGGGCCTAGTCCGCAGGCGCGGGAGCGATGATCCCCTCATCCATCAACAACTGGATCTCCCCCCGTGCTCGTTCGATGACGCGGCTCGCCTGCTCGTACAACTCATCACGACTGAGCTCCACGCGGGCCACACCCTGCTCGATGGCCTTCATGCCCACGGCCACCGCCTCCCTGGGGAAGACCTCCCACTCATCCATGGTGGGGACGAGGTAGTCATCGTGCAGACCATGATCCTGGGCGGTCTTGGCCAGTTCGTACGAGGCTGCGATGCACATCTCGTCGGTGATAGTCTTGGCCCTCACATCCAGCGTGCCGCGAAAGATGCCCGGGAAACCAAGGGAGTTATTGACCTGGTTGGGAAAATCGGAGCGGCCCGTGGCCACGATCCTCGCTCCCGCCTCCTTTGCATCCCAGGGCCAGATCTCCGGTATCGGATTGGCGCAGACAAAGACAATGGCATCCTGAGCCATGTCCGCTATCCACTCCGCTTTGATGGTGCCCGGCCCCGGACTGGAGAGTGCGACCAGAGCATCAGCGCCCTTCATCGCCTCGGCGCTACCGCCCCGCACGTCGTTTTTGTTGGTCTTGAGGCACATCTCCCACTTCGCCGCATACTTCTCCTCGAGTTCCGTCCTTCCACGATGGAGAGTGCCTTTGGAGTCGCACATGATGATGTTTCCCGGTGTGACTCCGGCGGAGATGAACAGCCGCGCGATACACTGATTAGCGGCCCCCGCGCCGACCATGGCTATCCTGGCCTCAGACAGGGACTTGCCCACAATCTCCAACGCGTTGATGAGACCGGCCAGGGTGACCGCTGCTGTGCCCTGCTGGTCGTCGTGCCAGACGGGAATCTGCATCTCTCTGCGCAGCGTATCCAAGATGCGGAAGCACTTGGGCTGTGAGATGTCCTCCAGGTTGATCCCGCCGAAGGAAGGCTGAAGCAACTTGACGGTGGCAATGAACTCATCAGGGTCCTTGGTATCCAGGCAGATGGGTACCGCATCCACACCTCCCAGATACTTGAAGAGGAGCGCCTTGCCCTCCATCACAGGCATGGCAGCCTCGGGTCCGATGTCACCGAGACCAAGCACCCTCGTACCGTCGCTGACCACCGCTATGCTATTGGCCTTGTTGGTGTGCTCGTAGGCCAACTCCTTGTCCTCGGCGATGGCGCGGCAAGGAGCCGCCACACCGGGAGTATACCAGATGCCAAAATCAGTGAAATCGCGTACCACACACTTGGATGTGATCTCTATCTTGCCCTTGTAGAAGGGATGGAGCCTCATCGCGTCCTCTGACGGCTTCTGCGCCTTAGCCAGCAGCTCTTCCTTCGTAAGCATGTCAGGCCTCCAATCGGTCGCCGAGAATCCCCCGGGACCGTTTTCCAGGATCTCTACTTCTCCTTCAGTAACTCCATGACCGAGGGAAAATCCTCAATGTGGGTATGAGGCAAGAACATGGCAGATATCCACTCGTCGTGAAAGGTATTGTCGGCACTGAGTTCCAGGTAGGTCATCCGCTGGGCAAGCTCCGCGATGCTATCTCGGCTCTCGCGGTTGATGAGGGCCATGTATGCTCCCAGAATGGACGTGTTGCCCAGGAACTTGAACCTCTCACGCGGCATGTCGGGCAACAACCCTATCTGGATCGCGTTCTCCACATCCAGGTACTGCCCGAAAGCGCCGGCGATGAGGATGCGGCCCACGGTGCTGAGGTCCACACCGACACTCCTCGCCAACACCGAGAACCCCGCGTAGACGGCGGCTTTCGCCCTCAACAGATTGTCGATGTCCACCTTGTTGATGACGATGTCCTGCGGCGTCGCAGTCTCTCCTGCCCAGGCCACCACATACTCGGGCCCGTGATCGCCTTCCCTCAAGCGGGACGTGTCCAGGCCGAGGTTCAGATTGCCGCCCTTGTCCATGACGCCGGTGATGAACATCTCAGCCAAGAGCGAGATGAGACCCGAACCGCAGATGCCCCTCGGTGCCTCGTCGGCTATGACTCTGTAGCTCGCCTCCAGCGTCTGTTCGTCTATCCACACCTCCTCTATGGCTCCGGCTGTGGCTCGCATACCATCTCCTACCCCGGACCCCTCGAAGGCCGGCCCTGCTGAACACGCGCAGGAGATCAGCCAGTCACAGTCACCCAGGACGATCTCTCCATTGGTGCCGATGTCCAGGAACAGGCTCAGTTCCTTCAGATTGCACATACCCGAACTGGCAACCCCTGCCGAGATGTCCGCTCCCACATAGCTGCCGACCCCTGGCAGGCAATCGACCGTGGCCAGGGGATTGATGTCGAGGTTCACATCCTGAGCAAGGACTGGCGGAGGTTGATTGGTGGTCGTGACGTACGGCTCGAGACGGATCGACTCTGGCGGAAGACCCAGGAACAGGTGAATCATCGTACTGTTGCCGGAAACGGCCATCTTGTAGATATCGTTGGTCGAGAGACCATTTCGCTCCGCTAGCTGGCCGAGCAAGCCGTTGATGGTTCCCACCACCAGGCTTTGCAACTCGGACAGGCCGTCGCCCTTGCTGGCGTAGATGATGCGCGAGATGACGTCCTCACCTCGGGCTATCTGGCCGTTGTAGTCTGATGCTGTGTCCACCACGCTTCCGCTCAGCAGATCCACCAGATAGACTACGTTGCTCGTCGTGCCGATGTCCACCGCGACCCCCCAGGAAGACACCGTTGCGTCGCCCGGCACCACGTCGATGAGGCGGGGCGGACCGTCAGGGTCCAACCAGGTACCGGTCTCCAGGACCACCGTCGCCTTCCAATCACCCTCCCGCAAGGCAAAGGCGATCTTGCGCAAGACGTGCACGCCCACGTGCAGTTTCCGGGCGTCTATCCCGTGCTGCGCCTGAAGGGCGCGCCTCAGGCGGGCCAGGTCATCAGTGTTGTCCTTCAGGCTGGGGGGATCGATATCGACGAAGTACTTCTGGATGGTCTGGTCCCGCGAAGGATCGTAGCCCAGAGGAGCCTCGATCTTCTTCGTCCGTTGTGCCGTGGGCAGCCGTCGTTCGATCTTCTCCTGGGGAGGAACGGAGACGATCAGGTCACTCTCGACCACCGTCTGACAGGCCAGAACATAACCCTCTTCCATGGCTTCAGGCGACAGTCGGGCCGACGATCTGCGTTCGAAGTCCCCCGCCTCAGCGATCACCGCGCACCGGCCACAGCGCCCCTGGCCGCCACACGGCATATTGAGGTCAAGGCCAGCCTTCGACGCCGCGTCGCTGATCAGAGTGCCCCGTGGAACATCAACCTCTGTGCCATGCGGCTCGAAGGTAACAGTGCAAGTCGTCATCTGGTATCCTTCCTAACACACCTGCGCGATAGGCCTCGAACTCCCCGCCCGACGTCTACACAACGCACAAGTATAGCACTCGTCCGACGCCGTGTCAATCGTGGAACGTAGGTGAGCCTAGACATCGTGACCACTTTTCCAGGGTTCTGAGGGCTGTCTTGACTCTCTACTGGAGCACCTCTAGAATCTCCATAGCTATGGCCTCTCTTGACAGTCTCCATCCGCCAGCTATCCAGGTGGCCCCATGATCTCCCCGACCTACGCCCAGTTCGCTGCCCTCGACGAAACCCTGGCTCGCCGTATGCCCCTGGAAGTCTACCAGCACTCGGCCGGCAATGTGTCCTACGGATTGCCAGAGAACTCTGCTGCCCCCGCAAAACGAAAAGGAGAGCCCCTGGCCGGGGCTCTCCACTTCAGCCGACACCTTGAAAGCCGCAACTGCTCCAGACGATCTAGGTCCAGGCTTCCTCTGCCGCCGCGTTGTCTCCGGAGATACGGCCGAAGCATACCGTCGCGTTGACAGCAGTTCCGCTCCCTGGGTAGTACGGACCGATGAAACCACCCGCTACCATGCCGCCAGCGTACAGCCGGGGAACAACCTCACCGTTCACGTCCACCACCTGGGACTTGGTGTTGATCTTCAGACCTCCGCACGAGCCCAGGTTGACCTCGGTGACCAGTGTGGCATAGTAGGGAGCCTTGCCGAGCGCCACAAGCCCAACTCCCTTGCCATACAGGGTATCCTGCCGCTTCTCCATATCCTCGTTCCACTTGGCCACGGTGTCTTCCAGCTGCGGACCGTTTACCCCTATGGCCGACGCCAGCGCACCCAAGCTATCCCCGCTCTTCACCATCCCCGAGCCTATCTCCTCGCTCAGATCATCGCTCCAGGCACCCCAGATGCCGCCGATAGCGGCGCCACCAAGCTCTCGCACGCCCTCATCGAAGACAGCCCAGGCGATGTGCTGCTCCTGGTCGAAGACGGCCCTCATAGTGTAGGCATAGTGCGCGGCCTCGTTCACGAAACGCTGGCCGTATTTGTTCACCCAGATCCCCGGGATCTCAGGGAGACCCGCCGCCAGCGGAGCAACCCCGATCATCGTGGACTCGACACCGATGGTGCCACCCAGGCCCGCCAGATCGGCACCTAGCTGCATGGCCATCCTGATGCCATCGCCGGTATTGGTGGGTGCACACCAGCACTGCCCCGTCTCCAACGCCCAGAGTTGCTGCGGTGAGAAGGCTCGCGCCATCTCCTTATTGTGATCGAAGCCACTGGTGGCTAGGATAACCGCCTTGTTGGCTTTGACGTAGATCTCCTCGCCATCACTATCGGCCCTCACACCGATCACACCCTTCTCCGGGTCGCGGACCAACCCCGACACAGGAGTCTCCAGCAGGAACTTGGCACCCTTCTGCTGGGCCACACCGTTCAAGATCTCCACATGGATGGCCCCCGTTCCCACCTGTGCCGCCTCTCCCTTTCCGGCAGGTACGTGAATACGAGCTACCATCAGATCAGGCTCAACGTAAGGGATGGGATCCACCCCGTATACTGAGACGTAGTTGATTCCATGATCCACCAGCCATAGGATGTTGTCTGGCGCGTTGTCGGCCATAACCTTCACTAGATCGGGATCGGCGATCCCTTCGGCTGCGGCGATCCAGTACCCATAATGCGCCTCGGGCGTATCGCCCTCGACGCCTGCTGCCCTCTGGAACTCCGTTGCCGAGGCCTGGATCACACCGCCAGAAATCGATGTGCTACCGCCCACCACCGAGGCTTTCTCCAACACGGTGACGCTGGATCCTGCTTCCAGGGCAGCGATGGCGGCCACGATTCCCGTCCCGCCGGCGCCGACGATCACGACATCGGCTTCCTCATCCCAGTTATCCGGGACTCCCGGCGCCACGGGCGCGCCCGATGATGCGCACGCGGTAAGCGCGCTAGCGCTGGTCAGCAACCCAGCACCCACAGCTGCGCCCTTCACGAAGTCCCTTCGAGACATCTTGATTGGGTTGTCTTTCTCTCTACTCATGTTGCCTCCTTTGTTCTCTGCACTCGTGAGCGCAGGATCTTTCTTCTCAGCGTCCATAGGTCGACCCTCCCTTCTGTGCGCCTCAGCGGCCTATGACACGACACACACTATGTATTATACCAGAAGGGTGCTAACGCATGTGCGGGGCCTGCTCCCGCGTCCCCTGCTCCTCCGAACTGGCACTCATCTCATCACCACGTTCGCTAGAGCCCACACTACCAATGAAGTCGGCCGCGACGCTTGGCGCACCACAGAGCGGTCTGGGACACAACAACGGGCGCCCGATGTCACAGGCGCCCGTTTGCCTTTCTATGCCACGACGAAGTGGCAGTAGCAGCCTAGGCCGAACCCTCCTCGGCAGCCGCCGTCTGGCCCGCTATTCTGCCGAAAGTGAGGACCTCGGCTACCGACACGCCACTGGCGACGTAGTGTCGCGCCGGGATGGCGAAGGCGTTCCGGCCCGCTGCGTAAAGACCCGGAACCGGCTCGCCGTTCGCGTCAAGGACCTGGCTCTTGGCGTTGATCCGAAGCCCGCCATTGGTGAAGAAGGCCGTGGCCTCCACGCCAAAGAACAGGGCGTAGAAGGGAGGCGTCTCCAGGGGAACCACATAGGCGCTGTCCTTCCCGAACAGGGGGTCCTCGCCATTCGCGGCGAACTCGTTGTACAGCTCCACCGTGTTCTCCAGCAGCCCCGGCACGATGCCAACCCCCGCCGCCAACTCGCCCACACTGTCCGCCTGGGCCACAACGGTCAGACTCTCCTTCGCAGCATCGGGAACCATGCCCCAGACCGCGTCGTCCAGGATCAGGAAGCCCACGTGGTGATCTCTGACGATCATGTCCCCGATCCACTCACCATAGTTGTCCTCGCCCACGAAGCGCTGCCCCTTGCCATTGACCAAGATGCTCCTGCACAAGCACTCAGCGGACCCGTAGACGAAGGCGAAAGGTGCCGTCTCGCTCAACATCCGTACGTCGGCCCCCGCGCCCTGGCCCATCCTGATCCCGCTGCCGTCATCACCGGGTGTCCCGACGTTGACGGCGCATCGCAGACACTCTGGGCAGTGTTGCGCAACCATCTCCGCGTTCGCGGCGTATCCCCCTGCACACAGGATCACGCCCTTGTTGGCCTTGAAGTACTTCTTCTCGCCGTCGACCTCGGCCTCCACGCCCACGGCGCGGCCGTCAGCATCCACCACCAGACTGCTGACCAGTGCCTCGTATAGTACTTCGGCGCCGGATGCCTCCACGGCTGCCTTGAGGGGCGCGAAGATGGCATGGCCACCCACATATCCATCGGCAAAGGCGCCATGGCCCCTGGGGGCGGGATCGGCTACCGCCTTGTAGCTGGCCTGTTTCTCGTTGCCCGAATAGAGCAAGCCATCGCCGGTGGGATCCCCGGCCGCCTTCATCTCCATGAAGGACTCGTTGAACTGGACGCCGAGGCCGGTCACCCAATCGTACAGCTCGAGGCTCTTGTCGCAGAAAAGCCCCACCAGTTCCTCGTCAGCCCCGTCTCCTGCGGCCGCCAGGACGTAGTTGTACATGTTGTCTCGGGTGTCATCGAAGCCCAGCGCGGTCTGTAGCTGCGTGCCTCCTCCCATGTAGATGATGCCGCCGCATATCGCCGTGCTGCCGCCGCCTGTCGGCGTCCTCTCCAGGACCAACACCTCGGCTCCGGCCCCAGCCGCCTCGAGGGCAGCAGCCGCTCCGGCGCCTCCAAAGCCCACTATGACCACATCGGCCTCGCCATCCCACGCTTCCGGCATGCCGGACGCCGGGATAGGGGCCGCCGAGCCGCAGCCCGACATGGCGGTCGCGCCCGCCAGGAGTGTAGCCCCTGCCGCCGCTCCCTTGACGAAATCACGACGAGAGACTTGAATCCGTGTTCTGTCCTCTTGTGTCATTCTGACCTCCTTTTGAAGTGTGTTCCTTCTGCAAATTCGTCACAGCACTGCCGCCGGTGCCACTAAGGCACCTGCCACCCCCAAGCGTGGCACTGGGCGCAGTAGTCCTCGGATTCCTTGTGCATCTTGTGGCAGAGACGGCACTCCATCTCTCCGTAATGAGAGGCGTGGGGGTTGGCGCCCACCGTCTCTTCCAACTCGGCCGTCATCTCTACGATCTCCTCGTAGGTGCCATGCTCGTGGCACTCGTAGCAGCTCTCCTTGGGGTACTTCAGTTCGCTAAGAGGGATCTCGTAGTCGCCCTGAACATAGACCACCAGTTCGTGCACCTGCTGCTCCAAAGTGGGCACATGGCAGTCCAGGCACTCTATCTCGTACTCGGCATGGGCTCCCGCTCCGTATTCGGCTGACTGCCAGGTCTCCAGATAGGGGTCCATGATATGGCAGGTCGCGCAGAACTCTGGTTCCTCATGGTAGTTCCACAAATAGGCCGCTCCAACGCCCCCTACGACCACCACTACACATAGCACAATGATCATCATGGTCCGTTTCTTCGACATGCTTCAGGAAGACCTCCCCATGCTAGTACTCCACTGTCGCTACTTGGACCCGTAATCAACACGGAAGACACATACACCATGTGCACCCCAGCTGCCCCACCGGCGACGCCTGCTCGGTCCCAGCGTAGCAAATGCGCAGCCTTGGTACCCCGCATTATACACTATACGGGACCGCTTGTCAACTCACGGAACAGGGGTACCACAACGAGCCCTGATCGGATCACCTGCCCGCGCGCCCTCAAGGGCAAAAGGACAAGAGGGAGAGCCCGATTGCTAGGGGCCCTCCCCGGTCTACTACTGTGTTGGGCATGACAGTGTGCTCGCGCGCTACGCCCAGGGCTCCTCCGCCGCAGCGTTCTTGCCCACCGGCAAGAGGGCCGGATACCCACCCGTGCTGCAGACTACCGGGGAAGCTGCCTCCAAGAACTCAGCGGGGCTGACAGTTCCACCTTCTTGGTCAGATCACTGTCCACCTTGACACTCGGCACGACCTTCTCGTACTCGTCGCCCCACACATAGAGTTGGTACTTGCCTCTGGGCACCTTCAGCCTCGCCACTCCACCTTCGTCAGTTTCCGTCACGTATGTCGAGCCCCTATACAGATATGGCCGGAGTCGAACACGAGCATTCGCATTCGGGGTTTTGGTATGTTTGTCAACTACCTCTATTGTTACCACACACTCGGCTTGCCCTGCGGTTACGAACGTGAAGGTATGGGAAGCCTCCTCGTGAGGGGATTCCGGGTCTGGCCTCGGGAACTTGACCGTCCACCTGTGCCTTCCCTCTATGCCTGGGGCTTTGAGCTCCACCTCAGCCCAATACAGAGCGGTCGTACCGGACCAAGGCGCTTCACCCAGCATGCCCGTCGCCACTTCTGCTCCCTCGTGGTCGTAGATCTCGATCTTCTGATCCGCTAGGCTACATTCAGAAGAGCACTGGGCCCCGGCCTTGATCTTGAACTCGTCGCCGAGGGCAATCGGGGAAGGCACATCCCAAACCTCGACGCTCGTGGCGTGCGGTTCAACGACGAACGAGAACGACGCTGAGCTTTCCTCATGCAAGACGCCAGCTTTCTCTTGCCCCGGGAACACAGCCGTCCACGTATACTCACCAGGCTCGAATGGTGCGCTCACGACAAACTCATCTGTCTCATTTGCGGTCCCATCGAATGAGACCAGCGCGGTTTCCCCTGCTAGGGCATCATCGTGAGCGACGATTCTGACCATTCTGCCCCACAGATCGCAGGCTGAAGAGCACGAGACCCTCACCTTCAACGCCATGTCGGCGCT